>ERZ772961.18-NODE-18-length-95666-cov-7.037799_pt1 | contig 95666 bp, 72 predicted proteins | sample MGYA00580677_ERZ772961 | MGnify/ENA primary metagenome ERZ772961 (study PRJEB29015, sample SAMEA2738088) | human oral metagenome | biome: human oral; feature: human-associated habitat; material: saliva | place: China | collected 2227 ... | reverse complement strand
AGGTACGTCAGTCCAAATATCCACGTACGTAGATATTAGAGCCACGTACGTAGTCTAAACTTATCTGCCACTCGTCCATAACTTTATGTTCCTACCCAGAGCAACAACCTAATAGAGGTCACTTTACAAAGCTATATATGAATCAGTCCAAAGCTATATGGCTTTCTTCGCTATCCTATATAGCTCTACCCACACACCCATATACCTATATGAGACTATTGTGCAAGGTCACCTCTTCATTACTCATACCTTTTTCCCTTGAAAATCGGAGTCTTTAGGCTGAGAAGTTTGAAGGAGGAAAGTGCAAGCTGTGAAGAGATGGCCTTGCGCAATGGTCTCCTGATTACTAAGCGATTATCCTTTCGATAGCACTTAAGTGTGGGGATGGATTGTGGAGCTATATTGAGCATCAGCTACTTATCCTTTGGTGTGTTTCCCTCGCTTTCTCGCTAGGCAGGCGCTTCAGCTGGGCGCTTTTTCTTACCTTTGCACGAAGCTTTTTAGTGAAGGTGCTGTGAATAGCCCCTTATAGAGAGCTTCATCGTTAAGTATAACCGCTAACGAAGATAAGACAGATGGACGATTCCCTCCCGCCGAATGAGCGCTGTGTAAGCGCCTCTCGCTCCGTCGTCTTGCCCTACGGACTTCCCTGCCTCTGAGGAAGGAGCTGTATGAGGTGAGCCGACAGTATCCACTCCGTAAGCATTGGGATGCTCGGAGTGTAATAGTCCCACCATATACAGCTAAGCGATATAATGAAGAGCTACCTCACCTTCGAGCCTGGTGTACCCGAGCTGGAAGAGTTCGCCCCCCACTGCTGGGTGCACGTCGAGTGCCCCGATGAAGATGACTTTATGTTCCTGACGAAGGAGCTGGGGATACCAAGAGAATTCCTATCCGACATCGCCGATATTGATGAGCGTCCACGTGCAGAGCGCGAGGATGATTGGCTCCTAACGATTCTCCGCATACCGATGGACGGAGGCGGCCCAGGTATGCCTTATCAGACGGTCCCTCTGGGGATCATCACGGGCCATCGCGCTACGGTCTCTGTTTGCTACAGACGTACGCAGCTCTTACCCGACTTCATCAATCATATCCGACGTAAGAATATCGGTATTGCTAACCAGACAGAGTTCGTCACACGTATGATTTACTCGTCAGCGGTATGGTTCCTGAAGTACCTGAAGCTGATGTATCTCGAGATCAATCGTGCAGAGAAAGAGCTGGAGCTTAGTATTCGTAATGAGGATCTCCTCCGCATCATGCGTCTGCAGCGATCTCTGGTTTACTTCAGTACCTCTATACGAGGTAATGAAGCTATGCTTGGGCGTCTGCGTACGACCTCACGTGCTTCGAGTGTCGATCCAGATCTCTTCGAGGACGTGAGCATTGAGCTTCGTCAGGCCTACAATACGATCAATATCTACACCGATATCGTCACGAGCATGATGGATGCCTCGGCCAATATCATCTCCAACAATGTGAATACGATCATGAAGCGCATGACGAGTATATCCATTGTGCTGACGGTACCGACGATGATCTCGAGCTTCTTCGGGATGAACGTCGACGTCTACCTCGGTGAATGGTACTGGGCATTCCTTGCGATCTTCGGCGTCTCGGTGACGATCTCAGGTTTGGCCTTCTATCTCTTCCGTAAGATTAAGTGGTTCTAAGTCTGAGAAATCGACTTTGATATAAGAGCAACCGCCCCCTCGCATGATGCTATGCGAGGGGGCGGTTGCTTTATGCTGGGGGAGTGGAGCTGGTGATTAGCTACGCCCTGCTTCCAGTTCTGAGAGGCGATAGACTTCATGGATGGCGGGGTTGCGTCGTAGGATCTGGCAGATGGCCTCGACCTGACGCGTATCCAATACCTTCACAGAGATCGTCCCTTGGAATACTCCATCGTGTGCCTTCAAGTCGATAGCTGTGATGCTGACCTTGAAGTCTTCTAAGAAGATCTGTGATATAGCGTTGAGCAGTCCCTTGGAGTCGATCCCACGGATGACGAGTGTCGTCTCGAAGAGTGGAGTGTGATGTGTGCTCCAGTGTACCGAGAGCAGGCGGTCGCCCTGTACGGTCTTGTATCGTGTCGCCTCGGGGCAGGAGCATTTATGTACGATGACTTCACTCTCGTCGCTGATGATACCGAGGGCGTCATCGCCAGGGATGGGATGGCAGCAGGGCGCTATCTTATAGTTGAGTAAGCCGTCTTGCTCGATGAGCTCATAGGGATGAGACTTATCAATTGTAGGGCGTTGTACGATCGTACCGCTAAGGGTCTGACCTTCGCGTTCCTTGCCGGAGAAGAGCGAAGAGAAGACACGCGTGACACGATTACCGCCACTCTTGGGTGTCTTCCCTTGGACAACACGATCAAAGTCTTCGGGGAACTCGAAGGTCCCGTCTCCGATGTGTCGGAGGAAGGTGTCGGGCTTGTCGTAGCGGTAGAGGTGAGTGAGGCGGTTGAGGAGTGAGGAGGTAAGCTGCTCTCCCTGGCTCTTGAGGCGCTCTGTGAGGAGGGCTTCACCCTGTGCGATGGCTTCGCGTTGGCGTCTACGAAGTGCTGTCTCGATCTTGACCTTCGCATAAGCGGTCGCCACGAAGTTGAGCCATCCAGGCTCGGGTTGTACCATCTTACTCGTCAAGATCTCTACCTGGTCTCCATTGGATAGTCGGTAGGAGAGGGGGAGTACCTTGTGATTGACCTTTGCCCCGATACAGGTGTCCCCGAGATCAGTGTGGACAGCATAGGCGAAGTCCAGGACAGAGGCATCAAGTGGTAGGGTGATGGGGCGTCCCTTGGGGGTGAAGACGGTGATGTCGTGGGCGTAGAGACTGAGATGTACCGTGTCGAGGAACTCCATCCCCTTCGAGTCAGGGTGATTGAGGACTTCGCGGATGGTATCCAGCCAGATCTCCAGCTCGTGGTCTTCTTCGACTACGTCTCTCTTGTAGCGCCAATGGGCAGCTAGGCCTTGCTCAGCGATCTCATCCATCCGACGACTACGGATCTGTACTTCGACCCACTGCGCATCAGGGCCCAGTACCGTGAGGTGCAGGGCTTGGTAACCGTTCCCCTTAGGAGTGGAGAGCCAGTCGCGCAGGCGGTCGGGGCGGTTGCGGTAGATCTCCGTGATGGCCGTGTAGATGTCCCAGCAACGGTTCTTCTCTGGGTACCCATCTTGGCTGTCAAAGATGATACGCACGGCGAAGAGGTCATAGACTTCCTCAAAGGGAATACCCTTAATCTGCATCTTACGCCAGATAGAGAAGCATCCCTTGACACGTGTCTTCATCTCGTAGCTGAGGCCCATAGAGTCAAAGCGTGCCTTCAGTGGTGCAGCGAAGCGATGGAAGAGATCCTCTCGACCAGCTTCGCTCTCCTCCACCTTGCGCTTGATCTCTGCATAGGCATCGGGGTGCTCATAGCGGAAGCTGAGGTCTTCCAGCTCGGTCTTGATGGAGAAAAGTCCGAGGCGGTCAGCCAGCGGTGCGTAGAAGAAGGAGGTCTCACCTGCGATCTTAAGCTGCTTGTCGGGCTTCATCGAGCCGAGCGTGCGCATGTTGTGCAGGCGGTCGGCGATCTTGATGAGGATCACACGGGCATCATCACCGATGGTCAGTAGGAGTTTACGGATATTCTGTGCCTGCAGGCTATCGATGTTCTGCGGGACCTGCTCGGTAGAGATCTTCGTAAGACCTTCGACGATCTGTGCGATCTTATCACCGAAGCCACGGCGAATATCCTCTACGGTGTACTCGGTATCCTCGACGACATCGTGTAGGAGCGCACAGCAGATGGAGGTAGATCCGAGTCCGATCTCCTTGCATACGATACGAGCCACTGCAATGGGGTGGAGGATGTAGGGCTCTCCGCTGCGCCGGCGTACCAGCCCATGTGCATGACGAGCCAGGCGAAAGGCCTGGTCGATGATCTCAGTCTTCTGTCGGTGAGGCGACGCTATATAGTCTGCGATGAGGGCTTGGTACTCTTGGTCGATGAGGGCTTCTTCCTCGGGGGAAAAGCTGAGGCTAATCTGTGCCATAGGTAGAGGTATACCAGAAGATTAGGGGATTAGAGCTGCATGATCAAGTAGACGGTGTAGGCTATGAAGCCAAGGGCAAGGATCGCACCTTCGCCACGCTTGACTACCCGCTGACCGAAGAGGACTGCGAAGATGTAGAGCATGATGCCTGCAGCTATCATGACGAGGAAGTCCAGAGGTGTGACACCACCGATGCGGATCGGGGTGATACTGGAGCTGACACCGAGGATAAGGAAGACGTTGAAGATATTTGACCCGACAATATTTCCTACGGCTATCTCGGGCTGCTTCTTGAGGGCAGCTGCTACGGACGTAGCCAGCTCGGGGAGTGATGTGCCAGCAGCTACGATAGTTAGGCCGATGAAGCTCTCACTCATGCCAAAGGTACGTGCAATGCTTGAGGCTGAGGTGACGAAGAGGTCACCACCATAGACCAGTGCAGCGAGCCCACCGACGATGAAGACAATGAGGAGCCAGATGGGATAAGGCTTGAGGGGCGTGTTGTCTGCGTGGGGGTCATTGGGGCTATCCTTGGCGATGGCGAAGGTGTAGGTAAGGAAGATGAGGAAGAAGCCCAGCAGGGTAAGCCCTTCTCCGCGGGAGAGGATGTTCTCCGTCGCTCCCGTACCAGCAAAGATCGTATCGTAGGAGAGGAAGAAGAGCACCAAGAAGGAGAGGAGCATCAGAGGTATCTCACGTCGGATGGTACTCTGGGTGATGGTGATCGGAGCTACTACTGCTGTCACCCCACCGATAGCGAGGAGGTTGAAGATATTGGAGCCGACGACGTTCCCCATAGCGATATCAGCATTGCCCTTAAGAGCAGACATGAGGCTGACGATAAGCTCAGGGGCAGAGGTGCCGAAGGCTACGATCGTGAGACCCACGACCAGAGGTGAGAGCCCCATACGACGTGCTAAGGTCGAAGCTCCTTCGGTGAGGTAGTTAGCCCCGACTATAATCAGGACGATCCCAAGTAGGAAGAGTAGGATATCTACAAGCATATATACAGAGGTGATAGAGTGGTGTGGACGTGAAGATAGGGGAGTTAGTGGCAGCAGCCCGAGCAACCCGAGCAGCCACCATTGCTCTTGTCGTCTTCCTTCTTCGGGCGAAGCATACGGTAGAGTGCGCGTCCGATGAAGAAGACCACGATAGCAAGGATGATGAGTACAGCTATTTCTTGAGCCATAGGGATCTTGCTTAGCCTAATAGGTGAGCGGTCTGATAGACGATGAAGCAGATGAGCCACGCTATCCCGCAGGAGTAGAGCGCAGAGAAGAGTCCCCACTTCCAGTGACCAGCCTCACGGCCGATTGCAATGAGCGTCGCGACACAGGGGAAGTAAAGCAGGACAAAGAGCATGAAGGTGTAGGCGGTGATCGGTGTGAAGGAGGGTGATCCGTCGGCGCGGACCTCCTGCTTCATGCGCGTGGAGAGCTGAGAGAGGGCTTCGTCGCCATCCACTCCATTACCCGTATAGATGACACCCATTGTGCTGACGACGACCTCCTTAGCCATGAGACCTGATACAATGCTTACGCCCATCTTCCAGTCGAAGCCCAAGGGGCGGATTACGGGTTCACTGAGGTGCCCGATACGCCCGATGATAGACTGCTCTTGGTGGTAGGTGGCGAAGCTATGCTCAAGTGAATCAATGCGAGACTGCTTGATCTCCTCGGGGAGGGTAGACTGGGTGAGTGCTTCGACCTGCTGGTCCTTCTGCTCGCGTAGCTCATTCTGACGAGGGTAGTAGCTCATGAACCACACGATGATGGAGGCTGCCAAGATCACCGTACCCATCTTCTGAAGGTACTGCTTAGATCGCATCCACACGTGGATGGCTACCGAGCGCACTGTCGGGCGACGGTAGGGAGGAAGCTCCATAACGAAGGGGATGTCCTCTCCTTTGAAGACAGCGCTCTTTAGTAGTCGGGCTGATATGACCGCCATCAGTACACCGATGAGGTAGAGCGAGAAGAGTACCAAGGTAGCCTGCCAAGGGATGGGGAAGAAGGCGCCAGCTAAGAGCAGATAGACTGGTAGGCGTGCCGAGCAACTCATGAATGGGAGGACAAGCATCGTGATCAGTCTGCTCTTGCGGCTCTCGATCATACGGGTACTCATCACGGCTGGTACATTACAGCCAAAGCCCATGATCAGCGGGATGAAGGACTTACCATGTAGGCCCATGCGGTGCATGAGCTTGTCCATGATGAAGGCGGCACGGGCCATGTATCCACTATCCTCGAGGAGCGAAATGAAGAGGTAGAGGATGACGATCTGTGGGAGGAAGACAATTACGCCCCCGACCCCAGCGATGACACCATCGACGATGAGGTCACGCAGTGGGCCTTCGCTCATCACTCCACCGACCCATTCGCCGAGGGCATTTACCCCGGCATCAATCAGGTCCATCGGGTATTGTCCGAGGGTAAAGGTGAAGAAGAACATCAGCCCCATCAGTAGAAGGAAGAGCGGGAAGCCCCACAGACGGCTGGTGACGATGTCATCAATACGGTCGGTGAGTGTTCGCTTGCCGGTATGCTTAGGGAAGTAGGTCTCCTTGAGTGCGCCCGAGATGAAGCCATAGCGGGCATCTGTGATCAGTGATTCAGCCTCCTCCTCTGTCTGCTCATGGAGCTTGCGTAGGGCAAAGTCTCGAGCGGATAGGAGGAAGCCCCCACGAGGGTAGCGTGAGAGGAGTTGCTTCTCGACCTCGCTGTCGCGCTCGAGGAGCTTGACGGCAGTGGAGCGCGCGATGATAGGATCGGTAATGTCGGTATGCTCTTGGATCTTCTTCTCCAGCTCGCTGATAAGTGGCTCGAGGAGTGAGCCATAGGGGATGCGTAGGGGGCGGAGCTTACCAGTCTCTATGTCGACCAGTTGCTCATCACCTTCCTTCAGTCCCTTTGCCAAGCTAATGATCTCATCAAATAAAGCTTCCAGCCCCAGCCCTGTGCGACAGATCGTCGGGATCATCGGGACACCGAGAAGGCGTGAGAGGCGAGGGTAGTCGAAGTACTCCTTGCGCTGCATGAATTCGTCGAACATATTCAGTGCGACGACGACAGGTAGCCCGAGCTCCTTGATCTGGAGCGTGAGGTAGAGGTTGCGCTCGATATTGCAGGTGTCTACGACGTTGAGCACCAGATCGGGGCGCTCCTTACCCGTAAGATAGTTACGGATGTAGACCTCTTCGGGACTATAGGGGGAGAGGGAGTAGGAGCCTGGTAGGTCGATGAGCTCGATACGGTAGCCTCCATAATATATGTACCCACTCTTAGCCTCGATGGTTACACCGCTGTAGTTCCCCACATGCTCGTGGGCACCACTGGCTTGGTTGAAGAGGGAGGTCTTCCCGCAGTTAGGGTTACCGAGGAGGGCAATGCGCAGGGTGGGGAGCTCGCGGGTCTTGATGCGTCCCAGCTCCATGCGGTGGAGGCTGTGCAGCTCGGGGTCTGGAAGTAGCTCTTGCGGGGCATCGACGGTATCAGTCTGCTCCTCGAAGGGCTCGAGAAGACGCACCTCAATGCGCTCTGCATCGCGGTGTCGGAGCGAGACATTATAGTCCAGGATCTTGTAGTATATAGGATCTCGGAGGGGCGCATTATGCACGGCCATAATCTCCTTGCCTTGCACGAAGCCCATCTCAAGGATGCGCTTGCGGAAAGCACCAGATCCACCGACTCGCACGATGACGGCCTTCTGTCCGGTCTGTAGTTGAGCTAAGTTCATATCTACAAAGTTATGCAAAAAGCCGTACTCTCCTCGAGAAGGGCCTGCTGAAGAAAAGGTCTTGGCTTTGCTCTCTGTTCCCCCTCAGCTTTACTCTAATTGTGGGGCCTTCTTTTCGAGAGGGAGAATTTGTCGCCACGTCTCCTGATCGTATAGTGAAAGGAGGGATTGGTATCCTCTTCGATAGTGAGGGATACTCTGTGTATATAGGGTTTGCGGGGATTGTTCTATCGGTGGATGATGTGAACCAGTACTGGTCACTCGTCCGACCAGTACTGGTTGATGATAGTTACCAGTACTGGTCCGCAGTGTGACCAGTACTGCTCGCTTCGCTGACCAGTACTGGTTCATTTTGTGACCTCTTAAAATCACTGTATGTACCGTATCTCTGATACCCTATATATAGGACTGACATCATCAGCCTGATCCTTGGGCTGAGGTGAGTGAATTCCTGGGAGCTGCTTCTCTTAGGTGCGGTACGTGATGACGGGACGCTCTCTATACCTTATATTACATATGTAGGAGATGATTGTACTGCTTGAGGAGGAATGTTAAAGATTGCACAGGTGCTCGGAGAGTGTGCTAAGTATGAATATTGCGCTTAGTAGTTTGCAATTCGAATGTTTATTATATCTTTGCACCGAAAGCGATGAGATGAGTGGTCTAAGGCGATGCACTACCACTCTCTTTAGCCTACACCATAGGTAGTATAGACTACATTTAACTAACCTCTTTAGCGTTATGCAAGAACAGCCCCAATTTAAGTCTGGCGTGTGGGAAGTCGAACTCAACGTCCGCGACTTCGTTTCTCAGAATGTCACTCCTTATGATGGTGACTCCTCCTTCCTCTCTGGCCCTACGGAGAAGACCAAGCGCGTCTGGGAGCACTGCCTCCAGGCTCTCAAGGAAGAGCGCGAAAATCCACATGGCGTACGCTCAATCGATACCAGCACGATTTCTGGTATTACGGCGTACGCTCCAGGCTATATTGATAAGGATAACGAAGTCATCGTCGGTCTGCAGACTGACCAGGTCCTTCGTCGTGCCATGAAGCCCTTCGGTGGGTACAAGGTCGTCGAGAAGGCCGTCCATGAGAATGGTCTCGAAGTTGACCCCCGCGTTACCGATATCTTCACCCACTACCGCAAGACCCACAATGATGGTGTCTTCGATGTATATACCGACGAGATCCGCTCCTTCCGTAGTAACAGCTTCCTCACGGGGCTGCCTGACAACTATGCTCGTGGCCGTATCATCGGTGACTACCGTCGCCTGGCTCTCTATGGGGCTGATCGTCTCATCGCTTGGAAGAAGGAAGACCTCGCTGGTATCCACGGTCCTATGACCGAGCATACGATCCGTCTGCGTGAAGAAGTCGCTGAGCAGATCCGTGCTCTCAAGAAGATCGTAGAGATGGCTGCTGGCTATGGCTTCGACGTCCGTCGTCCCGCCTACACGGCTGCTGAAGCTGTACAGTGGGTTTACTTCGCTTACCTCGCTGCTATCAAGGATCAGGATGGTGCTGCTATGTCTCTCGGGAACGTATCAAGCTTCCTCGACATCTACCTTCAGTATGACCTCGACCACGGCACGCTGACCGAAGAGCTCGCTCAGGAGCTGATCGACCAGTTTGTCATCAAGCTCCGTATGGTTCGCCACCTGCGTATGGACTCATACAACGAGATCTTCGCTGGTGACCCCACGTGGGTAACTGAGTCTATCGGTGGTCGCCTCTTCGACGGTCGTCATAAGGTCACGAAGACGAGCTTCCGCTTCCTCCAGACTCTCTACAACCTCGGTCCAAGCCCCGAGCCTAACCTCACGGTCCTCTGGAGCCCCTCACTCCCCGAAGGCTTCAAGGAGTTCGCTGCTCAGGTATCTATTGATACGTCTTCTATCCAGTACGAGAATGACGACCTGATGCGCTCTACCCGCCACTCTGATGACTACGGTATCGCTTGCTGCGTATCTTATCAGGAGATCGGTAAGCAGATCCAGTTCTTCGGCGCACGTACCAACCTCGCTAAGGCTCTGCTCCTGGCTGTCAATGGTGGTCGCTGCGAAATCTCTGGTACGCTCATGGTCGAAGGGATCCCCGAACTGAAGGGTGACGTCCTCGACTTCAACCAGGTCTGGGATAACTACCTCAAGGTACTCAAGGTCATCGCTCGCGTCTACAACGACTCGATGAATATCATCCACTACATGCACGATAAGTATTACTACGAAGCGGCACAGATGGCATTCATCGATACCGATCCTAAGATCAACCTCGCTTATGGTGTCGCTGGTCTTTCGATCGCAGCAGACTCACTCTCGGCTATCCGCTATGCTAAGGTGACGCCTATCCGCAATGAACAGGGCCTGACCGAAGACTTCAAGATCGAAGGTGAGTTCCCCTGCTATGGTAACGACGACGATCGCGCCGATACGATCGCTTACGATATCACCCACATCTTCTCTGGTCTCCTCAAGGAGTTGCCCGTGTACAAGAACGCAGAGCCTACGCTCTCTGTCCTGACGATCACCTCTAACGTGATGTACGGTAAGAAGACGGGTGCTACGCCTGACGGTCGCGGTAAGGGGGTGGCCTTCGCTCCAGGTGCTAACCCCATGCACGGTCGTGACAACCACGGTGCTATCGCTTCGCTCAGCTCTGTAGCTAAGCTCGACTACACCGATGCTGCCGACGGTATTAGTAACACCTTCAGCATCATCCCTCACTCTCTTGGCTCCAGCAAGAGCGAGCAGAATGAGAACCTCATCTCGATGATGGATGGTTACTTCACCAAGGGTGCACACCACCTCAATGTGAATGTCCTGAATCGTGAGATGCTCGAGGATGCTATGGTACACCCTGAGAACTATCCTCAGCTGACGATCCGTGTCTCTGGCTATGCCGTGAACTTCGTCAAGCTCAGCCGTGAGCACCAGCTCGAGGTCATCTCGCGCTCCTTCCACAAGCGTATGCGCTAAGGCGGGGAGTTCTCTGAATACCTATTAATATAGTAGCGGGCGAAGGATCAGTGTCGACCCTTCGCCCGCTCTTTTTATAGCTCGCTATGCTACGTATCCACTCCTTTGAATCTATGGGGACCTTCGATGGTCCAGGGCTTCGCTTAGTGGTATTCCTCCAGGGATGCAACTTCCAGTGCCTCTATTGTGCTAATCCCGATACCATCCCTATTGGGAAGGGAGGAAAGCTCATCGAGGAGGCTGAGGTCCTGCGACGAGCTATTAGTGAGCGCCCTTTCTTCGGGAAGCGTGGGGGGATTACCTTCAGTGGAGGAGAGCCCACCGTACAGGCGCAGGCGCTCATTCCTCTGTGTCGCCAACTCAAGGAAGAGGGGATACATATCTGCCTCGATACTCAGGGTAGCATCCGCAACGCTTATGTGGACGAGCTCCTCTCTATCGTTGATATGGTCTTGCTTGACTGCAAGCACGTCTTACCCGAAGGGCATCGTCGCCTGACGACTCAGTCCAACGCGAATACATTTGCTACGGCAGAGCAGCTTCGACAGATGGGGAAGCCCGTGCGTATGCGCTATGTGCTTGTGCCAGGCTATAGCGATCAGCCCGAGGCGCTCCATGCTCTTGGAGAGCGCTTCGGTGGCTATGAGAACATCGAGCGTCTGGAGCTCTTGCCCTACCATACCTATGGTAAGCATAAGTATGAGACGCTTGGACGGGAGTACCCATTAGAGCATGTCCATGAGCCTACACCAGAGGAGGTAGATGCTGCTCGGGAGATCCTTGAGCAGTATTTCCCAGTAGTCTGGACTCAGTAGTAGGGCCGTTGGTATTACCATCAGAATAGGATAGGGAGGATGAGCGGATAGAGCTTCATCCTCCCTATTTGCTGTTTAGGTATTGAGAGAAAATGATCGTCTCAAAGGCGACCTCTTGGAGGAGCTTCATCAACCTATATTGGTCGTTGGGTGAACCTATATAGGTCGTCCTGACGAGTTATATAGGTCAGCGCCGTGACCAATATAGGTTCATCCAACGACCAATATAGGCCGGTATCTCCCTCATCTGTGGGGATGGATTGCCTCCTTGGGAGGTGTAGCTTTTGCCATAGAGGAGAAAGCAATGAAAGAGATTCCTTAAATGGGAGCTATAGCATGGGAAGGCGGCACTATATTCCTTTCTATAAGGCTTTATCTGTGGAGGTGGGGGATCATGAGCCGTTGTGTAGGTATGGAGTGGCTATTTGGCGAAATCCTCGTATCTTTGTGTACTACTTCTTGAGTATCTGTGCGTTCTTTGTCCTACTTTCCTGAGTCCTCTGGCCGTGTTAGTAAGACCGCAGAGCAGGAGTAAGTGACTTGAAATTATGATCAATAGAGTACTAATACGCACCCGTGTACTGCAGGTGGCTTATGCTCACCTGCATCGTGGTGAGCTGAAGCTGACCGCTGCTGAGCAGGATCTCTTGCTCAGTCTCCATCGTACGTACGACCTTTACCTCTTCCTCCTACAGCTTATCCCTTCCTTCACGGAGTTCTACCGTGAGGTGCTTGAGATCCGTAAGAATAAGCATCTTGCGACTAAGGCAGAGCGTAGCCCCAATCTGCGCCTTCTGGAGAATCGCTTGGCTGCTAAGCTTGCGGCGTCAGAGAAGCTGAATGCGTGGTATGAGGGCTTCAGCCTCCGCTGGGAGGAAGATGAAGCACTTCTGCGCCACCTCCTCCGTCGCATTGAAGCTTCGGATATCTATGAGAATTATCTCAAGGCTACAGAGGTAGGCTTTGATGAGGATCGTGCCTTCTGGGTTGATGTCTTTACACAGATCATCACGACAGATGAGATGCTCGCCGAATGGCTGGAGCAGCATTCGATCTACTGGCAGGATGACTTGAGAGAAGTCGAGAAGGCTGAGGTCGAAGATCGTCCCGCTACGGAAGATGAAGCGCTACAGGCCGCCCTCAACGAGGCTCGCGAGGCGGGTGCTTATCAGAGTGCACGCTTGGAGAATGGTCCCGTAGAAGTCGTGAAGGACTTCGTTGAGAAGACTCTGCGCAAGAGCGAAGAGGATACTGCCATCGACGATGATATTCGTCCAGCCTTCAAGGACGAAGATGATGAGCGCTTTGCTCGTATGCTCTTCCGTCAGACCTTACTAAAGTACGATGATCAAAAGAAGATCATTGAGCCCGTGCTGAGTGCAGGATGGAGTAGTGAGCGTCTGGCTGATGTCGACGCACTGCTGCTGAATCTTGCCGTGACGGAGTTCCTCTACTTCCCTCTTATCCCTACTCAGATCACGATCAATGAGTATGTCGAGTTGGCAAAGCACTACTCGACGAACCATAGTGCTTCCTTCGTCAATGGCGTTCTTGATGCCTTGGCACGAAAGTTGAGGGAGGAGGGGAAGATACTCAAGTAGTATAGCACAAGCATAGCATATTTACCCAATACTTAATACACAGAACGAATGGAAATGATTCTCCTCCAGGCCGCAGGACAAAATGGTGGCGGTGGCTTCTCTACTATCATCATGATGGTTGCGATCTTCGTGATCTTTTGGCTCTTCATGATTCGCCCTCAGCAGAAGCGTCAGAAGGAGCTACAGAAGAAGCGTGATGCACTCGGTACCAACGATCGCATCGTGACCTCTGGTGGCCTCTATGGGGTGATCAAGGATATCAAGGAGACTGAGTTCGTCGTCGAGATCGCTGACGGAGTACGTGTCCGTGTCGATAAGGGCTCTGTCTTCCCTGCAGGGGATCCCGAGGCAGCTGCCAAGTAGCCTACAGCCCAAGGTCTCATAAGTAGAGGCTGCCTGCTACAAGCGTGCGGGCAGCCTCTCTTCATATCCGCCGTATGATCTGCGGACTAATGTCTACGAGCTATGCGATTAGATCTGAAGAACTCCCCTCCGAGAGTCCCATTATCAGCCCGAAAGCTGAACTCCTCCCCGCCCAAGCGTCGTAGGAGTAGGGAGCTCTTTATCTTCCTCGTCTTTGTCTTACTCTCTGCTACCTTCTGGTTCGTGCAGAGCCTTCAGCGTCGCTTTACCTATACGTTGCGTATCCCCGTGGTGTATGATTCCATCCCACCTGAGGTGGGTATGCAGACGAAGCTACCTGAGTACATTGAGGTCAGCTTAGAGGATGAAGGGGGGCATCTCTTGGAGTATACGACTCGTGGGCTGGCCCCTATACGTCTTCGCCTGCAGCGTGATCATCAGATCATCGCGGGCTTCTCGCTTCCGGCTTCTGCCATCTCGGGAGAAGTGCGGAGCCGACTCGCTACATCAGCTCGTGTCATCTCCATCTCGCCCGCTTCAATTAATGTGACGGCTTACCGTCGTCATCGTAAGGTGCTTCCGATCACGTTGGGAAGTTTGCCACAGGTCGCTACGGGCTATGCCATAGGTGATATTGAGCTTACTCCAACGGAGATCACCGTATTTGCTTCGGGGAAGGCCTTAGACACGTTGACAACGATTCTTACAGCTCCCTTTGAGGAGCACATGCTGAAGGCGACGACGACGACGAAGGTACGCCTTCTCCTCCCAGATGGAGTATATGCCTCGACCAATGTGGTGCAGGTCCATGTCCCCGTAGAGCAGCTTACGGAGCAGACCTTCACTCTCCCCGTCGAGGTGACAGGTGCTCCAGAGGGATTCGTTCTTCAGCCCTTACCTCGCGTAGCTACGATCCAGCTCACGCTACCTCGCTCACGCTACAAGGATATTAGGCCTGAGGAACTGAAGATAGCTGTAGCTTATCCCGATCTCGTGTCGGCTGGCAATGCTTCTGGGGAAACTCCTCGTCAGCTCCCCATCTCCCTTGTGCAGAAGCCTGATTGGCTCAAGCACTATCGCTTGACTCCTGACCGTGTGCAGTATGTCATCGAAGAGCGCAAGTAGTCCTCTGCATTCAGCTCGTACCTCTCATGGCATCTACACGCTGGGGGTCACAGGGGGGATAGGTAGCGGAAAAAGTTACATAGCTCGTCTACTTGAGGAGCGTGGCATCCCCGTCTATGATACCGATAGCCGTGCTAAGGCCCTCTACGATACTGATGGAGAGCTCCGAGAAGCGATGATTAGCCTTTGCGGTGCAGGTATCTATGCTCCTTCGGGATTACTGGATCGGAAGGCGCTGGCATCGCTGATCTTCGCAGATCGCTCTCTTCTGGAGCAAGTCAATGCCCTCGTACATCCCGCTGTGCGTCGCGACTTTGTCGCTTGGCGTGAAGGACTCAGCGCAGAAGGGAAACGCTTGTGTGCCTTAGAGAGTGCCTTGCTTCTGGATGCTGGCCTTGATGCCTATACCGATGGTGTCTTGGCTGTCCTTGCTGATGATACGCTTCGTTTGCAGCGAGCTATGATGCGTGATGGTGTAGGTGAGGAAGCTGTCCGTGCTCGTATGCAGCATCAGATGTCTCAGGTGGAATTAGCTCAGCGTGCAGACTTCCTGATATATAATGATGAAGCTCATCCTCTCATCCCCCAACTTGATAGTCTCTTTGATAAGCTCCTCGACTGAGCTTTCTCAGTGGCTATTCACTCAAATATCCCTATTTTTGCACCCATCAAGGGAGGCAGCCAGCCTTCCGCTCAAATAAGATCCTATATGTTGAAGACTATTCTCTCTATCTCAGGCAAGCCTGGACTCTATCGTCTCCTCTCCTCCGGCAAGAATACGCTCATCGTCGAGTCTCTCCAGACGAAGAAGCGTATCCCCGTTCTGCCCAAGGACCGTGTGGTATCGCTTGGTGATATCTCTATGTTCACTGACGGCGAAGATATTGCTCTCTCGGAAGTCCTCACGCGTCTCCATGAGAAGCAGGCTGGTGTAGCAGTGTCTGAAGAACTCCTCAAGGATAGCGATGCGCTACGCAACTCGTTCGGTGAAGTGATTCCTAACTTTGACCGCGAGCGTGTCTACACCTCGGACATCAAGAAGCTTTACACTTGGTACAACATCCTCATTGAGGCCGGTATCACGGACTTTGCAGACCAGGACGAAGCAGAGTAAGCTCTCGGCTATCTGAAAGAATCATTGTACCACCGCACGCAGCTATCCCAGCTGTGTGCGGTGGCTTTTTATATCCACCCTTAGCGGCATCATGTTCTACTTGATATATCTAAGACAGATAAATAGGTTAGGGAAATCTATTCATATTGCCTCTCTGAGGAGTGAGATTCTCGCTAAAGCACCTATTTGAGTACGTGTGTAGAGTTATATAGGATGGCGAAGAAAGCTATATGGTTTTGGACTGATTCCTATATAGCTTTGTGAAGTGACCCATATTAGGTTGTTGCTCCGCGTAGGGATAAAAGTTGTGGACGAGTGGCAGATAAGTTTGGGCTACGTGCGTGGACGATAAATCTACGTACGTGGATATTTGGATTTACGTGCCTGGTCTTTAAGACTACGTACATAGATGCGGAAAAACCACTACGGGAAGGCGCTTTTTTCTTCACGAGAACGATGCTTTTCCCTCCGCTGGATAAGAGGAATACTCGCGATAAGGCGAAGGGCTTGTGTATCACTTCGGAGAGGTATATCGGGGAGCTGGGCGCACGGTGCCTTAGCACTCTAAAAAGAGGGCAGGACTCTAAGGCAACAGTCTCTATTTAAAGTGGCAGCTATTGATAGGGTAAATGAAGGGATAGCTCAAGCTTATTAAAATGAGTAGCTAATGAGTGAACCATCTGATTCTCTTGCTGTTTTCTAAGTGAAAGTCACTTTTCTGATTCTTGGTTGACTTGCTAAAAGTCGCATTTTAGGCTCAAAATAAGATACGAATTCTCTTAAAATTGGGCCTGAGGAGCGGTGAAAACTCGTCTGAAGGGGCTGTGGTGTGATTGGATTTATGTATAATGCATATCTTTGCATAGTCAATATGACAATACGGAGGGTTAATGCGGATTATTTTCCCTTATTAGAGCATGAAGATGCTCCAGAATCACGACGCATAAGCCTATAGTAGTGCTCCTTCTGAATGCTAAGATGGAGATGCTGCCGAGGCGCTGCAGAAATAGAAGATCAAATAAGTATCTAAATAGAATACAGTTATGGCTAAACTCAAGAAAGAAGAACTGCTGGAGATGTACCGCATGATGGAGGACATCCGCAACTTCGACAACAAGGTCAACCAGCTGGTGCGTCGTGGGGAAGTCCCTGGTATGACGCACTTCTCCGTGGGCGAAGAAGCTGCTAACGTCGGTGCTATCGCTGGTCTGGAGAAGGGCGACCTCATTACCTCCAATCACCGTGGCCACGGTCAGAGTATCGCTATGGGCATTGACCTGAATGGTATGATGGCTGAGATCATGGGCAAGGCAAATGGTGTCTGTAAGGGTAAGGGTGGCTCGATGCACATCGCTGATGTCGATGCTGGTAACCTCGGTGCCAATGGGATCGTCGGTGGCGGTATGGGTATCGCTATCGGTGCAGCCCTCACTCAGAAGATGAAGAACACGGGCAAGATCGTCGTATGTTGCTTCGGTGACGGCGCTACCAACGAAGGATCTTTCCATGAAACGCTGAACATGGCTGCCATCTGGAATCTCCCCGTAATCTTCTATTGTATCAACAATGGCTATGGTATCTCTACGCCTATTAGCTCTGTAATGCGTACGAAGCACGTCTATGAGCGTGCTGCTGCCTATGGTGTACCTGGGGTCTTCATCGAAGATGGTAATGATCTCTTAGCTGTACGCGAGACGATGGACAAGGTGATCAAGGATGTACGCGCTGGTAAGGGCCCTGTCCTCGTCGAAGCTATCTCCTACCGCTGGTACGGTCACTCGACCTCTGACCCAGGTAAGTATCGTACCAAGGAAGAGGTAGACGAGTGGAAGAAGAAGGATCCTATCCTCAAGTTCCGTAACTACCTGCTTGATAAGAAGCTTGCCAAGGCTGAGGAACTCGATGCTATCGAAGCTGCAAGCCACAAGGCCATTGACGCTGCCGTAGAGTACGGTCGCAAGGGTCCCGAGCCCTCTCCTGAGTCGGCCTTCGAAGATATCTTCACCGAATAGGCCACAGCTCTTCACTAACCCTAAGAAAAAGAATAAACTATTATGATAGAAGGACAAGAAACAAAGGTGATGTCCGTGCGTGACGCCATCATCGAAGCGATGAGCGAAGAGATGCGTCGCGATGAGAACGTCTTCCTTATGGGTGAAGATGTCGGCGTCTATGGTGGTGACTTCGGTACCTCAGTAGGTATGCTGGAGGAATTCGGCAGTGAGCGTGTACGTGACACGCCTATCTCCGAGAATGCTATTTCGGGTTGTGCTGTCGGTGCTGCTCTGACGGGGATGCGTCCTATCGTTGACGTGACCTTCATGGACTTCGTCGTGTATATGATGGACAACATCGTGAACCAGGCTGCTAAGACCCGCTATATGTATGGTGGTAAGGGTTCTGTGCCCGTCGTCTTCCGCTGTGCTGCTGGCTCGGGTCTGGGCTCTGCTGCTCAGCACTCTCAGAGCCTCGAATCATGGTTCTGCCACATCCCAGGTCTCAAGGTCGTAGCTCCAGGTACCCCTGCAGATGTCAAGGGTCTGCTGAAGGCCGCTATCCGTGACAACAACCCTGTGATCTTCCTTGAGTACAAGGCTCAGTACAATATGAAGGGTGAGGTACCTACCTCTCCTGACTTTGTCCTGCCCATTGGCAAGGCTGATATCAAGCGCGTCGGTAAGGATGTCACTGTGGTTACCTATGGCCGTATGCTGGAGCGCGTCCTCAAGGCTGCTGACAAGGCTGCAGAGAAGGGTATCGAGGTCGAAGTGGTTGACCTCATGACTCTGGCTCCGCTGGATCGCGAGACGATCATTGAGTCTGTCCGCAAGACAGGTCGTGTACTCCTCGTAAACGATGCTCACAAGACGGGTGGTTTCCTCGGTGAGATCGCAGCTTCTATCGCTGAGAGCGGTGCTTTCGACTATCTTGATAGCCGCATCCTGCGTCTGGCTGCTGAGGATATCCCTACGCCTTACAACCACTCTCTCGAGGTCGCTATGCTTCCCGATGTTGACCGCATCCTGAAGTATATCGAGCGCCTCTACGACAAGCGCTAATCGTCGCACACGAAGATACTATCCGCGTATAGCCCTCTACCCCAATCACAGGTGAGGGCTATACGTCATAAGAATAATCTGAATATGGGAAATGATAAACTAAGAGCCACACCTGCAGCTCGCTCATTGGCTCACCGTATGGGAGTCGACCTGAATGCGATCGCAGGCTCTGGCTACAAGGGGCGTATCCACGCTGAGGACGTAGCTGAGTTCAGCTACGAGAAGGCGGGTGGCATCACTCCTCTGGCCAAGAAGATCGCTGATGCCTTTGGCGTCGACACCTCTACGATTAAGGGGACGGGCTTCCGTGGGAAGATCACGCGATCTGATGTAGCCGCTGTCCTTGGAGATCGCTATTACCCCAACCTCGAGGGGATCATCGATCCCTTCACGCTGGATAAGCCTGCTACTCCTGCCGCCGCTCCAGCTGCAGCACCCGTGCCCACTCCCGCTGCTTCAGCTCAAGCTCCTGCACCTGCTGCTTCTGCAATCGCTGCTGCTCCAGGTGAAGTCGAGATCGTACCGATGAATATGATGCGTCGCGTCATCGCCAAGCGTATGGCCGATAGCTACTTCTCAGCTCCTACCTTCGTCCTGAACTATGAGGTAGATATGTACGAAGCTACGAAGCTTCGCAAGCAGCTCCTCGAGCCTATCAAGGAGAAGACGGGCAAGAAGCTCACTGTCACGGATATCATCTCCATCGCTGTCGTGCGCACGCTGATGAATCACCCTTATATCAATGCTTCACTCTCTGCTGATGGCTCACAGATCGAGCTTCACAACTATGTGAACCTCGCTATGGCAGTCGGTATGGACGAGGGTCTTCTTGTGCCTGTCGTTCATGGCGCAGAGAAGCTTGGCCTCGTAGACTTGATGCTCCGTCTCAAGGATATCACCGAGCGTGCTGTTGGCAAGAAGCTTACCCCACAGGATCAGGAAGGTAGCACCTTCACCATCTCCAACCTGGGTATGTATGGTGTCGAGTCCTTCACCTCGATCATCAACCAGCCTAACTCCGCCATCCTCTCCATCGCAGGGACGAAGGAAATGCCCGTCGTACGCAACGGCGAGGTCGTCATTCGCCCCATCATGAAGATGAGCTTGACCAGCGACCACCGTGTCATCAATGGTCTTGGTGCAGCTAAGTTCATGCAAGAGCTGAAGGCTACCCTGGAGTCTCCACTCCCTCTCCTCGTTTAAATCAACCACTCGAACCACAAAAGAAGATCCTAAATAGATATGGCAACAGAGATCATCATGCCCAAGACGGGCTTAGATATGACCGAAGGTGAGATCGTCAGCTGGCGCAAGAACGAGGGAGACCCCGTACAGGCTGGTGAAGTCCTCCTCGAAATCATGACCGACAAGACGAGCATGGAGCTCGAAGCTGAAGCTTCGGGTGTGCTCCTTAAGATCACTCACCAGGCTGGTGAGACGGTACCCATCGCCGAAGTTATTGGTTACATCGGTGAAGCTGGCGAAAGCCTTGAGACCGTCCGCACCAAGGATGAGATCGTACCTGAAAAGCAGGAAGGTCCTAAGCACGAAGGTGCAGCTCTTCCTCTGGTACATCTCGAAGGCTCTTACCACCTTTGCGTCATCGGTGGTGGCCCTGCTGGCTACGTAGCTGCTATCCGTGCTGCACAGCTCGGTGCAAAGGTCGCTATCGTTGAGAAGGCTGAGTTCGGCGGTACCTGCCTCAACAAGGGCTGTATCCCTACCAAGACGTTCCTCCGCAATGCTGAGATCCTCGACGGTGTAGCACAGGCTGCAGCTCGTGGTATCAACTTCGCAGACACCAGCTTCTCTGTCGATATGAAGAAGCTCGTCTCTTACAAGAACAGCGTAGTGAAGAAGCTTACGGGCGGTGTCTACTCACTCCTCAAGAGCAATGGTGTCGAAGTCTTCCGCGGTGTCGGTAAGATCAACCGCGACAAGGACGTCGTCGTCGATGGTAAGGACATCATCAAGGCTGACAAGATCATCCTCGCAGGTGGCTCTAAGGTAGGTCGTCTGCCTATCCCTGGTCTCGATCATCCTGCAGTCCTGACCAGTGACGACATCCTCAGCCTCGAAGAGCGTCCCGAAAGCCTCGTCGTCATCGGCGGTGGTGTCATTGGTGTCGAAATGGCTGAAGCCCTCGTATCTCTCGGTACGAAGGTGACGATCATCGAGATGGCTGACTACATCATCCCTGCTCTTGATAAGGAAGTCTCTAAGACGCTCCGTAGCGAACTCGAAAAGCGTGGTATCAAGATCCTGACTGGTGCTGCTATCGAAAAGATCGAAGACCGCTCGGGCAAGCTCGCTGCTATCCTCAAGGATGGTACGGCTATCGAAGCTGAAAAGGCTCTGCTCTCTATCGGTCGTGTGCCTGATCTCGAAGGGGTCGGTGAGATCGAATTCGAAATCGAGCGCGGTCGCATCAAGGTCGACAAGTTCATGGAGACCAGCGTCAAGGGCATCTATGCTCCTGGTGATGTCAACGGTCTGAAGATGCTTGCTCACACGGCATTCCGTATGGGTGAGGTCGCTGCTGAGAACGCTCTGCAGGGCAACGAACGTGCACTCAAGATGCTCTCCGCTCCTTCTGTAGTCTATACGCGCCCCGAGGTCGCTATGGTCGGTCTGACCGAAGACCAGGCACGTGAGAAGTACGGAGATGTCCGCATCGGTAAGTTCGCCTTCGCAGCTAACGGTCGTGCCCTCGCTTCTGGTGAAACGGAAGGCTTCGTCAAGGTTGTCCTCGACAACAAGTACGGTGAGATCCTCGGTATCCACATCATCGGTGCTATGGCTGCTGAAATGATCAGCCAGGCTTCGCTGATCATGGAGATGGAAGCTACCGCTGAGGAAGTCATCGCTACGATCTACGGGCACCCCACCTACTCCGAAGCTCTCTATGAAGCTATCGCTGACGCTCTGGGTCTTGCTATTCACCTTCCCGCTAAGAAGAAGTAACTTCTCGTAGAGCTCTTTGTAGCTCTATGCTCTGATAAGACAAGCCTCCCCACTGCTTTTGTATGAAGCGGTGGGGAGGCTTCCTTTTTGTCGAGGGTAGGGGAAAGCATCTTTCTTAGGTGCTGCTATGAAGTGGGCTATAGAGATAGCTGGCTGATTATCTGATGGATAAATAGGAGATGTAAGACCGTGCGATGACCCTCCCTCAGCTAGTTCCTTTTGCGACCAGTACTGGTCGCTGAAGTGAGCAGTACTGGTTGGGTATATCGACCAGTACTGGTCAGTGAGTGGAGCAGTACTGGTCACCTCTCGGACCAGTACTGGTTACTTTCCCGACTTCATAGTAGTGCTTTCTGCTGAGGTATTTCTCTCAGCTATTGCACTTCTGAGGGAAGGCTTCTTCTTGGAGGAAAGACGGAGATCTCTCTATGTAGCTACCTTCTGAAATATAGCTACCTTTGAGTGTTATAGCGGTGAGAGGCATTATCTTTTGCCTTCCCATATCTACCTGACTAACGATCCCTACAATGATGATAGAGCTACATATTGACTATATCAAGAATGTCAATTACGCACTCCTACACAACCATATCCCAGTCTGCAGCAGTATAGAGCTCGCGAATGTCGGTGAGGAAGACCTGCTGGATATCAGTGTCTCTATTGGGGGGCGCTTTGTCCAAGAGCAGCGCTCTGCTATATATAGTCGTATTGATCGTGGAAGCACGGTACGTATCTCTGATGTCGCTGTTCTCCCCAAGGCTGATGCTTTGCTTGAGCTCTCAGAGCGTGTCATCTCCTCCTTCACTGTACAGATCTATAGCGGGGAAGAAGTCTTGCTTTCACGGGAGTATGATCTGGAGTTGATGGCATTTGATCAATGGCTGGGGACGCAGATTCTTCCACAGTGTCTGGCCTCTTTTGTCGTACCTAATCAGCCAGCTGTAGGGCGGATGGTCGTCAAGGCATCAGCTCTCCTCAAGCAGATGACAGGGGCGAGTGCCTTTGTTGAGTATCAAGATGGAGACCCCAATACGGTCGTTGAGCAAGTTAGTGCCATCTTTGCTGCGCTCCATCAAGAAGGGATTATCTACCGCGCAGTGCCTGCCAGCTATGAGGCTATCGGGCAGCGCATCACGCTCGCAGATCAGGTCCTTGAGAGTCATCAGGGGAATTGCATCGAGTTGACCCTCTTGATGGCCTCTGTGCTGGAGGCGGTTGGGATCAATAGTGGGGTAGTGATTATGCGTGGGCATGCCTTCCTCGGTGTGTGGCTCAGCGAAGTGTGCTACCGTCAGAGTATCTGTGATGATGCATCTTTCTTGGAGAAGGCATGCTCTGAGGGGATCTCCGAGATGCTTGTACTTGAGTGTACGGAGCTTACTAAGGACTATGCTTCCTTTGAGTATGCACAGGAGATCGCTCGGCAGCATCTCAAGAGGGATAATGAGTTTCAGATGTTCATTGACCTAGCTCGCTGTCGCTTGGAGGGTATTATCTCGCTACCAACTCGCCTCAGTGAGGGCGGTACGTGGAAGCTAGCTCCCGAGGAGGCTCCTAAGCATACGGCCTGTGCCATCGAGGCTACCCATCGCACTCGATATGATTTGGATCGTGCCTATGACGATAAGACGGAGGTCAATAAGCTTGATATCTGGGAGCGAAAGCTCTTGGACTTCTCCCTGCGCAACAATTTCCTCAATCTCTCTGTCCGTAGCCGTGCCATACAGTTCATCTCCTTCGATGTCGCTTCCATAGAGGACTACTTGCAGGAGAATACGGAGTACTGCATCCATCCTATTCCTGAGGGAGTCGTACGAGTAGATAGAGAAGAGCGCTTACTTCGCTCCAGTATGATTAGCTCTCTGGAGCCGCTGATCCTAAATGATATCACGAGGCAGAAGCTCTTACATACCTACTACGCTGAGGATGAAACACAGCTGGTCCTCAAGAATATCTATCGTCATGCTCGTACGACGAGGGAAGAGACGGGGGCTAATCCGCTCTATCTTGCTATTGGACTCCTTCGCTGGTATGAGAAGAAGAATAGCCCTCGAGCACGCTATGCTCCGCTTCTTCTCCTACCCGTGGATCTTGTCTATAAGCGTGGGCGCTACTATATCCGCAAGCGAGATGAGGAGATATCACTCAATATCACCCTCATCGAATATATCCGCCAGACCTACGGCATACGCATCAAGGGGATTGATCCCCTTCCCCGTGATGAGCATGGTGTGGATGTATCCCTCATCTTTGCGCAAGTCCGAGATGCTCTCCGAGAGCAGAGTAAGTGGGATGTCGAGGAGGAGTGTGTCCTTGGGACGTTCTCTTTCAATAAGTACCTGATGTGGCACGATATTCATAATCACCGTGAGGAGCTTCTCTCGCATCCTGTCGTCGCCAGCCTCGTCAGTGGTTCGCTCCAGTGGCAACCTCAGTCTTTGCAGACGAACTTGGCAGAGGAGGATAAGCATCTGACTCCAGGGAGCATTGCTCTACCTGTCCCCGTAGACTCGTCACAGCTATCTGCGGTCTTGGAGGCAGGGCGTGGCTCCTCCTTCATACTCTATGGTCCTCCGGGTACGGGGAAGTCACAGACGATCACGAACCTCATCGCCAACGCACTTTACCAGGGGCGGCGAGTGCTCTTCGTCGCAGAGAAGATGGCTGCTCTCAGCGTGGTGCAGAGCCGACTTGAGAAGATTGGCCTTGATCCCTTCTGCCTTGAGCTTCACTCCAACAAGGTGACAAAGAAGCATGTCTTGGAGCAGCTGGATAAAGCTCTGCATGCTGCTAAGATCCGAGAGCCAGAGGAATATGACACCATAGCTCAGAAGCTCTACGAGCGTCGTACGCTGCTGATCCAGTATATGGAGAGTCTTCATAAGGATCGCGAGGGAGCCAAGCTCTCCCTCTACGAATGTATATCGCGCTATGAGTCGTATGAGGTAGAGCCTCTTGAGGTCGCATTGAACGAGCAGCTGGCACATCTTGATGGGGAATTTATCACGCACTGCGAAGAGCTGCTTGGTAGCAAGCTCCCCGCAGTACTCAATGTTGCAGGGCAGCCCTCGGAGCATCCTCTGGTTGGCTTGTGCCCCACACTTGCCTGCATCCAAGAGCCGCAGACCTTAGCACGTCTCCTTGATGAAGGTGTGACTCTCGCAGGACGCATACAGCGTGCGCATATTCTCCTTACGGAGATCTTTGGCGCAGATCTGGAGGATAGTGAGCGAAGTCTACGTCTTGGTATAGACCTCCTCTCAGAGATCTCAGCCTCTCCACTGATGCACTCATCTGTCGCCGCTATTGCATTTGATGAGCATCAGATAGCCCAGCTGCGCTCGATCTGGGAGCATATGAAGCATCGTGATGAACTCCGTGCTATGCTCACGGCTGACTGCCGTGAGGAGTTCTTAGAGATAGATGCACTGAGCCTCCTACAGGAGTGGAAGGCTATTGAAGACTCTTGGTTCTTACCTCGCTTCTTTGCCTCTCGTAGCTACCTCAAGAAGATGCGTTTCTACGGTGAGAAGCTACAAGCTCAGACTGTAGCAGGGTATCTGGAGCGTGCGCTTGAGTATCAGAGGGAAGTTAAGCACTGTGCGGGAGAGAGTGGAGGGATACACCAGCTTTTGGGACGTAGCCTCTCTACTACGGAGCTGGGAAGCCTCTTGGATTACTTCCCTCGTTTGGTGAAGGCTGTAGAGGCTTTTGCTGAGGGGCTACAGCTCTCAGTCTCCGCTATCCGAGAGTCTATTAAGCCTGCTTTCACTGAAGAGCTAAAGCATCAGCTCCGAGGGCTCGATGCTCTCTCCGGTGAGTGGTCGCAGTATATAAAGGAGGCAGAGCCCTGGGTATCGTATCAGTTCCCTTCCGATAGCTCCTTCTCTGTGGCGCTCTCTTCGTGCTTCTCTCGCTGGCAGACTCATCAGGGGCTAGTCGGGAAGTGGTATAGCTGGATACAGTTGCGAGGCGAACTTTCTTCGCAAGGTCTTGACATCGTGATTCGCGAGGTAGAGTCGAAGCGAGTAGATGCAGCGCAGCTTATGCAAGCCTTCTTTAAGGGACTCTATCGTGCCTTAGCCGAGCAGAAGATAGCTCGAAGTGAGCTCCTCTGCACGTTTGAGGGTGAGCTTTTTGACCAGCAGGTGCAGCGCTACAAGGAGTTGACGGCAGAGTTCCAAGAGCTGTCGAAGAAGATGCTCTATGCTCGCTTGTCCAATCAGCTTCCCCATGTCTACGAGGACATAGATAATAGCTCGGAGATCGGGCGCCTCAATCGTAATATAGCCAATGGAGGGCGAGGTACTTCAATTCGCCAGCTGCTGGATGATATCCCTAACCTTCTACCGCGCCTCTGCCCTTGTATGCTGATGAGCCCAATGTCGGTGGCACAGTATATAGACTTAGGGGCGGAGAAGTACGACTTAGTGGTCTTTGACGAAGCCTCTCAGATGCCGACCAGTGAAGCTGTAGGAGCTATAGCTCGAGGGAATGCCCTCATCGTGGTAGGAGACCCCAAGCAGATGCCTCCAACGAGCTTCTTCAGTACGAACTCCGTCGAGGAAGAAGAGGAGAGTCTCGATGACTTGGAGAGCATCCTGCAGGACTGCCAGGCTCTCAGTCTACCTTCGCTACAGCTGAATTGGCACTACCGCTCCCGCCATGAGAGCCTTATCGCCTTCAGTAACCATGAGTACTATGATGGAGAACTCATTACCTTCCCCTCTGTGGATGACCAAGCGACGAAGGTGCGATTCATTCACATTAAGGGGACCTATGACAAGGGGAAGACCCGACAGAATAAGGCCGAAGCTGAGGCGATCGTCCATGAGGTATGCCGTCGTCTGCGTGATGATAGCTTGAGAGGGGAGAGTATGGGTATAGTGGCTTTCAGTGCCGCACAGCAGAATCTTATTGAAGATACGCTGACCGAGCGTATGGCTCGTGATACCTCGCTACAAGAGTTGGCCGATCAGCTCTATGAGCCTATCTTCATCAAGAACCTTGAGAATGTGCAGGGTGATGAGCGTGATGTCATCCTCTTCTCTATCGGCTATGGTGCAGATGCTACGGGGCAGGTCAGTATGAACTTTGGCCCGTTGAATAAGGCAGGGGGTGAGCGTCGCCTCAATGTAGCCGTCAGTCGCGCTCGCTGTGAAATGCTGGTCTTCTCGACGATGACCAGTGATCAGATCGATCTGCGCCGCACGAAGGCTAAGGGCGTAGAGGGCTTGAAGCACTTCCTCGAGTATGCTGAGCGACAGACGCTCGTACGTCGCCCTCAGCCCGATATGGACTCTGCCGACCGCATCATCGCCGAGCAGATAGCTAATCGCTTACAGAAGGCTGGCTATCCTACGATGACTCAACTGGGACGCTCGAACTTCAAGGTCAACCTTGCTGTAGCCTTGCCCAGTGCACCAGATTGCTATCGCTTAGGGATCTTGATCGATGGAGAAGCCTACCGACGTACTCAGACGACTCGAGATCGTGAGGTCGTGCAGCCGAGCGTACTCGGGAGCCTCGACTGGGAGGTGATGCGTGTATGGAGTCCGGACTGGTTCCGCCAGCCTGACCTCGTCATAGAGCGCATCCTTGCCCGACTGAAGTCGCTCCCAGAGCGCCCTCTGAAGCAGCAGTCTACAGCAGTATCTTCTCCCTTCACTATCACTGAGGCAGATCTGATCGCTGAGCCGATAAGCTCTTCTGAGGCGCTGGAGTACCCCGCTACCGATAGCTATACCAGCACTTCTCTGGAGGACTTCGTCCGTGAGGTCGTAGCCCGAGAGCAGCCTATTACCTATTCGCTCCTCTCAAAGCGTGTGGCGGCCTTCAAGTCTTTTGCGCGAGTTAGCTCGACGATTACGGGGATTGTGGATGCCCTCCTGCCCATGTTCTTCACTGTCTCTGACCGTGATGGTCGGACTCTTTGGCTTACACAGAAAGACTGTGAGCAGTGGAAGGGCTACCGCCCCAATACTGTGGTGACAAGGCGTTCAATAGAAGAGATTCCTTCAGTCGAACTGATGGAGGTCCTTCTTGAAGTGGTGAAGCAGAATGTGTCGATCGCCCCTGATGCAGCGACCCTTATTGCTGCGAAGCGCATGGGGTTCTCGCGTCGTGGAGCTAATGTCGATGCTGCCTTCTCCTACGCTCTTGAGCAATTGCTACAGAGAGGTTTGCTCTTGGAGAATGAAGGGAAGCTTATACTGTCAAGATAGTTTTTCGCAAATCTGAGAGGGTAGAGTAGGGTGCCTCCACTCTCCAGTCGTCTCTATAATCTGCACCCAACTATATATCTGATGATGAAGTATAATAATGCTGATGTACGGCGTCGTGATCGCCTGCTTAATGAAGAGCGTGCTCTGGAGCTACTCCGTGAGAGCGAATACTGTGTCCTCTCAATGATCGATGAAGAGGGCAAGCCCTACGGCTTCCCCATCAATCACATCTGGGATGGTGGAGACTGCATCTATGTCCACTGTGCCCCTGAGGGAAAGAAGCTCCGTGCTATACGTGCTGGTCATGCTGAGGTCTCCCTCTGTATCGTCGGGCGCGTGAATCTCCTTCCGAGTAAGTTTACTACCGAGTATGAGAGTGTCATCCTCCGAGGGACTGCACATATTGGTCTCAGCGAAGAGGAGCGTCGGCATGCGCTTCATCTTCTCTTGGAGAAGCTTTCGCCTAATGATATGGAGCTGGGAAAGGTATATGTGGAGAAGTCCTTCCATCGGACGGAGATCATTCGTATTGACATTACGGAGTATAGTGGCAAGCGTAAGTACGTCCCACAGACAGGAGCTTCACATGCCGGAGACTGATACCTCCTCCCCGATGAAGCATATGTCCCGCAAGACCTCTACTGAGGTCTTGCGGGACATATGCTTTATAAAAGAGTGTGGGGATGCCTCGCGACATCCCCACCGTGAATCAGCTGGGGTTCGAACCCAGGACCCCATCCTTAAAAGGGATGTGCTCTACCGACTGAGCTACTGATTCTACCTAAGCTTTTAGCGTGTCCATATTGCAGGAGGCACTCTAAAGCGTTGCAAAGGTAAGCAATATCGGTGATACATCCAATATCTATGCAGTGGATGGGCAGGGCTCCCACATCAAGTTGCAAGCTATACTTCTTCAAGACCGAGGAGCGAAGCAGTAGAGAAGACAAGCATAGAGCAATAGTTGTTCGCACTTAAATCAGTAGTGCTCCGCGCTCGAAGCAATAGTAGTTTGGATAGTGAACCAATAGTAGTTTGACCCCCAAACGAATAGTTGTTTCGCATACAGACAGACCAGTAGTCGTTTGGATCTCGCTTCACTAAGAGAGGGCAGTCTTACCCTGTATGGCATATACGAGAAAGGGGAGGTACTACCGACCTATATTGGTCACTGAGTCAGCCTATATAGGTTCATACCACTCCCTTCCATAGGCAACCACACATCGGCATGCAAGGGCGTGATATAAAGTAGTTTGCCCTCTATAATCTCAAGGGTAAGCCTTCTATCGGAATCGCCCGTGTGGGGCGAGGTAGTTGGGGAGCACCTGGATGCCGTCAGCGGAGATCGGATAGAGCGTGCGGTAGGTCTGCGAAGCAGCACCAGCCTGCCAGGGCTATACGTAGCGCAGTTCCCCTGAATGGGTAGGCTATGGGGAAGGTCGTGGAGAGTATGTTGACATAGGGCTATATTAGAGGGTATTATATAAGCTCGCAGGCGGTTTCCTGCGGGCTTTTTGCTATCTTTGACCTGCAAAACAACGACGGACGTTACAACCACATGACTCTTTTAGAACAGACGACAGTAGACTACAACGACAGTGACATCAAGACCCTGGAGTGGGACGAGCATATTCGTCGTCGTCCAGGGATGTATATCGGGAAGCTTGGAGATGGCTCCCATTCCGATGACGGTATCTATGTCCTGTTGAAGGAAGTCCTTGACAACTCGATCGACGAGTATGTCATGGGGGCTGGTAAGAAGGTCGAGATCACTATCCGTGACGGTCAGGTGACTGTGCGTGACTACGGGCGTGGTATCCCTCTCGGTAAGCTCATCGATGCTACGAGCAAGATGAACACTGGGGGGAAGATTGATTCTAAGGCCTTCAAGAAGTCTGTCGGGCTTAATGGTGTCGGTATCAAGGCTGTTAATGCTCTCTCCATTCACTGTGAGATCACCGTCTGGCGTGAAGGTCTGACGAAGACTGTTCGCTATTCCCATGCCAAGCTTTTAGAGGAGACCGAGGCCGTTCCCTCCGATGAGCCGTCGGGCACGCGAGTCGTCTTCCGTCCCGATGCTGACCTCTTCCGCGACTACGAGTACAAGGATGAGTTTGTTGAGACGATGGTGAAGAACTACTCCTTCCTCAATGCTGGTCTTGCTCTCATCTATAATGGCAAGCGTTATCTCTCGAAGCGTGGCTTAGCAGACCTCCTCGAGGAGAACATTACCGAGGAGCCCCTGTATCCTATCATCCATCTCAAGGAGGATGACGTCGAGATCGTCGTGACCCATACCTCGCAGGTAGGGGAGGACTTCTATAGCTTTGTCAACGGACAGAATACTACACAGGGTGGTACGCACCTCTCGGCCTTCAAGGAAGCCGTAGCTCGTGTCATCAAGGACTTCTTTGGGAAGAACTTCGACTACCGCGACATCCGCTATGGGATGGCAGCTGCCATCAGTATCAAGATCGAGGAGCCCGTCTTTGAGAGCCAGACTAAGACGAAGCTTGGGTCAAAGGATATGGAGCCTGATGGGCGAAGTATTCAGAAGTTCCTCAATGACTTCCTCGGTAAGGAGCTGGATAACTATCTCCATATCCACCCCGAGGATGCTGCCATCATGCTACAGAAGATCCAGGAGAGTGAGCGTGAGCGTAAGTCTCTCAGTGGTGTGGCAAAGCTTGCACGCGAGCGAGCTAAGAAGGCCAGCCTGCACAATAAGAAGCTTCGTGACTGTACGATTCACTTCAATGACCCTAAGGCCAAGGAGCCTGAGCGTACCAGCCTCTTTATCACGGAGGGTAACTCGGCAAGTGGCTCCATCACCACGTGTCGTGACCCCAAGTATCAAGCTGTCTTCAGCCTCCGAGGTAAGCCCCTCAACTGCTATGGACAGAGTAAGAAGGTGGTGTATGAGAATGAAGAGTTCAACCTCCTTCAGGCTGCTCTCAATATCGAAGATGGTCTTGACGGGCTGCGCTACAATCGTATCATCATCGCGACCGATGCTGATGACGACGGGATGCATATCCGTCTACTGCTGATTACTTTCTTCCTGCAGTTCTTCCCCGAGCTGGTGCGTCGTGGGCATGTCTTCATCCTCGAGACTCCGCTCTTCCGCGTCTTCTTGCCCAAGGAGCACAAGAAGTCAGACAACTTTATGACAAGCACTCCTGCTAAGAAGAAGGGCCGTACCAAGAAGACTGCAGAGGAGGCACCTGCCGAAGAACTTGTGACAAACATCTACTGCTACAATGAGGCTCAGAAGCAGGCTGCACTGAAGAAGCTGGGCAAGCGAGCACTGGTCACGCGATTCAAGGGGCTTGGAGAGATCTCTCCAGAGCAGTTCAAGGATTGGATCAGCGAGGAGAATATCAAGCTGGATCCTATCCGTATCCGCAAGGAGGATAATCTAAGCAACCTCCTTATGTTCTATATGGGTAAGAATACCCCCGAGCGTCAGAACTTCATCATCGATAATCTCGTCGTCGATGAATGATCCACATATCGATTCTCAATAGCAAAGCGCTGCAGAGTAGTTTCCCAAGATCTCTGTGCTATATAGGTGAATCCCGTTTAGACGGATAGAGTCCACCCAGTTTTATACATTTGTCTTACGGATATAACTCTATTGTTTAGAAAATGAATCATAAGCTTACAGATCTGATTTATATAATTAGCAAGTCGGGATACATCAGCCGTCTTAGGGATAGACTTTGGGTTCCTTTCTTTATCCTTGTGTTGCAAGGGATGCTTACCTATCACTTCCTCGTTCAGGGGGAGGGATTCTTAGCCCAAAACACGGTCTTGAGCTCTGTGATTATCTTTGCCAAGTGTATGTTCCGTGCAACCCTTTGGATCAGTTTAGCTTGGTGGCTAGTTGCCTTACCCCAACGCAAAGGGCTCTATCGGGTCTTAGCTTCGTTACTACTGCTCCTTGTTGTAGCAGTACATTTACTCGAAAGCTTCCTGCTTAACGTCTATGGCATGTGCTTCTCTCATCCTGTCCTTCTTGTGCTGGCGGGAACCAATAGCCAAGAAGCTCAGGAGTATTGGAACTCGACGTTTTCTCTACTCCCCTTTCTTCGTCCATGCATCGAGATCGTAGTAGCTGGGCTACTTGCCTATGTGGTATTGAGGATTACCCAGAAGCGTAGTTATACTACCTCCAGCCTTCGGAGATCTCAAGTTGCTGTATCGGGTCTTTATGGAATCTCTCTTTTACTTTCTCTCATCATACTTGCTGTGCCTGCTCCCCGTACCTATGAGTGGGTGATGCGGTTTGGGACAGCTTTTGATCAGACCATTAGCCCTTTTGATCGCGTCGTTTGGAACAGCATAGGCTTTGTCCATGAGAAGAATAAAATCGAGGATGCTGCAAGGAAAATGCATCAACTTGATTTAGGGAATCTGCAAGTCAAGCAAAAGAGGGAGGATACAGCTATTGTCATTATTATTGGGGAGACTCTTCGTCGTGATTATTTGCATTGCTATGGGTATCCGTTGAGCAATACACCTCATATGGACTCTTTGTTAGCCACGGGGGATATGATTAAGTATACTGATGTGATCAGTCCTGCTGGGAATACTATTGAGTCGCTAACTAAGGTGTTGACGATGCAACAGAATGAAAGTCCCAAGCCTTGGTATGAATATCCTACCCTTGGACTTATCCTATCTCGAGCAGGTTATCCTGTTTATTGGGTTAGTAATCAAGAAAGCACGGGGGCACTAATTCAGCCTCTTAGTATTATTGCCTCATTATCTGATAAGGTCTCATATGCCAATGCTCGTTCTATTGATGGTGATCGTTCAGAGACATCCCGCTACTATGATGAGGGGGTTCTAAAGGATCTTCACATCCAGCAGCCGAGTGATAGCAGCTTCGTTCAGTTTGTTCATCTTGAAGGTTCGCATCCTGAGTATTATCGACGTTTCCCAGACAGCTTCAAGCGATTCTCACCTAAGGATCTCCCTGTCGTTTTAGGTGATGAGCGAGATCAGATACGTGCAGACTATGTTAATAGTGTGTACTATAATGACTACGTGATTGATGAGATTATACGTAGGTATAGCCAAGGAAAAGCTCTCATCTTTTACTTCTCAGATCACGGAGAAGTACTCTATGATGACCCTAATCAACCTCATTATGCAGGGCATGCCGTTCATCCTGCAGGGCTCTCAATCCCATTCTTTGTATACTTAACGCCCCAGCTACGTAAGGATGAGCCTCAGCTATATGAGCAGATGCAGCAGTGTCGAGATTTGCGAATAATGAATGACCTCTTTACACCAAGTCTATGTGATTTATTGGGCATTCAAACGAAGTATACGCAGCCAGAAAATAACTTTTTCTCTCCTACGTATAATAAGCAACGCCGTAGGATAATTAAGTCTCTTGGTAAGACTTTGGAGATGTAGCTAGAAAACCTACCCCTCTACTCTCTTAAAAATACGCAAAGATCCCACTACTCAATCATTGAGTAGCGGGGCCTTTGCTGTAGGGTAGAGGAAGGATTACTTCTTCTGCTTCTTGCAGCAATCCTGCTGCTTGCCCTTGGCGTCCTTCTTGCAGCAGTCCTTAGACTTCGCATCCTTCTTACAGCAGTCCTTCTTGCCGGCTTCCTGAGCGGACTTGTCAACCTTCTGGTCGCAAGTCTTGCCGTCCTTCTTATCGCAGGACTTAGCATCGTTCTTGGAACATTCCTTTTTTACGGGTTCTTCCTTCTTTTCGGGGTTCTGAGCCGAGATATTGGTGCCGAGTGCGAAGAGGCACGCTGTGGCGAGGATGAGCTTCTTCATATTCGCTTTACAGTTTAGAGATAGTAAATAAAGACTATTGGAGTGGTCTCGGGACCGACTCCTTGTGAGCAAAGGTAATTAAATGTAATTGGAACCATACCGCCAGCGCTTTGCTGTGGTCTCTTTCTCAAGATCTCAGGATCATATTGAGTCGGCAACTATTCGCACGAAGCTAATTCTTTGCTCAGGCTCTCTCTCTGAAGGACCTTGTAGATTCTCACTTGCTACCCTTATCTGATCGCGATTCGTAGGTGAGATTAACTAAGTCAATTTCAAAGCAGCTACTGGCCATGCGCAAACGACTATTGGTTTCGTCTGCAAACGAATAGTCGTTCGTATACGGGACAGCTACTAGTCTGAGGACGAACGACTACTGCTTTTAGTCCTGTCGTGATAGTTTCACTCACCCTACATCCTAAGCTACAGTCTTTTCAATGACTCTCAAAAGAGGAATGATGTTGCCCGATAGAAATGAAGCTTTGATATAATAACTCGATAAAAAGAGAGGGTGTAGAGAGATTTTTTTCGCCGAGTGTTTGGTAGTTCGGAATATTTGCCTACCTTTGCAGTGTCAAAAAAGATACGAATCTTTAGCTCAGTTGGTTTAGAGCACTACCTTGACAGGGTAGGGGTCGGCGGTTCGAGTCCGCCAAGGTTCACCGAGTATTGTCTCATGGTGTAATGGTAGCACAACAGATTCTGGTCCTGTTTGTTAAGGTTCGAGTCCTTATGAGACAACAGAGAAGAGGAGCGAAAGCTCCTCTTTTTTTGTACGTGCCGGAGTGATAAGCTTATTCTCTACCTCGATTCAGAGGTGGGAAGAATGTGCTTGAGCTGTGATTTCGACTTGGTGTGTAAAATGATAAGCAAGACCATGTGCCAAGGCGGAGTACTATATGAAAATATAGGTTAACTTTGTGGTAGAGACACCGACTTGCTGTCGGTACTCGGGTGGTACGACCTCCAAACATTAGGATGGAAGTCCCGTCTCTCATTTGACAACGGTAGATAGGCTGAGCCCAGAGGACCCAGTCAATAGAATAATACAGAGTTATGTCTGAAACTAAAAAGGCGATAAGTCAAGATCGTAAGCGAACGAATATCCTTCATGATCAGGAGCTTGCTCTCATCGCCTATCTCGTAGAGCGTATGCCTCGCTGGGTGACGTCTAATATGCTTACCTCGCTGGGACTTTGCGGTAATCTACTTGTAGCGGTGCTCATGTGCTTAGCTACAGTTTGGGGCTCCTGGCTCCTGCTATTCACCCCCATCGCATTCTTTATCAACTGGTTCGGGGACTCCCTTGATGGGCGTCTTGCTTACTACCGTAAGAAGCCCCGTAAGTGGTTTGGCTTCTGCCTGGATATCGTAGTTGACTGGATAGGTATCGTGGCTATCGGCTTGGGCTATTATGCCTACGTACAGCCTGCATGGAAGGTCGTTGGGTTCATTTTCGTTGTCCTCTATGGTGCCGAAATGATCATCTCACAGCTCCGCTATAAGGTCACCGATAAGTATTCGATTGACTCGGGTATCCTCGGTCCGACGGAGGTCCGTATCATCTTAGCTTTGCTCTTCTGCTCGGAATTCTTCTTCCCCGGGAGCATGCAGTGGTTCGGTCTCGTGATCTCGATCATCCTCCTCTTCTCCTTCATCTCAGACTTCCGTAAGCTCCTAGCTGCAGCAGATGAGCGCGATATAGCCCTTCGTCGTGAGCAGCAAGCTTCTAACTAAGGCTATCTTTCCCTTGCTTCAGCGCCTTCGACGTCTTGCCCTGAACTTTACCCAAGCCCAGATATCCGCTGGAGCTGGCTCTATCGTGGACTATGGACTGATGATTCTTGGCGTCGAGGTCTTCGGCTGGGAACTCTTCTGGGCACTCGCTTGTGGTGGGGTAGTGGGGGCAGTCGTTAACTTCTCCCTCAACCGCTATTGGACCTTCCGAGATAAGGGGGTGGCTTATGATAGCGGTCTGGGTGGTCAGATCCTCAAGTTCGCTACGACTGTAGCAGGTAGTATCCTCCTAAAGTATCTTGGCACATACGCTCTTGAGCACTATGCTGGGATTGACTATAAGATAGGGAAGCTCATCAGCGACCTCTTTGTCTCCGTACTCTTTAATTATACGCTACAGCGCTTTTGGGTCTTCCGTAAGCAGAAGCCCTAGGCACTTTATTTATATCCCTCAATGGCTACCATCACCTTCCAACCCTCTCGATATTTACTGGGCCTTGCTCTGTGCTGTACTCTTAGCTTTGATGCCTTCTCTGCACCGCGGGAGAGCAAGACTCCCAAGAGGACAGAGCCGCGACAAGAAGCCCTCCTTGTCTTCCGTGGTATTGATCCTGCAGCACAGCAGCGCTGGGTCGATAGCGTCTATAAGAGTCTCGACTTAGAAGGACGTGTGGGGCAGTTGATCATGCCGATTGTCTACCCACGCCCAGAGGACAAGTCTGCTTTGCTGAAGCGCATGAAGCAGGAGAAGTGGGGTGGGATACTCTTCCAAAAGGGTTTCCTTGCCGATCAGCGAGACTTGACACAGACTCTGCAAGAGGCTAGTGCTGTGCCCATGCTCATTGCTCTTGATGGGGAGTGGGGACTCTATATGCGTCTCAAGGATGCACCACGCTATCCTCGTAGCAAGGGGCTGGGTATCAAGGGAGATATGGAGCTCATCAAAGCCTATGGTGCTGAGGTCGCTCGTCAGTGCCAGTTGATGGGGATCCACATCAATTTCGCTCCCGTGGTGGATGTGAATATCAATCCTAAGAATCCCGTCATCGGTACCCGCAGCTTTGGCGATAGCCCTGAGCTCGTCGCTCGCTGTGCTGTTGCCTATGGTCAGGGGCTCGAAGAGGGCGGTGTCCTCTCTGTCGCTAAGCACTTCCCTGGGCATGGTGACACCTCCGAAGACTCCCACAAGACACTTCCTACGGTATCGGCTTCACGTGAGCGTATGCAGCGTGTCGAGCTCTATCCCTTCCGTGCCTATCGTGATGCGGGACTGGGTGGCGTGATGACTGCCCACCTGCGTGTACCCGCCTATGATGCCACGGGACGTGCTGCCTCCCTTAGCCGTAAGATCACGACGGATCTTCTACGCCACGATATGGGCTTCAAGGGACTCGTCATCACAGATGCTCTGGAGATGCGAGGTGCTCAGGCTAATGGCGTGAGCTCGGTAGCAGTTGAAGCCCTGAAAGCTGGTAATGATATCCTCCTCGGCCCCTCACAGCCTTTAGAAGCTCGTAATGCAATCATCCAAGCACTCCGATCGGGTGAGGTGAGTGAAGCCGAAGTAGAAGAGAAGTGCCGTCGCATCTTGGCCTTCAAGTATGCGCTGATCATCAAGAAGAAGTCGCCCGAAGCCTCTGCAGCTGAGGTTAAGAAGCAGATATGGACTCCCGAAGAAGCTGCGCTTCGCAGCCGCCTCTGGCAAGCTAATGTATCTGCTGGTGAGGGGGAAGACCCCACGGCAAAGACCAAGGCTATTCAGTCTACTTCGAAGGCTCGTCGCTAAACCATATGTCTATGCGCTCCCGTCCTCTCGTCGCTCTCCTCTCGCTTCTTCAGCTGGGTCCGCTCTATGGGCAGACGCCTCAGCAGCCTGATAGTCTGCAGATAGATAGCCTGCCAGCAGCTACTGAGCATATCCTTGCTCCCGAATCTGTATCCTCCAAAGCCTTAGCTCGTATCGATAGCTTAGCTGAGGCTGGGCTTCGCATGGGAGCTTATCCTGGGTGTCAGATCTTTGCCTTCTACCAAGGTGAGGTCCTTGTGAACAAAGCCTATGGTTCGCTTACGAGTCTCAAGGGACAACAAGGTGAGCCCGCCACGCCACAGAGTATCTACGACCTCGCTTCTATCACGAAGGCTGCTGCTACGACACCTGCTCTGATGCTCCTCGTCGGGGAGAAGAAGATCAATCTTAATTCTCCTCTGCTGAGCTACCTTCCGGAGACCAAGGAGACCCTGCTTGGGATGGTCACTATTCGCCAGCTCCTGCTCCATCAGTCTGGGCTACCGGCAGGGATCAACTTCTATACCGACCTTATTGATGACACGAGCTATGAGGGCTCGCTCATTCGCTATAAGTCCTTTGCTGGTGGTGTGCCTCTTGTAGGAAAGGCTTGGGGTAACCCGAACTTCCGCTTCCTCGATAAGTACATCTCTGATAAGGCAACCGAAGAGCATACCCTGCGCTTTGGCTCAAAGAAGTATCTATCGCCGTCCTTCAAGACGCGTATGATGGAGCGCCTCCTCTCGGCTCGTGTCTCATCGGATAAGAGCTACCGCTATAGTGATCTGAACTTCATCCTCCTCCAGCAAGTCATCGAGCGTGTCTCTGGTGAGCCCTTAGATGAGTTCGTCACGAAGCATATCTATCGCCCCATCCAAGCACGTCTGTACTTCAATCCCTTGGAGCGTGGCGTACAGATCCAGCAGATCGCACCCGCCCAGCATGATACCTTCTTGCGTGGGGAGATCCTGCGTGGTACGGTCGATGATGAAGCTGCAGCTTGTCTCGGTGGTGTATCGGGTAATGCAGGACTCTTCGGGGCGGCTGAAGAACTCGCTAAGGTCTGCCAACTCCTCCTCCAGCATGGAGCATGGGGGAAGAAGCAGGTCATTCCCAGCTCTGCCGTCCGTCTCTTCACTGAGACGACGAGTGCATCGGGCATCAGAGCTCTTGGCTTTGATAAGCCCCGCTCTTCGGGTGGTCCTACGGGGATCTATGCCTCATCAGCGACCTATGGACACCAGGGCTTCACGGGGACATGCTTCTGGGTAGACCCCAAGTATGACATCATCTTTATCTTCCTCTCCAACCGCACCTACCCAACACGTCAGAATACGACCCTCATACGTGAGCGTCTCCGTCAGCGTCTCCAGGACTTGGTCTACGAGGCTGTCGGAGCCACCACGCCCAGATAAACTTGATCCCTTATCATCTCGCTACAGCTATGAGCCAAGCAAATACTACATCCACCACGATTATCGGTGTCGCTGGTGGCTCTGCCTCAGGTAAGTCAACCCTCGTGCGCAAGCTCCAGGAGGCCTTCGCCGATGAGCACGTCACGACGCTCTGCCACGACTTCTACTACAAGGCGCACGATGATCTCAGTCTCGAGGAGCGCTCCAAGCTCAACTATGACCACCCGCACTCCTTCGACACGGATATGATGATCGAGCATATCCGCCAGCTCAAGCAGGGGCAGAGTATCCAGCGCCCCGTCTACTCCTTCACCGACCACAACCGCCTGCCTCAGACGGTATGTGTCCAGCCTGCGAAGGTCTTGATCCTTGATGGTATCTTGATCCTTGAGAACAAGGAGCTCCGCGAACTGATGGACGTCAAGGTCTTCGTTGATACCGATGATGACGTGCGCTTAGCTCGCCGCCTCGTGCGTGATGTCCAGGAGCGCGGACGTGATATGAACTCGGTGCTCAAGCAGTACTTCTCTACGGTGAAGCCCATGCATCGTGACTTCGTCGAGCCCTCCAAGCGCTACGCTGATATCATCATTCCCGAAGGGGGGATGAACTCTGTCGCACTCTCGCTACTCGTGGAGAATATCCATTCAATCTTGAAGCGTGGTCAGCTTGAGGAATAAGCGCTTCTCTCCAAACAACCTTTACCTTCCTACTATCTCATGATATCATCGCTTATCAGCAGTGATACGATCTGTGCTGTGGCTACTGCGCCTGGTATGGGTGGTATCGCTATTATCCGTGTGTCGGGCTCCGAAGCCGTCGGCATCGTCGATCAGATCTTCTCCTGTCGTGAAGTCCGTACGCTCGAGCGTGCTAAGGATCGAATGGCTTACTTTGGTCGCTTCTCTCACGAGGGCAAGACGATCGACGAAGGTCTGGTCACTTGCTTCCGTGCTCCACGCTCCTACACGGGTGAAGATGTCGTAGAGATCTCGTGCCACGGCTCGGTATTTATCCAGCAGGCACTCCTCGAAGCTCTTACCGATCAGGGTTGCCGTATGGCAGCCCCAGGCGAGTTCACGCGTCGTGCTTACCTCCATGGCAAGATGGATCTAAGTCGTGCCGAAGCCGTAGCAGACCTCATCGCATCCGAATCAGAAGCGCAGCACCGTATGGCACTCACTCAGATGCGTGGCGGGTATAGCGCGGAGTTCGCTCAGCTACGCGAGAGACTCCTGCAGCTGACCAGTCTTATGGAGCTGGAGCTGGACTTCAGTGAGGAGGATGTGACCTTCGCTGATCGTACGCAGCTTCTTGAGCTCCTCGACGAATTGACGGAGAAGATCGAGCGTCTGACCGAGAGCTTCCGCCTTGGTAATGCGATCAAGCGTGGTATCCCAGTGGCTATCGCTGGTGCGACGAACGTGGGGAAGAGTACCCTGCTCAATGTCCTTTTAGGCGAAGAGCGCGCTATCGTCAGTGACATCCATGGTACGACCCGTGATACGATCGAGGATGTGCTGAATATCGATGGTGTCCTCTTCCGCTTCATCGATACGGCGGGCTTGCGCTCGACGGATGACACGATTGAGGCGCTGGGTATTGATCGCAGCTACGATAAGATTGACAAGGCAAGCCTTGTCCTACTCCTCGTAGATGCCCTGCGCATCGCCGATGAAGACTATCGTGCGGCACTCCTCCAGCTCCTTCCTCGCCTGGAGAATAAGCCCTTCCTCGTCTTGCTCAATAAGGTTGATGCCATCGATCCTCAGACCACGCAAGCCGTACTAACGGATCTTTCGGCGCTACTTACCGAGTATTTACCTTCGGGTGAAGCGCCTTCGATCCTACCCATATCAGCCCAACGAGGGGACGGATTGGATGAGCTTAGTGCAGCACTGATCAAGGCCTTGGCGCTTCCCGAGCTCAAGTCTACCGACCTTGTGGTGAGCAATGCCCGCCACCATGAGCTTCTCACAAAGGCACTCCATAGCCTAAAGACCGTGCGTACGGGGCTAACGGATGGCCTCCCCACAGACCTGCTGACGCCCGACCTTCGTGGTGCTATCACGGCCATCGGCGAAGTCACCGGAGCCGACATCACAAGTGACTCCGTCCTGCACAACATCTTCGCTCACTTCTGCATCGGAAAGTAGAGCGTTTTATAGATAATATCAAGAAATAATGAATGTTATGGGGTGCATAGAATGGGTGTTCTCAGGTATTGGTACCTCTATTCTTATGTTAGTTATAGGGCTAGTAATTGGTGCCCCAGCTGGCTACTATATAGGAGTTAAAATTACTATTCGAAAGAATAAAGTTAAGCAAGCCCAAAGTGCGGGAGATAACTCTACTCAAATACAAGTGGGAGGAAATTATGATAGGAACTAAACAAGTGCAGGAGGCTGGAGATAATTCACAGCAAATTCAAGCTCATAGTGTAACTATTTATCAAGGAATTGATGAGAAGCGAGCTAGGGAGATCTCTCAAGAGGTGGCAATTCAGCTGATGAGGGATAAGTTCAGTGAAGAAGCCCGTCAGATTGCCTTCGAAAGGGTTTCCGCTTTTGAGTCATGTTTATTGAATAGAATGAGCAAAATCTCTAATGCATTGGAAGCATTTGCTGATCCCTCTTTTCAGTTTCTACTTGCAGACGCTCAAATAACAGCTGCAGCTTCAGATCGACCAGCAGACTATGAGCTGCTTACCGAGCTATTGGTACATAGGTTTCAAAAAGGTGGACACAGAGAGACGAGAGCTGGGATAAATCGTGCTGTTAAGATTGTTGATGAGATTTCAGATGACGCCTTACTCGCTCTTACCATTATGTATTCTGCCTCTACTTTTATTCCGACTGAAGGAAGTATTGAAGAAGGCCTCTCCGCTTTGGATAATTTCTTTGGAAAGCTATTTTACGGGAGCTTACCCGTTGGGGAGAATTGGATTGATCATTTATATATTCTAGGGGCAATTCGCATCAATGACATTGGGGGGATGGAAGAGATCGATAGACTTTATGCAGAGTGCTTACATGGGTATACTGATGTTGGTATTCGAATAAATTCTGAGGATTATTATAAATCCATTGATTTGCTAAATCAAAATTCATTATCAGACTCCATCTTTCTAGTTGAACATGAATTGAGCGAGGGGTATGTTCGACTTCCTATAGCGCGGCAAGAGCATATTGACTCAGAGTACTTACTATGCCAAAATCCAAATGAGGGTGAATTTGCTGACTCAAGGATGTATCCTTTGACGGATATGCAGAGGGCTGCATTACACTCTGTGTATGCTTTGTATGAGAATAACTCTGTGCAATGTCAGACGAACATAGCAAAGTTTAAGAAAAAGTGGAATGACTTTGCAAATCTTGAAATGCTGCGTGAATGGTGGAAAACTATAAAGATCAATATTTCAATGACGGGAGTCGGGAAAGTATTGGCTCACTCTAATGCGCAGAGATGTGATCCAGAACTGCCCCCTTTAGACTAGCCTTCCAAAAGGTCCCTTTATAGGAACGATCCCATCGGAGATGAATGAGCCTTCTCCGATGGGATCGTTGTGTGTAGAGCTATAGCAGCTCGTCTTACTTCCCCGCCTTGCTTTGCTTCTTATCGAGGAGGGGGAGGTACTTGGCGTAGCCGGCTTGCTTCATCTCTTCGCGGGGGATGAAGCGGAGGGCCGCGCTATTGATGCAGTAGCGTAGGCCACCCAGCTCCTGCGGACCGTCTTCGAAGACGTGGCCAAGATGAGCCTTACCGGTCTTGCTACGCACCTCGATACGCTTCATGCCGTGGGAGTTGTCTTGGTGCTCACTGATGAGGGTGGAGTCAATGGGGCGGGAGAAGCTGGGCCATCCGCAGCCCGAGTCGAACTTATCCGTGGAAATGAAGAGCGGTTCGCCCGTCGTGATATCGACATAGATGCCTTCGCGCTTCTCGTCCCAATAGTCGTTGTCAAAGGGATGCTCCGTGGCGGCATGCTGCGTGACAGCGTACTGAGTGGGGGTGAGCCGACGGCGCAGCTCTTCGTCCGAAGGCTTGACATAGGCATTGGCCTCGCGAGCGATCTGGAAGAGTTCGGGGCGGATATGGCAGTAGCCCGATGGGTTCTTGTCCAAATAGTCTTGGTGGTAAGTCTCTGCATCGTAGAAGTTGCGGAGGGGCTCTACCTCGATGACGATGGGCTGTGTGTGCTCACGCTGTAGCGTCTCGATCGCCTTCTTGATCGTCGGTAGGTCTGTGGTGTCGGTGTAATAGATGCCCGTGCGGTACTGATCGCCCACGTCGCCACCTTGCTTGTTGAGCGATGTCGGATCAATCGTCAGGAAGTAGAGCTCAAGGAGCTTGCTGAGGCTTACCTGATCGGGAGCGTAGGTGATGTGTACAGCTTCGGCAAAGCCCGTCGTGTGGCTACACACTTCCTCGTAGCTGGGGCGGGAGGTATGGCCATTGGCGTAGCCGACCTCTGTGGAGATGACACCACGTACTTGCTTGAAGAAGTGCTCGGTGCCCCAGAAGCAACCGCCGGCCAAATAGATCTCTTTCATAGGTGAAGTGGATGGAGTGTTGGGTGAAGGGTGTGTCTGCATGCGCATAGCTCGAAGTCCTAAGGCTCCAGCTGCCAGTAGTAGCAGAAGGGTCAGTGTCCGGAGACTGTTCCGTTTCATAATGCCTGTTCTTTTAGACTGTGTATGGGTTGATGGTAGTTTACTGACTTACTAACAGCGTAGACCTGACGATAGTTATGAGCCCCCCAATATCGGGGTATAGTTTGAGTCAATATCGGGTAGGGGTGCGAACCTATATTGGTTCACGTGCAGACCAATATAGGTTCACGCGTCGACCAATATAGGTTCGCTCAGTGACCAATATAGGTTCATTCCACCTACCACTACTGGTTCACTCTCGTTTCGCTATGCGTGCGCACATTCTTCGTACCTTTATGCGCACATTCCCCCTCGGGACAATGCCTACCAACAGTATACCTCATCACGCTGACCCTCTACTGATAGAATCGCTATGAATGTCCTCTACCTTATAGGTAATGGCTTTGACCTAAGACTTGGGCTACCTACTCGCTATGCAGACTTTTTAGAGTTCTATAAGGGGCAAACCCTGAAGCTTGGTGCTGATCGCAGACGGCAAGAGGAGGCTATCAAAAAGTATAAGGAGCGCTTCTTTGCCGAGATGGCCGAGCGAGAGGAGCGAGGCGAAGAGCAGTGGAAGGACTTAGAGATAGCTCTTGGTGAGTTTACTACAGCCTTTGGTGATGATGCTGATGGGTTCTGTGACTTCTACGAGGATATGAACCGCTCCTTAGAGGCCTATCTTTCGCAGTGCAATAGTTTTGAGCCTACTCCCGAGGAGGTCGAGAAGTTCCGTGAAGACCTGACCTACCCCTATCGCTACTTCAAGCCGAGAGAGGAGAAAGAGCTTCGTGCTCTGACTATTGCTCAGGTATGGTATATTGACGTCATCTCCTTCAACTATACCTCATCATTTGAGTGCCTCTGCCAAGATGCCTTGCTGGTCGGAGAGTGCACCTATGCGGAAGGGCATGAAGGTCACCCTGTGATGTATCAAGGAGTGAAGCATGTGCACGGATCATTAGGTGAGGGTGGAATTCTGCTTGGTGTAGATCATGGCGAGCAAATCGGAAGTGAGCAGTGTAGGCGGTGTGATGATGTCATGGACCTCTTGCTTAAGCCACAAGCCAATGAGGGTCGGGGAACGCTTGTCGATGAGGAGTGCCTTAGCCTCATTGCTGGGGCTGATGTGATTTGCCTCTTTGGCTTGTCCCTCGGTTCCACGGATCAGATGTGGTGGACGGCTATCAAGAAGCGTTTTCTTGATAATCCAGAGGTCATCTTGCTCTACTTCCATTACGATCCAGCTGCCGATTCTGCATTGAAGTTTGATAGACGGAAGGAGAGACGAGCTCGCCAGCACCTTATTGATGCACTCGGGCTGGAGGGAAATCAAAAGGAGTATGATGATCGGATCTTCGTGGCGATTAACTCGGATATGTTCCCAAGGCGATAGACGCGAACAGCCTACCCCGGTATAGTGATATAATAGCAGAAGCGGTGCAGCTCCCGATGGGAGTTGTACCGCTTCTGCTTTGGGTGGAGAGGAGAGGAGTTAGCGACGCTTGCGTCCCCAGCGCTTGTAGTACTCGATGTTCTTATCCTCGCGCTTCTTCTTCGCCTCGTCGGGCTTGACCTTGCGCAGGGCATCGGGCTTGCTACCCAGAGGTGACTGCGTGCGGATGTCCCAGCGCTCTTCGGAGGTGAAGCCCTTCTTGATGGAGATCTCCTGCGGGTAGTAATAGACCTCCTCGGGGGCACGATCAGGGTAGTCTCCAGGCGTGAAGGCGGCGTTGTCGTCCATATCGACGATGAGTCGGACGAAGTACTCACCAGGCTTCAGGTCGTGGAAGGAGACTTGACAGGACTCTACGGGAGTCTTTGCTTCGGGGAGGCTATCGGCCTTAGCGGCTTGAGGAGCTTGCTTAGAGAGTAGATCGGCGAGCATCTTATCGCCTTCGGCAGACGCTACCGTCGGCTGTGCTTTCTGCGTCGTGTCCACCTTGACCTCATGTCCATAGAACTGCTGGAGGACAGCGTCGCTTTTGTCTATGAGTTGGACGAGGGCGTGAGAGCAGATCCCCTGCAGGGTGATGGTGAGCTGACCGAACTCGTCCTCCTTCTGTATCTGCTGCGTGAAGGCGACAGAGTCGCAGGCAGCACCATAGATATCGCGTACGGCAGCCGAATCAATGCGCGCCCGATAGCTCTTGCCATAGGCACGTGGGAAGCGGAGCGTATAGCGCAGGTGATCCAGTGAGTCCTGTACGACGGTGAAGTCCTGAGGCTTGTAGAGTGAGTCCTCCTGTACCTCCAGGCGAATCGCAGAGGTGGGGAGGGCTGCAAGGGGACGTGAGGCCGTCACATAGAGGCTATCACTTGGAGTGCCAGCAAAAGCTCCCGAAGCTCCGGTAAGAGTAATCTGTAGAGGTGACTTCTCCGTTTCAGCAGCCTTGTCGTGCTTCTTAGCTCGTGCCTGTGGCTTGATGAAGACGAGCGTGTCGGTCTTCTCGTGCAGGCGGAGCAGTGAGTCGGTCTTCTCGTAGGTGAGAGCGAAGCGCACCGAGTCGCGCGCAAGGAGCTCCTTGTCTCGTAGCCATAGGTCAACGACCTTGCCCTTAGCCGTAGCCCAGTAGAGGGATTCGGCTGGTGCGGTTGGCTTGTCCAGCGAGCGAAGGCGAGGAAGCTTCTTGGGCTCAGCGAGGAATTCCAGTCGGCAGATCAAGCTATCGGGACGGCTGTGGCGCTCGAGGCCGTACTGCTGCACCTTCGCTACCGAATAGCGTAGGGCGATGTCGCGAGGGAAGTAGTAGGTGAAGGGATAGGTGACGAGCGAGTCGCGGTGAAGCGTGTCACGGCGCACGATGGAGTCGATGCGTATCGTGTCAGTACGCATGCTGTCACGCAGCGTCGTCTGGAAGCTCTCGCGAGAGAAGGCAAGGCCTTCGCTGCGGTCGCTGTACTGATAGTTGGCATCGTTGTCCTTCGTCGCAAAGACCTTGTAGGTACTATTGGGAAGTCCGCGCATGGTGAAGAAGCCCAGCTTATTGGTCTTACTGACAAAGGGGAAGGGGCGCTTACGGAGCGTACTGTCGTTGATGTCTGTGGCGGGATAAGCCCCTACGATGAGCCCTTCGACAGGCTCGAAGGTCAAGGCATCGATGACCCGACCCGCCAGCTGCATCGAGTCGATCTGCCCACCTGTGGAGATGAGGTAGCTGAAGCCCTCAAGTGGGTTGTCCTCGTTGTTGTCTACGATGACATCATCGAAGTAGAAGCTGTAGGTCGTATTGGGGCGCAGGGTATCGGAGAGCACGATGGAGACGTGCCGCCCGTTGGCCGTGATACGTGCTGCCTCACGCTGGGGTGGGGATACGATGATCTTATCCGTCTGGCTCGAGAGCTTGACGTTCTCATCGAAGGTCAGGGTAAAGTGGCGCGTATTGACTCCCGTAGCCTTCACCGCAGGTGAGGCCTGTAAGAGGCGAGGTGGCTCCGTGTCAAAGGGGCCACCTTCGGGTGTACCTTGGTTCGCACAGCCCCATAGCAGGAGGGATCCTGCCAGGAAGCTGAGCGCAAAGTGCATCGTTCTATTTGGGTTCATCCAATAGTAGCTGATTACATATGTGAGACGAGCGGGACACTATCGGTGAACCCCAATAGCGGGGGCTAAGCATTATGCTTGCCCTTGCTCGTCATGATCTTGAGGACCTTGAGGTCGGTCTGGGCCATGCCATCACGACCGAGGTCTGCGAGGTTGCGGATGCAGACGTCGATATCATCGTCTACGATACCTTCGGTAGCGGTGACGACGTGTCCCTGCATAGAGAGCATAGCGGAGATGAGTGCAGAGCTCACGCCCGTCGAAGCCTTGAGGCTACAGCTGGGCTTAGCACCGTCACAGATCATCCCCGAGACGTTGCCGATCATATTCTTCACAGCTCCGATAGACTGCTCCTTCGTGCCTCCCATGAGGTAGGTGATAGCACAGGCAGAGCCAATCCCTGAGACGACCATCCCGCAGAGGCAGGAGAGGCGACCTAAGAGCTGCTTGATATAGACGACAAGAAGGCTACTGAGCATGATAGCTCGAGTGGCGACCTCACGACTTGCGCCTTGCTCTTCGGCGAAGGTCAGGACGGGGAGCATCGAGGAGATCCCCTGATTACCGCTACCCGAATTACTCATCACCGTGATGGGGGCACCATCCATACGGGCGTCACAGGCCGAGCTGGTATAGGCCAGCATCTGCGTAAGGGGCGTATTGCCGAGGTAGCGACGTCCCATATCGCTATTGATGAGCTTGCCGAGGCTATGGCCATAGCTGTGAGTGAAGGAGAACTCGCTGGCACGCTTATTCTGCAGTGCAGCCTCGTAGATGAAGTCAAGCTCCTCCAGCGGGCCATACAGAGCATACTCATAGACGAGGTCGAAGTTCAAGGTGATCGTCTCCTCTTCGTCCTTACTCTCGGGACACTTCGTGCAGGGCGTGTCTGCTGTGCGTGGCACGAAGCGGTCTTCACCATCATAGGTGAGCGCTGTGAGCCCTGTATGAGTAGCCTGGATGATGGCAGTCGATAGACGGCCCTCTGTATCGGTAAGTAGGACTTCGACGTAGAGGCGGTCGACGTTGTCACCTTCCTTCAGCCCGATCTGGATGCAGCCGCTTGCTACAAGCTTCTGGGCCTGATGAAGCTCCTCATCAGTGAAGGTGTCGAGGAGCTCCAGTTGCTTCTCGGGTGCTGCTAAGATAGCACCGAGAGCGATCGCGATGGGGATACCGAAGGTCCCCGTTCCGGGGATACCGACGCCCATAGCGTTCTTGAGCATATTGCCGCTGAGCAGGACTTCTATCGAGCGGGGCTCAGCAGTCGTCTGTGCCGAAGCATAGGCTACGGCGAGGGCTACGGCTGCAGGTTCGGTACAGCCTGTAGCGGGTACGACTTCACGGTGCATGAGAGCAGTGATCTGCCGTATCTGTGTGGGTGTAAGCATGGGGTTCTGATGGTCTAAGGTAAGTAGTGTAGTAGGGGAGTGTGTTATTTACGCTGAGTGCGAAGGATCGTAGTGAGCTTGCCGTCCTTGGTCTTGAGGTCGGGATAGCCTCCGTTCATCGCAGGCTCCCATGCGCCGTAGTTGGGGTTGGGTAGGACGATGAAGCGCTTGCCGAACTCAGCGGCGAAGCGTAAGACGCCCTGATCACGCACGGCCTCGTTACGTACATCGAAGAAGTGGTCGAAGTCACCCAGGTTGTCACCGAGGAGCATCAGGATGTTGTGTGTCTTGAGGACTTCATTGCGACGAGAGGTCTTGTCGGAGGACTTGTCCTTGAACATGAAGTGGCTATCCTCTACCTGTGGGAAGCCCAGATCACGTAGGTTCTTCTTCGTACCAGTCCGGTTGACCTCATCACGGTTGGAGATGTAGTAGATGTCCACACCGAGGGCATCGGCCTTGCGGAAGAACTCGACAGCGCCCTGCAGAGCTACGGCATCAGCTTGATCGCACCAGCGGTCCCACGAAGGCTGAGAGTAGTCCTCGCCCTTGAGTGCTTGGTAGACGGAGTTCGCCGTGTTGTCAACGATGGTCTCATCGATGTCGGTGACGATAGCCCAGCGCTTTTCGCCCGAGGCTAAGGGAGTTGATGTCGCTGCTACGAGACGCTCGGTCGCGATATTGTAGGCCTGCTGGCAGAGTGCCTTGTACTCGGCAGAGCGCTGGATCCAGGCTGCCGAGAAGAGCTTACCACCGAGGGTAGGGCTCATCGCATAAGCTACCTTCCCACTTGGAGAGTAGGTCGTATTCTGCTCTTTGTTTGAGCCAATAGCGATAACGCAGCTCGAGAGGAGCGTGAGTGATAGTGCGGTAGAAGCTCCGAGAGTGAGGAGTTTATTGGTATTCATTATCGTCGTGGGGTTAGGATTCCTTGTTGGTTTGTGTGTGCTTGAGGTAGCAGGTACGGCACAGCGGGCTGTACTCCTTGGCTTCGCCGAGCATGACCTGCTGCTCACCAGAGACGAGGCGGTAGGAGTAGTTCGCCCAGCTCCCACAGCCTACGCAGATCGCGTGGATCTTGTCTACCGAGTCTGCTATAGCACAGAGCTGCGCCATAGGGCCGAAAGGCTGGCGACGGAAGTCCATATCCAGTCCAGCGAGGATGATGCGGATCCCCTGGTCTGCCAGCTGCTCGACGACCTCGGGGAGGTGCTCATCGAAGAACTGTGCTTCGTCGATGCCGATGACATCGACGTCCGAAGCTAAGAGGAGAAGGTTCGACGAATTATCTATCGGCGTAGAGGCGATAGCATTGCGGTCGTGAGAGACGACCTCGATCTCATCATAGCGGGTGTCTACTGAGGGCTTGAAGATCTCTACGCGTAGCCCTGCGATCTTAGCTCGGCGCAGGCGACGAAGGAGCTCCTCTGTCTTACCGCTGAACATCGAGCCGCAGATAACCTCGATACTGCCGCGTACACGGGCCTGACCCGTCTCAAATGGATTAAGCATTACTTGTCCTCCGTCTTATTATAGCGTGCGGTGAGGCGTCGTGCCCCGCCTTCGATCTCCTCTATAGTAACGCGTACCGTGTCGGCTGGTAGGATGTCCTCCATGACCTCTGGCCACTCGATGAAGCAGAGTGCGCCACTCTGGAGGTAGTCTTCGGCTCCGAGGTTCAGCGCATCGGAGAGCTTCTCCAGGCGGTAGCAGTCAAAGTGGTAGATGAGTTCTCCCGAGGGCTCAGCGCGATATTCATTGATAATAGAGAAGGTCGGGCTATTGATGACATCCTGCACGCCGAGGGCTTCGCAGAGGGTCTTGATGAAGGTCGTCTTGCCAGTCCCCATGGGGGCATAGAAGGCGAAGATATCCCCCCAGGGGAGGACTTCCTCGATGAACTGGCGCGCTACGGGCTCCAGCGTGTCTGGGGAGGCTAAGAGGTAGGTGGTCTCAGTGTCCATTCGCTTGTCTTGATTGTGCCAGAGCCTATGTACCCCAGCATATACTCACCCGCAAATTTAAGATATTCGGTGCATAGTCTATATACCTATATATAGAGGCTGCCCCTACACTTCTGTGAAGAAGGTAGGGGCAGCCTCTAAATCGTGTCGCACTTGGACGTCTTGTCCTCGGGCGATAGGGGTGAGATTAGAAGGTGAACTTCATCCCGAAGTAGCCTGAGCGAGGGATCGTGGGGCCGTAGATATAGCCACTGTCACGGTCTGGACCGAAGTCGTAGTCGCTCTGGAAGGCGTTGAAGAGGTTGCTGATACCGCAGTAGAGCTGGACGTTGCTCTTGGAGAAGAGACGCAGATCATAGGTGATCTTAGCGCCGAGATCAAAGAAGCTTTTGGTCTTGACCAGCTCGTTCCACTCGACATCGACCTCCTTCTGTGCGCCATTCTCGAGGATAGCAGCACCCGTAGCGTCTACGAGAGGAAGCTTATAGCCTTCGGTGCGCAGACCAGCAGCGATAGCCGTACGGTCGGTGACAGCAGAGTTCTGCCCCCACTTGACTACGTGAGGTACGTACATCGAGCCCGTGAAGGTACCCGTGAGAGCAATGTTCAGCGGGCGGACGGGGTTGATGCCGATCGTGAAGTAGCCGTAGGTAGAGGGCGTGCGAGTGATCTCCTTGGAGGTCATCGAGATGGTCTGAGGCTCATTGTCTACAGCAACGTTGTCGAAGTCAGAGCCGTCAGCCTTGGGCACGAAGGACTCGTAGTAGGCAGCATCGTGGTCACCCTGGACCTTCTGACGTACGCCCCATTCCTGGTTGACGTCGTACTTGTTGCTGGTGAGCGTGAGGCCAGCTTGGAGGGAGAGCCAGCGATAGGCGATCTTACCCTCGAGGTTCAGCCCGAGGACCTTGGCGCCCGAGGAGACCTGCTGACCATTGTCATCGATCCCGTAGTTGTGACGCGTGTAGTAGGAGATCCCGTTCTCAGACTTGTCCTTATAGTTCGTGAAGACGTCGAGCAGACGGGTATAGAAGCCTTCGACGAGGACATTGACCTGTGCACCACCGAGGGTGAAGTACATGTCGTTGCTCAGGCTGAAGGAGTGGGAGATCTCAGGACGAAGGTCCTCAGCATTGGTCACACGCTGTGCCTCACCACCGACGACCCCGACGTGAAGGTCTTCGTCAAAGACCTGAGGAGCACGGAAGCCCTTGGCATAGGTAGCGCGGATGTTGATATTCTTCGTGGGGTTGTAGCGCAGGGTAGCGCGGGGGCTGAAGATAGCCTTCTTGACGGCGGAGTTCTCATCGAGACGCGTGCCGAGCAGGACGCTCCAGCGGTCGTTCTTCCATTCGATCTGGGCGAACTGGCTGGCGTTGCGGATGACCTGACGCAGGGCTGGGGAGAGGGAGATGGGGTTAGTGCTGAGGTCGAAGCCATCACTGACGGTCTTCTCGGTCTCCCATTCTCTCAGAGGCATCTTGTCCTCTAGGCGGTCATAGCTATATTCAGCACCAGCGAGGAGCTGAGCAGGCATGAAGAGGAAGTGGTCGAAGTCATAGGTGTACTGTGCACCACCGACCCACGTCATCCCACGGGTGATACCGAAGTTCTTCCCATAGTCAGAGGTGTGGATGGGGCGACCGATAGAGCCTGCCTTCACTGCCTTGCCCTCATCTGTGGTCTCGTTGCCATCCTTATCGATGTACTTGTCGCCTGCCTTGTTGCGGAGCTTTGTCTCACCGATACCACCATAGTAGCTGTTACGGGTGACGTGCTGAGCGGAGCCGTAGAGCTGGAAGTGGTGCTTGTAGTCTTCGCTGTAGCCGTCGAACTTCAGGTTCCCGCTATATACAGAGTGACGAATGGACTCAGCTACACCAGCTACCTGCTCGGGCCAGTCGATGTGGTCTCCACCACGACGAGCTTCGCTGAAGGTATGGACTTCGCCCGTCAGACGCGTGTAGTCTGTGGGGCGGAGGTAGCCACGGAAGCCGAGCGAGCGGGAGTCAAGACGACCAAGCTCGCTGTAGCCATCGCCATTGACGTCGTGCTCCTTGCGGTAGCGAGCCTGTGCGAAGACCATAGCTCCAGCGCGGTTGTCGTCGCTGACGAGTGAGCCGTTGAAGCTCAGGTTATTGTCCAGATCCTTGAAGCCCGAGAAGCCAAGGCTCTCATTGAAAGAGAAGCTATTGCGCTGAGGCTCCTTGGTGATGATGTTGATCACCCCTGCGATAGCAGACGAGCCGAAGAGGGCAGAGCCACCGCCACGTACGACCTCGACACGCTCGATCATGTTCGTGGGGATCTGCTCCAGACCATAGACCCCTGCCAGCGCACTCATGATGGGACGGCTGTCGATGAGGATCTGTGAGTAGCGACCGTCGAGGCCGTTGATACGTACTTGGTTGAAGCCGCAGTTCTGGCAGTTATTCTCGACACGCACACCTGGCTGGAAGATCAGCCCTTGGGCGAGGTTCGTAGCATTGGTGCTCTCGAAGAGCTTGGTGTCAAGCACGGTGACGAGCGTCGGAGCCAGACGGCGCAGGGTGGCCTGGCGGTTGGATGAGACGACGACCTCATCGATGCGGATGTTGTCAGGCTCTGCATCGAAGTTCACTTCGACGACCTTGTCTGGATTGATCTCTACGACACGCTCCTGGCTGAGGTAGCCGAGACCGCGCATGACCAGTGTCACGCTCTTCTGCTTAAGGTTCTTGAGGAAGTAGTGCCCCGTGGCATCGGTAGCCGTACCGAAGGTCGTCCCCTTGATAGCGATGGTGACTCCTGCGAGATGCTCACCAGTCTTCGCATCTGTGACGTGCCCAATAATGTTGGCATCGGTCGGCCGCTCTTGTGCTGCCAGCTCACTGCTGAGACCGATGGCCGAGACCAGAAGGATCTGCAGTGAGAGCATGAGGGCGTAAAGCTTACGCATGGTTATTACTATGATTTATAGTGAGTAAAGTTGCTATATCGCGTGAGCAAAAATACGCCATTCATAGCCCCCTCCTCTTACTCCTTTGCAAAATACATAGATGTAGGTATAGGGTAGATGTAAGTGCCTCTATTATATACCTAATAATGGGTGCTGGAGCACTGGTTAATCATATCAAGTCGAGGTGCATTTCCTCCATACTCAAGCTGCTTTTCCGTCATAGCTCTACGAGAAAAGTTATATCTACGTACGTGGATTTAAAATCTATGTACAGAGAACTTATCATCTATGCACGTAGACTTTAGGACTACCCACGTAGATAGCGGATTACAGCTACTGGTACAGGACTTCTTTTCTGTAGATCTACGACTCTATCTGTATGCGTATCCAGCTACTTACAATAGCTATTTGATCTTGTGGTATGCATAGGATCGGGAGCGCTTTCTCTATGCTTCGTAGCATTTGCCGAAAAGAAAGCCCCCTGCATGCGCCTTAAAAGGAGCATACAGGGGGGCTCTATAGAGATGGACCCGCAGGGGTGAGGGTGTCTCGGCTACTTATAGCGTAGGAGATGAGGTGTCTTCGTTCTGAAGGTTCTTTGAGTAGGTTTTGTCCTTGCCTCGTGAGAAGTGATAGGCTACCCCAAGCAGGATCATATTCTTATTGGCATGGATCCACGTCTTATTATCCCTCTGGACGAGACGCTCACCGAGCGTATAGTCATGATAATAGGCCGGCGTCCCGATGAATAGCATCGAGGCAGAGAACTTCCAGTTCCCCAAGCGGTAGGAGATCGAGGCAGTATGCTTTGGCTCCATACGAGAGGCATAGCCCGAATCATAGGTATAAGTCGGGAGGGCGTACTTGTAGTAGAGCTGTAGCCCCTTATGCTGGGCCGTCAGCGAAAACTCACCATAGAGCGAACTACGATCATAACTAATCTCCGATGAGCGAAGTCGACTATACGTAGGTATGAGGTACGTATCTAGGCTCAGGGTATTGTCACCAAAGGGCTTGACGACCACCCTAGCAGCCGTAACAAGTTCGTCACTCCATGCTCCATTGATCGGAGCGAACGTGATCCCTGCCCCCTCACGCTTCATAGCCTGGATATGCGGGCGATGTGTGTGGCTATAGAGACCTACCAACTTGATATCAAAGATCCCCTTAGCATACGTATACATAGCGGTCAGCTGGCGCATATGCGCATTCTCTAGCTGGGGATTACCTAGGCTAGTGATATCACGGGTAGCTCGTCTGCGGTTGCTACTGAGCTGATCCAGACTAGGCAGGATGGGCTTGTCATCGTACATCAAGCGCAGGTCACTACCTCCACCTAGGCTATAGCCGAGTACGACCTTCGGGGTGAAGGCGAGGCTACTGTAGGAGCGGTAGCTCGAATGATTGTGCGTGTGGGTCAAGCCTAGGCTCACACGATACAGTAGTCTCCCCTTACGCCCAGAGATCTCACTGTAGCCATAGTTCTGCCACGTACGGCTGGTATAGTCAAGGGCACCGAAGTGATTGTCTACCTGTGAATGTAGGAAGGAGACCTCTCCTCTGTAGCCCGAACTGATCCGTAAGCGTCCCGTCTCTCGGGTGTGTGCTAGCTCGAGGATGAGCGAGCGCTTACTATTGTCCAGCTTCATGAAGTCCTCGTAGCTCGTGAGCCCTGTAGTGATGCCCTGCTCTCGGGTCTTCGTCTCTCGCTTGGTGGAGAAGAGCGTCCCCACGAGATTGAAGCTCAGTTCGTCCTTCTCCCCAAGCTTACGCCAATGGTAGAGGTCAAGCGAGGGATTGAACTGCTGGGTCCTATCCCTACCCGTGGTAGTCAGCTTCTCTCCGGCGACGCCGTCTACAGTGTAGAGACCCGCACCGATATTGTCAGAGAAGCGTCGCTCAGCTCTCGGCTGTAGGCGAGCCTCCCATAGGTAGCGTTCATCCACTACGTAGGCGTACTTGAGGGCGGGGTTGTGTGTCGTATAGCCAAAAGCATCATGGTCTGAGTAGGTGAGCTGTAATGCCTGCTGATTGAGACTATAGCTATACTGTGCAAGTGACTCTCGGTCACGATAGTCGCGATAGTTCAGCGTGTACTCAAGGCTCAGCTTATGTCGCCCACTGATCAGAGAGGCGTAGGCCTCATCATTAGCAAAGCCTGTCGTAAAGGCGTGCCTGAGCGAAGCTCCTGCGATGTAGCCGTCATCCAGTCCAGAGACGATGATATTGATCACACACTCGACAGCTCGATAGCGAGCTGGGGGAATGTCGTACACCTCTACTCGCTTGATCTTCTCTTTGGGCAGCATAAGTACATCCGTCTTGGTGGAGCGTATCCCATTGATCAGGAGCTGCACCTCGCCTCCCATAGCCCCCTTGAGGCGGTCGTTCATCACATCGAAGCTGACTGAGGGTAGGGTCTTGAGCAGATCATAGCTGTGTAGGGCCTCCTGGACATCCTTACGTGCAAAGGTGATCACCCTACGGTCGGCTCGCTGATGCGTGGCCTTAGCCTCCACGACCACATCCTCCAGCACCTGACTATCTTGCTGTAGCTGATCGAGAAGCTCCACCGTGAAGCCTTGGCTGGGCATCACGATACGAAGCCGTCGCTCCAGAGGCTTGTAGCCGAGGAAGCTAATACGTAGAAGATAGCGCCCGACCTTGACCTCACTAAAGAGATAGCCCCCTTGCAGGTCTGTAGCCCCTCTGAGGACGAGTGTCGAGTCTCGCTCACTCACGAGCGTGACAGAGGCAAGGGCGATAGGCTCCTTAGTCTTTGCATCCTCCACCTGCCCACGCACCTCGATCTGAGCGAGGAGACGAAGGGGGGCAATCAATAAGAGGAGAGCGATTAGGAATGATCTGCTCATAGACGCTCTAAGGTAAAGGTCGTGGGACCAACCTTCTGAATAGGTATGTCTCGAATTATGAAGTCTATAGACCCCGCATAGTAGTCATTAGCCTGTGTCGGGTGTGTGATGACGATCTTATCGAGCATCTCTCCCGTTATCTTGAGGAGCACATCAGCCAGCTTCTTGTCCTGCACCATACGCCCTGAGACGAAGAGCTTGTAGTTAAGCCCTTCTGCATCGGAGATCGTCACCCCCTTCCGATGGGCACCCTTGATAGCGCTCGTCGCTAGGTCAAGTGCCAGCTTATCACTATCCTCCTTCTTGGGAACAATCGTAGAGACTGTGAGGTACTTTTCCATGGCATCGAGCCGAATATGCGTGCTGATATTACCAGTGAAGCCAGGATTCTTCTCTATAGCAGTTTCACGAAAGCGGTATGTACCACTAGGGAGATGTACCGTGAGGATGTGATTCTTGTACGGGTCTATCGGTACTCCCTTAAATGAAGCCTCTCCGCTAGCATTAGTCATCGTGACTGCGATGATGTCATCGGGCTTATCTTGGAGGGAGAGGTAGACCGGTAGATAGGGGAAGCGCTGCTCGACTCCAGTCTTAGTCTTGCAGTACACGTTGCCGAGGTAAAAGAACTCTGTTGTTCTCTGAGCATGCAGAGCGAAGCTCGAGAGTAGCATGCTCACGGCAATAAGTAGGGTCGTTAGTGATTTCATATTGATTTGAATTAAGATGGGCGGGATATCTGTGTTCGTTCTTTGAAGCGATCCTTGGGTAGCTTCCCTGCGTTGGGTGGATGGTGATGCGTTTTCTCTTGAAGATGTTAAGCTCCTTATAGCGCTTACGGATGGAATGCGCTATGCTTATTTCTGCGATAAAGTTAGATGTATTCAACTTATCGTCAAAATGTGACGGATGAAGCACGCTCGACTTCAACTACGGTATGCGGGTGTGTGCCAGCTTTGGTGAAGAGTGGAAGGGGGGTATTGTTGGGGAAAAGTAGAATACTTACCTTTGATAGGCTTCTTCATCGGAGTCGCAGCTTTGTACCCCAGGGTGCTGGGGTCGTTAGCCTACGTCTCTTGGGAAGATGGCCCTCCTAATACTACACAGGAGCCCTTTTTCATATAAGAGCTAAATCAATGAGCACTACCTGGAAAGAGCACATTGCTCGCCATACTACGACCGCCCTCGAAGCCGTGCGATCGGCAGTAAAGAGCGGGGACTTCTTAGTCTTTGGCCATGCTGTGGCAGCCCCCAGCAGCCTCTCCAAAGCCCTCTACGATGATCGCGAGCGCCTCACGGACGTGAAAGCCTTCCACATGCTGTACTTTGCCGAGCCTTGGCACCTCCGCCCAGAGATGGTGGGGCATGTACATCCCGTCCTTAACTTCCTTGACAAGAATAGCCGCCCTGCTTACCTGGATAAGCGAGTCGACTATCTCCCTTGTCACTTCCATGAACTCCCAGACTTCTTTAGGAATGGTATCTATCCTGTCGATGTCGCATTGATCTCGGTGAGCGAGCCCAATGAAGAGGGCTATTGCTCCTTCGGGGTATCGTGTGACTATACCAAGCCCGCCGCAGAGGCTGCGCGGATCGTCATCGCAGAGATCAATAAGCAGATGCCCTTCATCGGAGGGGACAACCTGATCCATGTGACGAAGCTGGACTATATCGTCCCCGTTGACCGCCCCTTGGTGGAGCTCCCTCTTGCTCCTATCGGGCCTGTCGAAGAGCGCATCGGTGAGCTGTGTGCCGAACTCATCCACGATGGAGATACGCTTCAGATCGGTATCGGGGCGATCCCCGATGCCGTACTTCAGAGCCTACGAGAACGAAAAGATCTGGGCTTGCACACGGAGATGTTCACCGACGGCGTCATGCACATGATCAACTCTGGCAATGTGACGGGTGAGAAGAAGACCCTGCATCCGCGCAAGGTCGTCAGCTCCATCATCATGGGTACGAAGGCACTTTATGACTTCGTCAATAAGAATGATATGATCGAGATGTACCCCGTCGATCATACGAATGACCCCTATATGGTCGGGCAGAATGACAATATGGTCTCTATCAACTCCTGTCTGGAGATCGATCTCTACGGGCAGGTAGCATCCGAAGCTATCGGACTCAACCAATATAGTGGCACAGGTGGGCAGGTCGACTACCTGCGTGGGGCAAAGCGCTCGCGTGGCGGCTGCTCTATCTTAGCCTTCACCTCTACGGCAAAGGATGGCACTTGCTCGCGCATTGTCCCAGTCTTGCCGTTGGGAGCCACCGTGACCTCAGGGCGCAATGAGGTAGACTACATCGCTACTGAATACGGCGTGGTGCGTCTCCGTGGTCTGACGCTTCGTGAGCGTGCCCTGGCTTTGGCGAGCATCGCTCACCCTGACTTCCGCCCTGGACTCATGGAGGTCATCCGTGAGCGCTTCGGTGAGTAACCCGTTTGATCAAGTCGGCTGAAATACCTCCAGACAATATAGAAGAGAGCAAGGAATAGCCCTACGAGGGGTCTCCTTGCTCTCGCTTGCATTAGGAAGGGAGGGGAGTAGCTACCCATGTTTTTTAAGAGAAGAGATCAAATTTGTGGTAAAATAGGTTTTCATATTATAAATGACTACATTTGTCTACCACATTAGGGAGTATCGTCGCCGGAAGCCTTACCATCGTAACCCCACAATACAGCGCGCTCCTACCAACCAATTGATCGCATGAGTATGAATAGAGTAATGCGTTTGTCAGATCATCAGGCCGACCGCTACTGGCGTGTAGAGACGCTGGGGGGGGACCTTATGACGAACTGGGGTAAGGTATCTACATCAGGGCGCTATGAGGTCAAGTCGTTTGCCGACGCAGCGGAGTGCGAAGAGCGCGCCCAGCAGTTGGTCGACGCAAAGCTAAAGGCTGGCTTCCAGGACTTCTCTGGCTTTGATCCGATGCAGTCCTTCTACTATGACGATGATGAGATGGGGCTACATCCCCTGACCAGCCACCCGACCTTCCGCAAGTACTTCGGCTCGGAGGTCTATTACTCCAGTATCCAAGATGCAGCACCCTTCGGTAATGATGAGGGCAGTGATGCCCTATGGGAGCTCAGTGACCTCCTGCGTCGTCGACCCAAGGCAGACCTTACTCATTACCCAGCTTCATTGATATCCAAGCTCTATCATCTACCCTTCTGCCCGCCTAAGGGAGAGACCTATGAGGAGCTGGAAGCCCAGCGTAACCTTACTCTGGAGGGACGCCCACTGCTGGAGCAGCTCCGCCGTACGGATCGTGTCATCGTGGCGCTGGCTCTTGCGCAGGTGAAGATCACGGGGAGCCTCTCCAAGGCACTCTATGCTTTGGCACTACGCTCTCTCGATCGCCTCGTCAAGCTCAAGAGTCTCGGAGCACCTGTCCGCTGCTCAGTCGAACTCCTCCTGCAGGAGCGTGATGATCTGGAGATCTATGCTCGTGAAGTCGGTCTTAATTAGTTGCTCATAATCGTTCATAAATAAAGAAGTCGCCCGCTTGGTCCTCATGCCAAGCGGGCGACTTCATTTGTATGAAAGCTACTTGTGGTAGGTGAAGTGCAGTACGGTCTGCGTTTTATCCGATAGTGCGAAGGTACGGTCAGCCACATGACCGATGAGCCAGATGGGGACTTCTTCATGGCATAACAAAAGGGCTTCACGGCGCGTGCGGTGGGAGAACTTCCCATCAATGAGTATGCGCCTGAGGAGCTTCTTTCCCGACATGCCGAAAGGGCGGAGGGCATCACCCTCACGCCGTGAACGGATGGTGAGCATCTTGGATCTCAGCTTGTCGTAGTCGAAGAGTGCTACCTCTCGTGGCGTGCGGTAGTCCCCCTTTAGAGCGCTGAGGGGAAGGTGCTCCCAGTGTAGTTCTCCCCCGAAGGGAAGTGTGCACTGCCCGTCTTGGCTGATATCAATGGATAGGGATACCGCTGCCACCTCCTCACGTGGTAGTAGCTCCAGCAGCTGCACACCATGGATGAGCAGGTGGGTGGGGGAGTAAAACTTTGCTCCAGCCGTCCCCTCTGCAAGGTGCTTACTGAGTTCCTCGACGACAGGGCGCTGGAAGCCATAGGGGCGTAAGAGCTCGAAGAGGATGGTCGTTCGATAGGGATGAGTGACAAGGGTCTTATACTCCATGCCATTGGGGGATAGTAGCTCGGAGCGGTAGTGCTCGGTCGTCTCCATATAGAGTGCCTCCGTCGAGCGTAGGTGCTCTATTGTACGGTAGGTCGTCTCTCGGAAGGAGGGATTAAGCTCCTCAAAGAGAGGAATGAGCTGATGGCGAATCAGATTACGCTTATAGCGAGTATCGCTATTTGAGCTATCCTCACGATAGCTTTGCCCAAGAGCGCTCAGATAGTCAAGTATGAGTGCACGGGGTGTAGCTTGCAGGGGGCGGATGATGCTTTCTGCCTGCTTGATGAACGGCATACCACTGAGACCACGGATGCCCGTGCCCATAGAGAGGTTGAGGAGTAGGGTCTCGACTTGGTCATCAGCATTGTGGGCAACGGCTACGACCTTCCTGCCGTCACTGCCTTCAGTAAAGGAACAAAACCACTGGTAGCGTAGCTCACGTGCTGCCATCTCAATAGATATGCCCTTTTCCTCGGCATAGCTTCGAGTATCGAAGCGCTTGACTTGCAAGGGGACACTGAGCTTCGTGCATAGCTCCCGCACGAAGGCTTCATCGCAGTCGCTCTCTTCGTCGCGTAGTGTGAAGTTGCAGTGGAGCGCTTCGAGCCTTTCGCCGTAGCCTAAAGCAAGCATAGCCATCAGCAGAGCGACCGAGTCGGTCCCTCCGCTGATGGCTATGTATATACGCTGGGTAGCGCTATCTATGAGTCGATGCTCTTGGATGGTCGTGGCGACCTGAGCTTCGAGAAGAGAGCGCATCTCCCTTCTTAGTTGTGCTGGTGAGCTTCCTCTACGAGTTCGGGATCGACGAGGATACGACCGCAGTATTCGCAGACGATGATCTTCTTGCGCAGCTTCAGATCTACCTGGCGCTGGGGTGGGATCTTATTGAAGCAACCTCCACAAGCGTCACGGTCGATGGGTACGACAGCAAGACCATTGCGGGCTCCTTCGCGGATACGAGTGAAGGCGTGGAGAAGGCGCTCCTCAATACCTTCTTCCAGACGGATAGCCTCAGCACGGAGAGATTCTTCTTCCTGCTTTGTTTCCCCCTTGATGCGTGCCAGCTCCTCCTGCTTGGCCTCCAGGTCTACACGGCGCTCACCGATAGTTTCCTTGAGAGTAGCGATACGCTCCTTGCGGTGCTGGATCTCGGTCGTCCCTTCAGCGATGCGCTTCTGGGACAGCTCGATCTCGAGGCCTTGGAATTCGATTTCCTTGGAGAGGTTGTCGTACTCGCGGTTGTTCTTGACGTTGTTGAGCTGCTCCTTATATTCCTCGATGCGCTCTTCAGCCTTCTGGATCTTAGCCTTCTCAGTAGCTACAGCCTGCACCTGGCGCTTGTTGTCCTCTTCGAGGTGCTTGAGGCGCGTCTCCATACCTTCGATCTCATCTTCGAGGTCCTGTACTTCGAGGGGGAGTTCACCACGGAGGGTCTTGATATGGTCGATCTTGGTGAAGGTCTCCTGTAGGCGACTCAGGGCGATGAGCTTGTCTGCTACCGTCCGGTCGGCAGAGCTAACGTTAGCTTCAGGGCTTGCTACTGTCGTAGCCACCTCTGGGGTAGCTACTTCCTTAGCCTTGGTTGACTTCTTGGTGGTCGTCTTCTTTGTCGTTGTTTCTTTCGCCATTATGGATGCTGTAACGCTTTTATAGGATTGGAGTCTAACTCGCTTTGATAGACCGCAAAGTTAGGCATTTTATCTGAGATGATCTGTGCGAAGAGCTGAGTCGCAATGCTTTCGCTCTCGTAGTGCCCCACCGTACAGAGGATGGGAGCTCCTTCGCAGTCAAAGTAATCGTTGTACTTGGCCTCGCCTGTAATGAGGATATCGGCACCTGCTTGCTTGGCCTGCTTCCAGAGAAAGGTACCAGCTCCGCCACAGATAGCGACACGCTTGATGGCGGTCTTCTCAGTCACGCTGTAGCGAAGCTGCTCAGTCTTGAAATAGACTGCTACTCTGCGTAGGAAGCTCTCTATGGGCTCTGCTTCGGGGAGTTCTCCGATGACGCCCGCACCGATACGTGGATGGACGTTCTGCAATCGGGTGATGCTGTAGGCGGGTGTCTCGTAAGGATGGCTGGCTAGTAAGGCTTGCTCCACTTGACGCTGTAGGTAGGCCGGGAAGGTGAGGCTTAGTCGCTCCTCTGGCTCTACATGGAGCTTCCCGACCTCTCCTACGAAGGGGTGAGCTCCGTCAAGAGCGCGGAACGTCCCTTGCCCAGAACTGCGATAGCTACAGCTGTCGTATGCCCCGATCGTGCCTGCACCTGCGGCCCAAAGTGCTTCGGCTACTTGGTTCAGCTCCTTTGTTGGGACGAAGGTCACCAGCTCCATGAGCGTGTCGGACATTGGCGCTAAGGCGGTGACGGACTCCAGTCCCAGCTCCTCGGCTAAGAGGTAGTTCAGCCCACCGTCCGCATTGTCGGCATTGGTGTGAGCAGCATAGATCGTGAGGTCGTGGCGTATCGCCAGGCGTACGCAGCGCTCGATATAGCTGGAGGTGCCGATCTGCTTTAGCCCCTTGAAGAGGAGGGGGTGGTGGGCGATGATCATGTTGCATCCCTTAGCGATTGCTTCTTGGAGGACCGCCTCGGTGATGTCAACACAGCAGAGTACGCCCGTAGCTATCTGCGAAGGGTCGCCGACCTGCAAGCCACAGTTGTCGTAGCTCTCTTGTAGTGCTGTAGGGAGCTTCTCAGTGAGGGCTTCCCATACCTTATATATAGGTGTCATCAGTCGTGCTTAGCTTGTTTCTTTTTCTTACGTCGATTCCTCTGCCCTGTGATGAGGACGATGACAGAGGCGAGGCCGAGGAAGAAGATGAATAGGTCTGTCCCCCACTTTCCGAGGAAAGGACGATAGAGGCGTCCAGCATGGAGCTCGAGAGCTGCCTGCCAGAGGGAGTAAGGCATCTCATTGAGTGCCTCAGGCTGGTGAACGAAGGGGAGGTCTTGTGCTCCCGTCTTGTGGTCAGAGGCTCTACGTACGGCACCTCGGTAGTGAAGGAAGACGTAGTCCTCACTGGGAGTGTCTCCTGCGAGAAGTCCAGAGACCAGGTAATCACTTATAGGAGGTCCCATCTTTACCTCACGGATGACCTCACCCGTGAAGTAGTTGCGTATAGGATCCTTCTGATCAGGGTAGACCTCAAATAGCCCAGCAAAGGAGCCGATGAGCCAGCTCCCATCAGGACGCTGAGCAAAGCCATTGACTCCCATCGGGCTGATCTCGGGCTGGAGCTCCCACTTCTCCGGCTTAGCCGAGAAGTCACGGAGCTTGAAGAATCCCTCGCTCGTCGAGAGCAGCCACCCGCCATTTTGGTGATCCTCGCGAATACCACGCAGACGATCGAACCAAGGGTTCTCGCTATAGAGCGTACTGAAGGTATTCGGACGCGCCTTCGTGAGGATGAAGGGAATCATCAGCGGAGGACGGAGCACCCATCCCGTGATGAAGACGAAGAGGAGGATATAGTAGAGGTGAAGGCCGATGACCTTGTGCCACTTGAAGTGTATGGAGAGCTTGCGCGAGAGTTGTCGCTTCTTCTCGGTGGCTTCCTTCGTCCCGTGCTTGTTCTTCTTCGCCATCAGACGGTGACTGAAGATGGTGTAGAAGATCCCCGTGATGGAGAGGAGTATGACGAAGAGCCCGATGATATCGACGATGATTCGTCCCGTGAGGCCGAAGTACTCTCCGCTATGGAGCATCCAAAGGATCTGGAAGAGTAGGATCTTTCCCGTATATCCATCAGGCTTCTTCAGCTCGTAGGTCGTCCAGCTGGGATCGCTAAGCGAACGGCGGTAGAGTAGGGAGCGGCTCAGGAGTAGTACGGAGTCGCCTGTGATCTGCAGATCAGCCAAGCGTCCATGTACAGAGTTTGGTAAGGGTTGCTCAATCCATCGGTCACGCTGAGGAGCGAGGCGATAGAGGCGATACTGAGAAGCGACCCATATCCCGCCCGTTGTATCTCGCGCCATAGACATGATCTTGGCTTCGTCACCGCCACGGACAAAGCCCGCATGCAGTGGTCGTGCCTCATGTCGTAGGCTACTGTCGGTCACCCACACGCCTACGCTCCCATAGATATAGGCTAAGCTGTCAGCGCGGAGTACACCTCGCACAGCCCCATTATTCCACTTCTCGAACTTATAGTCGCTGGGGAGGACTGCACGGGGAATGTCTATACTCTGTAGTAGGTCTCGGTGGTTGAGGATGATCCCAGAGAGAGCTGCCAAGAAGAGTAGGAAGCAGAGAGGGATCCCCAGATACTTGTGTATCTTCTTTGCCTTCATCCTATGCTCCTGAGTTCGCTATGCCACCCTGTCGTGCCTGAAGCATGCTTCGTACGGGGTTAGCGTACATGGTGAGTAGGCAGTGGCGGAGATAGGTGCGGTCGAGTGCAAGTCCATCGGGGAGCTTGACCAGATCAATGCGGCTCTCAATGTACTTGAGGGCCTTGGCTTCGTCCTCAGCACTATAGTCATAGAGCCCCCGCTTGCCTCCCTCAAGGGTATCAAGGGCGATGTAGTTGATGGGGTAGAGCTTGTAGTGGCTATGGATCTCTGAGTCGATGAGCAGAGCGATGGCTTCGGGGGTGCTGTACTGCTCTGCCGTCTCGCCTCGTGAGGCGATCAGCTCATTGAGAGGACGGCCGATGTGGAAGGATACCTCACCCTTCCAGCCGAAGATCCCTGTGCGCATATTGATTCCATCGTCAGCTGGGCTCTTCTTGAAGCCCTCGACGTCGCGCTTGAGCTGCATCTCTTGTGCTTTGAGGTAGTCGCAAGGGTCATACTCATAGCTGCAGGTCACGGGGATGATATTCAGTGGTGTAAGAGCCTCAAGGGGCTGACGGCTCTTCGCACCTAGGGCAAGCATCTTCAGCAGTGCGGGCTGTGTCTTGTCAGTGGAGTCCTTTGAGCGGCCTTCACGCTGTGCGATCCAAAGGCTCTTCCCTTCGGCGATGGCATCGTGCATGTACTCGGAGAGTAGGCGAGCAGCCAGCAGGACTTCGCGCCCTTGGAGGTTGCGTCGCACGAGGAAGCTCCCATTGAGCTTAACCAGGGTCTCGATCCAGGGGTAGAGCATGAGGTTATCACCGATAGCGATCTCGGGGAACTTCGCATCGATGTCCGCTAAGAGTACGTTGAGGAAAGCTGAGTCGAGGATGATATCTCGGTGATTGGAGATATAGGTGTAGGCGCCATCCTTCGTGATGTGGTCGGTACCTGTGAGCTCGACGGAGCTACAGCACTTGCGCATAATGTGCTTGACCCAGTGGTAGCTCGCAGCACGCTTGAAGTCCTCGACGCTACGGCAGGCGCTGAGCACCTTGACCAATTCATCCCACGACTGCTCGAGCTGTAGGCTCTCATAGACGGCACGAAGGGGCTCGAGACTCGTCAGGTGCTGGATAGCTGTCTGCACCTCTTCGGGCGCCAGCGGGCGGATGCTTTCGTATTTCTTGAGATCCATAGTGGATGGTGTGCTTGGTGAGGGTTAGGAGAGATGATCCTGTATGAGGTCGGTCAGCAGGTCCTGCATCGTCAGTCCTGCAGCCTTGACCTGCTGGGGAATGAAGCTCGTGGGGGTCATGCCTGGGGTGGTATTGACTTCGAGGAGGGTTGGGCGTCCATCGGCTTCGATGATGTAGTCGACACGGATGATACCGCGGGCATCGACGTGCTGATAGATCTCACGGGTGAGCTCTTGTATCAGCGCCGTGAGCTCGGGGCTAATGCGTGCGGGGGTGATCTCCTCGACTGCGCCGTTGTACTTCGCCTCGAAGTCAAAGAAGCTATTCTTGGGCACGACTTCTGTCACGGGGAGAGCCGTGATGGTGTCGCCGATACGGTAGCATCCGCAGGTCACCTCTGTGCCCGCAATGAAGCGCTCGAGGAGGACCTCATCGCATTCGTCAAAGGCGAGGGCAACGGCCTTGTCCAGTGCCTCAAGGCTCTCAACCTTTGAGGTCGCTACACTGGAGCCTCCAGCATTGGGCTTCGCAAAGAGAGGAAGGCCGAGGCGCTTGATAAGCTCCTCTGAGGAGGGGCGGAAGCCATTGCGCAGCAAGCGTACGGAGTCTGCTACACGCAGGTTCGGGTAGGTGGAGAGGTAGCGGTTGCAGTAGTATTTATTGAAGGTCAGTGCTTCGGTGAGCGTGCCACCCGTATTGTAGGGGACGCCGACGAGGTCAAGGTAACCCTGCAGGAGCCCATTTTCTCCGGGCGTGCCGTGCACGGTGATCAAGGCATAGTCGAGCTTGATATGCTCACCTCGGAGGGTAAAGCTGAAGTCGCACTTATCGACGAGGATAGGCTCCTTCGTCTCTTCGCCATCGGGTCGTACATACCATCCATCGCGCTCGATGACGATGAGGTATGGGGTAAATCGGCTGCGATCAATCCACGAGAGAAGGCCTGCAGCACTGCGCAGAGATACGGCGTATTCGCCAGAGAAACCGCCAGCGATAACGGCGATATTATATCGTTCCATAGGGTGTATGGGCAACTTGGTCGTATATGAATGAATAATTATGCAAAGACAAAAATACAGCTTTCACAGCTGAAAACCCACCCCGTGGTGTGGTGACGTAGCTCTTCTCTGCATAATGATGCTCTGGGTTTCTACGGGGAAGCAGTATGGCTTTAAGCATGCGTGAGGCTATAGGGATGAGTGATACGTATACCTTGTCTGGGCAAAGCGTATACGTTTCATGCCCAAGACGTATACGTTTTAAGCTCGAAACGTATACGTTTTCACCGTAAGACGTATACGTTTTGTCTGCGAAACGTATACGTCTCGCTTGTGGAAGGTATACGTCTTGCTCTAAATCGCTCGTAGATGGCATTTTACTTCATAAGAAAGCCCCGACACACAGCACGTATGTCGGGGCTATTTATTTAGGGAGAAAGGCCTTAGCGGTAATCGGTGTAGAGAAGGTAGCGAGCGCGCTTGGCTTGGAAAGCTTTGAGACCTGCTTGCCATGAGGCACGTATTTCCTCTTCGCTAAGGCCAGAGCTTAGCTGCTGTCGGAGCTTCTTTGTCCCAGCTAAGAGGTCGAAGAGTTGGCGCTGATTGATCAGCTGAAGCCCCAGGCTATCAGCCTTGCGGTAATAGTCAAGGAGCGGGCTGAGTGCGATCTGCCGCTTGGGTAGGCTGACCGAAGTATAGTCAGTGCCATAGCATAGCTTGCCCTTGTGCCGAGGGTTGCTGTCCTCACCGATCTTGATCTGAGGGGTATAGACGATGCTCCCGAAGCGCTTGTCGGGGTAGCCGATGGCTTGGAAGGGCTTCGATGTACCACGCCCCACACTCATGATAGTTGCCTCGAAGAAGCAGAGCGAAGGGTAGAGCTCAATGGAGCGACTATTGGGGAGATTCGGACTCGGGCGCACGGGCAGCTCGTAAGGGTCGCCATGAGACCAGCCTGTCATGGGTATGACCTTCACGTGGCAGGTATTCCCTCCTCTTAGCCAGCGCTCCCCATCGATCATCAGAGCCAGCTCTCCGACGGTCAGCCCATGGGCTATCGGCAGTGGATCTACGCCAATGAAGGAGCGACAGTCAGACTCAAGTATCGGGCCATCAATGAAGTCATTGGGGTTGGGACGATCACAGACGACGAAGGTCTTCCCCTCCTCAGCACAAACCTCCATGAGGTAGTGCATCGAAGAGATATAGGTGTAGAAGCGCGTGCCGACATCCTGCAGGTCAAAGACGAGGAGGTCGATATCGGCGAGCATATCGGGGGTCGGGCGCTTGCGCTGTCCGTAGAGGCTCACTACGGGAAGTCCCGTCTTCTCGTCCACACCGCTACGTACATTCTTCCCTGCATCGACCTTGCCACGAAGACCATGCTCGGGGACGAAGAGGCGTACGATATTGATGCCTTGGGAGAGGAGGGTATCTACAAGATGCGTGCCCGTGCTGCCGACGAGCGAACTCTGATTGACCATCAGCGCGACGCGCTTACCCTGGAGGGTGGGGAGGAGGAGCTCCATGCGCTCAGCACCTACGGTGACGGGAGTGGGACGCTTTTGTGCATGAGCAGAGGCTGCCCAAGAGAGGGTACCTGCGAGGAGGAGAGCAAAGGTCTTCTTTGTCATCATCTATCCAGTGATCTTGACGCGGGTGGCACGGACCTCCGTTCCCGTGAAGATGGAGGCTAATTCTTCGAACTTCTCAGGGCACTCGGTCGTGCGGTAGGAGATCTCACCACCTTGACTCAGACGATGCTCCATCTCGGGATGTCGGAGGAGGTAGTCTGCCAGCGAAGAGGCTACGAGTTCGCCCTGCGAGATGAGCTTGATGGACTCAGGGAGGGCTTCTCTGATCTTCGGACGAAGGAGCGGGTAGTGCGTGCAGCCTAAGATGATGGTATCGATCTTCGGGTCACGCTGCATGAGTTCGCTGGTGTACTTCTCGACGAAGTAGTCTGCACCAGGCGCATTGCTCTCTCCGTACTCAACGAGGGGTACCCACATGGGGCAGGCTTGCTCCTCTACGGTGACTTCGGGGAAGAGCTTCCCGATCTCGGTCGCATAAGAGTGTGAGGAGACCGTGCCTGGTGTGGCGACGACACCGACATGGCGACTCTTCGTGAAGCGAGAGATCGCCTCTACGGTGGGACGGATGACGCCGAGGACACGACGGGTAGGGTCTTCGGAGTAGGGCAGGTAGTGCTGCTGGATCTCACGAAGTGCCTTGGCTGAAGCTGTATTACAAGCTAAGATGACCAGCGGGCAACCTGAGTCGAAGAGATACTTCACGGCCTGGAGCGTGAAGTCATTGATGACGTCGAAGGAGCGTGTGCCGTAGGGCGATCGTGCATTGTCCCCGAGGTAGATGTAGTCGTACTGGGGGAGCTGTCGGCAGATCTCAGAGAGTATGGTGAGCCCGCCGTAGCCCGAGTCAAAGACTCCGATAGGAGCGGGCGTCGTAGGATGAGACATATAGTGAGGTATCGGGTGTTAAGCTGGGACGAAGCTATAGAAGACCATACCGAAGCATCCAGCCAATGCCAAGATGAGCAAGGGGCTGACACGGAAGCGGAAGACGGCGATGAAGGCTATAGCGAAGAGCGAGAGACTGACGATGAACTGTGTGAGCGATGTGTCGGGTGTACCAAAGTTCTCTGCTGTCATCAGCACCATAGCCGCTGCTGCGACGAGCCCAACGACTGTAGGACGAAGTGCACCGAAGACGCTCTTCAGCAGAGGACTATCCTTATGCTTCAGAAGGAAGCGGCTGACGAGCATCATAAGGATGAAGGGTAGCCAGAGGATCGAGAAGGTCGCGAGGAGCGATCCTAAGAAAGCCATGGCGGGTGGATACCCCGCGTTGAGTACCGAGGTATAGCCTACGTAGGTGGCCATATTGATACCCAGGGGCCCAGGGGTCATCTGGCTCACAGCGACGATGTCGGTGAACTCAGCTGCGCTTAGCCAACCCTCTTTTGTGACGACGTCGTCCTGGATGAGGGAGAGCATAGCATACCCTCCACCGAAGCCAACGATACCGATCTTAGAGAAGATGAGGAAGAGCTGGAAGAAGATCATTGGGCATCTGTGTTAGAGCGTCGTCTCTGCAGGTAACCATAGATCCACCCTGCGATCCCCGCGATGAGGATGATGTAGACTGGAGAGACGTCGAAGAAATAGATGAGGATGGCCGCTACGAGAGGAATCCATATCGTATAGCGGGAGAGTGATGCGGAGCGTGCCATCGAGAAGACGGGAGCCGCAATGAGTGCTACCACTACGGGGCGTATCGCACGGAAGGCATATTGCACGAGTGGAAGCTCCTTGAACTGCTGGAAGACCGTTGCGAGGATGAGGATGATGACGAACGAGGGGAGGACGTTGGCTACCGATGCGATGATGGCGCCACGTAGGCCACCGAGCTTATGCCCGATATGTCCAGCCATATCGACGGCGAAGATACCTGGGGTCGCTTGTGCTACAGCCAGGATATCGAGGAACTCTTCCTGCGTGAGCCATCCCGTACGCTTGACGATCTCGTGCTCCATCATCGGGATCATAGCGTACCCTCCACCGATAGTCGTGATGCCTATCTTGAAGAAGATGCTGAAGAGCTGCGATAGCTCTTGGCGGGTCAGTCTGTTTGTTGTACTCATTTTTCGGCACAAAGATACGACCTTATGACGGAAGAGGATATTAAGACAAGTGCCCCCGCAGGAGAGATTCACTCTCGTGCGGGGGCACTACCATTATATATAAGGTAGGGTGGGGAAGCGAGCCCCCCCTAAGCCTTACTACCAGACGACGACACGATCCTTAGGAGCAATGTACATCTTGTCCGTTGGGCGGATATTGAATGCCTTGTAGAAAGGATCAATATTCTTCAGCGCTTGGTTCACGCGAAGCAGACCGAGGCTGTGAGGGTCAAGCTTCGTGAGGCGACGGATTTCGGCCTCCGTGATGTTCTGCCCCCAAAGGCGAGCATAGGCTATGTAGAAGCGCTGAGCGGGTGTGAAGCCATCGATCTTGGCGACCTGCTTGCCTTCGTTAGCCATCTGCAGAGCGAGGTAAGCGATGGTGAGACCGCCCTGGTCTGCGATGTTCTCTCCGAGCGTCAGCTCCCCATTGGCCTTGAGACCTGGGGCAACCGTGACAGCAGAGAACTGCTTAGCGAGGCGCTGCGTGGTAGCTTCGAACTTCTTACGGTCTTCAGGTGTCCACCAGTTGTTCATGTTCCCATCCTTATCGAAGTTAGATCCTTCGTCGTCGAAGCCGTGAGTCATCTCGTGACCGATGACGACACCGATCGCGCCATAGTTCACTGCGTCATCTGCATCCATATTGAAGAAGGGAGGCTGCAGGATACCTGCGGGGAAGCAGATCTCGTTGGTCGTGGGCATGTAGTAGGCATTGACCTCCTGAGGGCTCATGAGCCACTTCGTACGGTCAACGGGCTTGCCGAGATCCTTGAGATTATCTGCCTGCATGAAGCGTGTAGCTGCTTCGAGGTTCTGATAGTACGTCTTGCTCTCATCGATGTCGAGCGCGCTGTAGTCCATCCACTTGTCGGGGTAACCGATCTTGATGACGAAGCTGCTTAGCTTCTCCTGTGCGCGCTTCTTCGTCTCAGGACTCATCCAGCTGAGGGCTTCGACGCGCTGACCGAGTGCCTTCTGCAGGTTGTGTACAAGCTCGATCATTCGCTCCTTAGCTTCGGGAGAGAAGTAGCGCTTGACGTATACTTCACCAAGAGCTTCACCGAGGACGTTCTGCACGACATCGACGCTACGTCTCCAGCGTGGGTGCATCTCCTTGCGACCGCTGAGCTGCTTGCCGAAGAAGTCGAAGTGAGCTTGGACGAAGTCATCACTCAGCGAATTGGCAGCACCGCTGATGGTATGCCCTGTGAGGAAGTCTCGTAGGTCCTCGACCTTAGCTGAGGAGTACCACTTGTCGAAGGCCTTGAAGAAGTTCAGCTGCATGAAGTTCGCCGTGGCGATGTCAAGGCCACGCAGACGAAGGTAGCCGCTCCAGTCGAAGCCCTTATTGTCTCGTGCGAAGTCAGCGATCGTCACGATGTTGTAGTTCTTCTGTGAGTCACGCAGCTCCGTATTGGAGTAAGAGAATTGAGCCAGCTCCGTCTCGATACGGATGGTAGCCTTGGCGATGCGGCTGGCTTCGGCGTCAGAGTAGCCTGAGAGCTTGAGGATGCGGACAAGGTAGGCCTCGTAGCCAGCGAGGATCTGCTTGGCTTCGGGGGTAGACTCGACGTAGTAGTCGCGCGAACCGAGGCCAAGAGACGTCTGCGTGAAGAGGAAGATGTTCATGGTACTATTCTTCTCGTCAGCTGCGACACCCGTGCCGAAGAGGCAACCTTGACCATAGACCTGATCCTGCTGAGCGATATGCTTGAGGAGGTCTTCCTTGTTTTGGATTCCCTGAAGGGCTTGGAGCTCGGGGATAAGGGGCTTGTAGCCCTGACGATTGCGCTCAGCGCTGTCCAGAGACTGCTTGTAGAGGACGGCGACACGATAGTCGTTCGTGCCCTTAGTCTGAGGCTTAGCGCTCAGCTCCTCTACGATGTGGCGGATCTGCGAAGTGGCCGTGTCGCGGAGAATGTCGAAGGTGCCGAAGCGGCTGTAGGCTGGCTTGAGGGGATTCTTGCGTATCCAGCCTCCGTTGCTGTAGAGGTAGAAGTTGTCCTGAGGGCGTACCTTTCGGTCCATGTCGGAGAGATTGATGCCTGGGACCTTCTCGGTCTTGGTCTGCTGAGCACTGAGGCTGGCGGGAAGGAGTCCCTGTGCTAAGAGTGCGCTGAGACCAAGCGTGATGAGTTGCTTTTTGATCTGCATAATGGATATTAATTGTAGTGGTCGTGCGAGGGAAGCCCCGTGTGTGAGGGGCAGCACCGCTGTGTGCCTCTGCAAAGGTACACCTTTTCACTACGTGTTATACGGGGCTTGGGGCTGTATTCGTATGAGAATGTTGCGCGGAGCCTTTGCTCTGTATTTATTATACTAAGGCATCGCACGTCCAGCTCCTCGATATATCTCTCCGAAGTGACCGAGCAAGCCCTTCGCCTTATCACAAGTATTTCTCTTTTCCAGCGAAGGGAAAAGTGTTGTTCTTGCGAAGGAAAAAGCGCCTTCCCCTAGTGGTTCTCTTCTATCTATGTACGTAGTCTTAAAGACCAGGCACGTAAATCCAAATATCCACGCACGTAGATATTAGAGCTACGTACGTAGTCCAAACTTATCTGTCACTCGGCCACAACTTTTATCCCTACGCTGAGCAACAACCTATGTATGGGTCACCTCACAAAGCTATATAGGAATGAAGAGAACGCTATATGAGACCTTTGCACGGCATCTCGCTGGAGGGGCTTAGGGCAAGGGGAGGGAGGACTCGGTATGAGCTCTCGGAGCAGAACGTATACGTTTGGCGAGCAAAGGGTATACGTTTGGCGATGAAAACGTATACGTTTCGCAATCAAAACGTATACGTTTCGAGCGTAAAACGTATACGTTTCAGGCACGAAACGTATACGTCTTGGTTAGGTGCCGAATTCGCCTCCTCAGGGCACGGAGCTTAGTCGCTTTGTTTTAACGGAATAGAAGAGGCGAAGGAGCTACTTCGCTTCCGCTCTTCTTGTGGGTCGCTTGCGGCTCTTCCTATGGTGGAAGGAGGGACTTCCCTTGGACCTTGTGAAGGCCGTACATTATGCTGTGAGAGCGCCTTTCTATATAGGGTCGCCCATTATAATTCGTATCTTTACACCGCACACCTGTAGCGTGCAGTATTAAAGTCCTACAGATATTACAGATCGTAAGTCTATGAATCAATTTCTAAAGAAGGGGCTCGTGCTGGCGACCGCCGCCCTCTCTATCGGCTACCAAGCAAAGGCTGATAAGGGGATGTGGCTGCTCAACGAGCTCACGCGAGAGAACGTCGCTCAGATGAAGGAACTGGGCTTCCGCCTCCCCATTGACTCCCTTTACAACCTGGACAAGCCCAGCGTGGCCAACTCCGTTGTAATCTTCGGTCGTGGCTGTACCGGGGTCACTGTCTCCAGCCAAGGTCTTATCTTCACCAACCATCACTGCGGCTTCGACGCTATCCAGTCGCAGAGCACCGTCGACCACGACTATCTCCGTGACGGCTTTGTCTCGCAGAGCTTCTCTGCAGAGCTCCCCATCGAAGGGCTCACCGTGAGCTACCTCTCCTCTATCCGTGACGTCACGAAGGAGATCCTGGCTCAGCTCAAGAAGCCTAAGAATGAAATCGAGCGCCTCTCGCAGATCCAGAAGATCTGTCAGAGCCTTGAGGCCGCTGAGAACAAGCGCCTCAAGAGCGAGCATAAGCGTGTACAGGTACGCCCCTACTATGCTAACAACAAGTACTATCTCATTACCTACGATGTCTTCAGCGACGTACGTCTCGTCTTCGCCCCTCCAGGATCTGTAGGTAAGTTCGGCGGTGATACGGACAACTGGATGTGGCCCCGACACACGGGTGACTTCTCTGTCTTCCGTGTCTATGCGAACAAGGACAATGCTCCAGCCAACTACAGCAAGGATAACGTCCCCTACAAGCCCAAGTACTACGCTACCGTATCTACCGAAGGCTACGAGAAGAATGACTACGCGATGACTATCGGCTTCCCTGGATCGACCTCGCGCTACATCCCTTCCTTCGCTGTAGAGAACCGTATGAGGGATCAGAACGATCCTCGCATCGAGGTACGCGGCATCAAGCAGGATATCTGGCGTGCAGCGATGAATGCTGATCAGGCTACCCGCATCAAGTATGCCTCTAAGTACGCCCGTAGCTCCAACTATTGGAAGAACTCTATCGGGATGAATAAGGCGCTCGTCAAGCTCGGCGTCCTCGATCAGAAGCGCGCTGAAGAAGCCTCCTTCGAAGAGTGGGTAGCTGCTTCGGGCAAGAAGGCTCAGGCTTACAAGGGTATTCTCTCCGAAATGGAAGGTGCATACAAGAAGCTTGGCAACATCGAGCGCCAGTCTATGTACCTGCGCGAAGCCCTCATCGGTGGTACGGAAATCGTCTCCGCTGCACGTGGTCTGGGCGATCCTGCCAAGGTCAAGAAGCTCGCTTCTCAGCCTAAGGAGCAGCTCGCTCAGATGATCAATGATCTCTACAAGGACTATGTGCCAGCACTTGACCAGAAGGTCCTGCCTGCTATGCTCGACATCGTACGTCAGCGCGTCGATGCTAATCGCGTAGCTCCGATCTTTGACCTTATTAATAAGGAGTATGGTGGCGACACAAAGGCTTATGCAGATGCGCTATTCGCTAATAGTGTCGTCCCCTACAAGGATAAGCTTCTTGCAACCCTTCAGCAGCCCAATGCAGCCGAAATCCTAAGCAAGGATCCCGCTGTCCTGCTTTCGAATAAGGTGTGGGAGATCTATACGGCCTTCTCTAACGAGCTGAAGCCTCTCTACGAACCTATTGATCGTGGCAACCGTCTCTACTTCGCTGGCCGTCGTGAGCAGAACCCCTCCAAGCCTATGCCCAGTGACGCTAACTCTACGATGCGTATGAGCTATGGTACGATCAAGGGTTATAGTCCAGCTGACGCTGTAGAGTATGACTACTTCACCACCAGCCGTGGTATCCTCGAGAAGAATAACCCCGAGTCTACGGAGTTCAACGTCTTCCCCTCCTTCCTTGAGCTGATTAAGAAGGGTGATTGGGGCCGTTGGGCAGATAAGAAGGATGGTAAGCTTCACGTAGCCTTTATCTCGACGAACGACATCACAGGCGGTAACTCCGGTAGCCCTGTCTTCGACAAGAATGGTCGTGTATTCGGTCTGGCCTTCGACGGAAACTGGGAAGCTATGAGCGGTGATATCGAGTTCGAGCCCAACCTCCAGCGTACGATCGTAGTCGACATTCGCTACGTCCTCTTCACTATCGATAAGTGGGGCAAGTGCTCCCGTCTGATCGATGAGATGACGATCAAGTAGTCCCACGGGTACTACAACTATAAAAGAGGCGCCTCTTACCACTTGGTAGGGGCGCCTCTTTGCTGTATTAGCGAACTTAACTCATTTTAATCTCGCAGCCTTGCAATATGTCTGGTTAATTGGCTAAAATGTGGCAATCTGAGAGGTGTAGAAATGGTGCTAAATATCCGTATATCTGGGGCTTTTTATCTTTGCTAAGTATGCATTCCAAAAGGCCCTTGTTATCTAAATAAATTCCTTAACTTTGCTATGCACGAGTGAAGAGCCCTTCACCCATAGCACCAGTAGACAAAGTAAACACAATCAGATATGGATGCTAAGATTCAAGAACTGACCGAGAAGATCTACAACGAAGGCGTCAAGCAAGGCCAAGCCGAAGCAGATCGCCTTATCGCTGAGGCAGAGACACGCGCTACTAAGATAGAGGCAGATGCCACAGCCCGCGCCGAAGAAATCATCAAGTCTGCTGAGCGCCGAGCCAGCGAGCTAAAGAAAAACACAGAGTCAGAGCTTCGCCTCTATACGGCACAGCTCGTCGATTCCATCAAGAGTAGTATCTCCGATCAGATCCAGGGTGAGGTCGCTAAGAGTAGCGTACAGGCACTGTCATCTGACCCCGCCTTCATCCGAAGCTTCATCCTCAAGATCGCAGAGAGCTTTGATCTCTCTCGTGGCGTAGAGATCTCCACTGCTGATGCTGAAGGCCTCCGCTCCTACTTCACCTCCCACGCTAAGTCCCTGCTTGAGTCAGGCGTTTCGATTCGCTCTGTAGCAGGTAAGCCTACAGACTTCTCTATCGCTCCCAAGGATGGTAGCTTCAAGGTACAGTTTGGCGAGGCTGAATTTATTGAGCTTTTCAAGAGCTTCCTCCGCCCCGAGATGAACCAGATGCTCTTCTAACCTACGCTATAAATTAAGGAGAGCATTCATGGCTAAGTATTATGCACTAATCGCTGGACTACCCAATATCACGGTAGATAGCCCCAAGCCTCCGTTCACTACTGCAAGCTTCTACGAAGAACTCCTTCCTATCCTCACGAAGCAAGATCTCCAGTTGCTGGAAGTCCTGCGTCAAGAAGCACTGAATAAAGAGCTTCTTAATTGGATCGTTGAAGGAGAGCTTACTCCACCAGAGCAAGAGCCTGAGCAAAGCTATGAGGTGGACTACTCAGGGGAGGCCGCGGAGGCATTGAGCCCAGAGATCATTCGCCTGCAAGCTCTACAGTCTGTGTCTGCGGCGGCTAACCAAGGTAAGCGTAATCCGCGCCCCAAGGTGGTCCCAGACTATATCTCTCGCTTCGTCTATGATCTCTATCACCGTGAGGTGAAGAGCGATGAACAAGATAGCTCTGAAGCTGTAGCACCACGCCTCTTCGATGAGATCGGTAGTGATCGCTTAGCATTGGAAGACTTGATCGCCAGCTACTACTATGATTCGGTCGCTGATTCAAGTAGCGCCTTCCTCACAGAATGGTTTGCCTTGAATAAGAATATCCGCAATATCTTAGCTGTCTTCACTTGTCGCCGATTAGGCTGGGATCCTCAGCGCTATCTTGTCGGGAAGGGTGAGGTGGAAACACAGCTCTTGCAGTCGAAGGCTAAGGACTTTGATCTTGGGGAGAAGCTTCCCTACCTGCCTAAGGTCCTTCAGATCGCAGAAGAGCGAGATATCGCACGCCGAGAACGCTTGATCGACATACTAAAGTGGCAGTGGATGGATGAGTGGACCTTTGTCCGAGTCTTTGATATCGATAATGTACTCTGCTACTATCTCCGCCTTGGAATCCTCGAGCGCTGGGCTAACCTCAATGAGACGAAGGGAGAAGCAACTTTCCGTAATATCGTCCATTCGCTTAAGGGTGAAAGCGCCCAAGTACTCCAGGACTTCAAGAAGGCTCAGAGACGCTAAGCTACATACTCAGAAAACAGAATAATCACATGAAGCGCCTTGCCTCACCAGTGAGGGGACGCATGCAAATAATAAGGGATACATGGCAACAAAAGGTAGTGTAAAAGGTATCGTCTCGAACCTCGTGACCATTGAGGCTGACGGTCCTGTCGCCCAGAACGAAATATGCTACATCACCGTCGGTGGTGTGCCACTGATGAGCGAAGTCATCCGTGTCAATGGCAAGAATGCTTATGCTCAGGTCTTCGAGTCGACCCGTGGTATGCGCATCGGAGACCCCGTCACCTTCGAGGGGCATATGCTTGAGGTTACACTCGGCCCAGGGATGCTCTCAAAGAACTATGATGGTCTGCAGAATGACCTCGATAAGATGGATGGGGTATTCCTCAAGCGAGGCTCCTATACTTACGCCTTGGATGAGGAGAAGCTCTGGGACTTCAAGCCTTTAGCTACGGTTGGTGATCGCGTCACTGCGGGAGCTTGGCTTGGTGAAGTCGAAGAGAACTTCCAGTCAATCAAGGTCATGGTGCCCTTTACCTTTGAGGGTATCTACACGCTTAAGAGTCTACAACCTGCGGGTAAGTATACTGTCGAAGACAATATCGCAGTCCTCGTCGATGAGTCTGGTGTAGAGCACCCCATCACGATGAAGCAGAAGTGGCCCGTCAAGCGTCCTATCACTTGCTACGCAGACAAGCCACGTCCTCACAAGCTCCTTGAAACAGGAGTTCGTATGATCGATACGATGAACCCCATCGTCGAAGGTGGTACGGGCTTTATCCCTGGTCCTTTCGGTACGGGTAAGACCGTCCTACAGCATGCCATCAGTAAGCAGGCTGAAGCTGACATCGTGATCATCGCTGCTTGTGGTGAACGTGCTAACGAGGTTGTAGAAGTCTTCAAGGAGTTCCCTGAGCTTCTTGACCCCAACACAGGGCGTCCTTTGATGGAGCGTACGATCATCATCGCTAATACCTCTAACATGCCTGTGGCCGCTCGTGAAGCATCGGTATACACGGCGATGACTATCGCAGAGTATTATCGCAGTATGGGGCTCAAGGTTCTGCTGATGGCTGACTCAACTTCCCGCTGGGCGCAGGCTCTTCGTGAAATGTCCAACCGTCTCGAGGAACTTCCTGGTCCTGACGCTTTCCCAATGGACCTTTCGGCAATCGTTGCAAACTTCTATGCACGTGCCGGCTTCGTTCATCTGAAGAACGGTCAGACGGGTTCCGTAACCTTCATCGGTACGGTCTCTCCTGCAGGGGGGAATCTAAAGGAGCCTGTGACGGAAAATACTAAGAAGGTAGCACGCTGCTTCTATGCACTAGAGCAGGAGCGTGCCGACCGCAAGCGCTATCCTGCGATTAACCCAATCGATAGCTATTCGAAGTATCTCGAATACCCTGAGTTCGCAGACTATGTCGCTGAGCGAGTAGGGTCTGGATGGATTGATCAAGTTAGCGAACTCAAGCAGTGGCTCATCCGTGGTAAGGAGATCTCTGAGCAGATCAATATTCTTGGGGACGACGGGGTGCCTCTTGATTACCACGTGACCTTCTGGAAGTCAGAACTCATTGACTTCATCATCTGTCAGCAGGATGCTTTTGATAGCATTGACTGCAACTGCTCACTTGAGCGTCAGGAATTCATGGTGCGTCGCGTCATGCAGGTCTGCCATACTGAATTCTCATTCGAGGGCTTCGTCGAGGTTGGTGACTTCTTCAAGGAGCTGATCAATGCCTTCCGACAGATGAACTATACTGAGTTCAATAGTGACGAATTCCGCAAGCAGCAGGCTAAGGCCGATGAACTGGTATCCCAACGTGCTAAAAACTAACAGCGCCATGGCAGCAAAAGCATTTCAAAAGATTTATACCAAGATAGAAAACATCACCAAGGCTACCTGTATGCTTCGTGCTACGGGAGTAGGTAATGAAGAGCTGGCTACCATTGGTGGCCGTCTGGCACAGGTCGTCCGCATCATGGGAGATGAGGTGACACTGCAGGTCTTCGGTGGTACCGAAGGTATCCCTACCAATGCTGAAGTGATCTTCCTCGGGAAGGCCCCTTCGCTCCAGGTCGGAGATCAGCTCATCGGACGCTTCTTCAATGCCTATGGTGAGCCTATTGATGGTGGTCCCGCAGTCACGGGGCGTGAGGTAGAAATTGGAGGCCCATCAGTGAACCCCGTGCGTCGTGAGCAGCCCTCTGAGCTGATCGCTACGGGTATTGCAGGGATTGACCTCAATAATACTCTCGTCACTGGTCAGAAGATCCCCTTCTTTGCTGACCCAGACCAGCCTTTTAATGAGGTCATGGCGATGGTGGCACTCCGAGCTAAGAGCGATAAGATTATTCTCGGGGGGATGGGTATGACGAATGACGACTACCTCTTCTTCAAGAATACCTTCAGCAATGCAGGTGCTTTGGATCGTATTATCAGCTTTATCAATACGACTGAAGACCCCTCCGTTGAGCGCCTCCTCATTCCAGATATGGCGCTGACGGCTGCTGAGTATTTCTCGGTTGAAAAGAAGGAGAAGGTCCTGGTACTTCTGACGGACATGACAAACTATGCCGACGCCTTGGCTATCGTCTCCAACCGTATGGACCAGATCCCCTCTAAGGACTCAATGCCAGGTTCGCTGTACTCAGACCTTGCTAAGATTTATGAGAAGGCAGTGCAGTTCCCCGATGGAGGTTCGATCACAATCATCGCTGTGACGACACTCTCTGGCGGTGATATCACACATGCTGTACCTGACAATACGGGGTATATTACCGAAGGCCAGCTCTATCTGCGTCGTGACTCCAACGTGGGCAAGGTCATCATCGACCCCTTCCGATCGCTCTCTCGACTCAAGCAGCTTGTGATCGGTAAGAAGACTCGTGAAGACCATCCTCAGGTGATGAATGCTGCTGTCCGACTCTTCTCTGATGCTGCAGGTGCACAGACCAAGCAGGAGAACGGGTTTGACTTGACTGACTACGACGAACGTACCCTACGCTTCGCAGCGGACTACTCTCGTCATCTCCTCGCTATCGACGTTAACGTCGATATTGAAGGGATGCTGGATACCGCATGGGGACTCTTCGGTAAGTACTTCCGCCCAGCAGAAGTCAATATCAAGCAGTCACTCATCGATACTTACTGGCCTAAGGAAGCCTAATAAGATGCAGAGACTGGAGTAGGGTAGTCTGCATACGATATGACTTGCCTATTCCAGAGTCTGCAGCCCTAAACAAAGCTTTATGGCGATACGATTCCAATACAATAAGACCTCACTGCAGCAACAGGAGAAGGCGCTGAAGATGCGCCTGCGTACCTTACCCACTATCAAGAGTAAGGAGAGCGCCCTACGTCAGCAGGTCAAGCAGACTAAGCGTGAGGTGGATCTCCTCGAGGAGAAGCTCGAGCAAGAACTGCGGGGATACCAGGGAATGGTCAGCCTGTGGGACGAATTTGACGCTTCGCTCATCACTGTCGATCGCGTGGATCTGTCGATGAAGAAGATTGCTGGGGTTCTACTCCCAGTGCTTGATGGTATTCACTATGAGGTACGCCCTTTCAGTATCTTCAATGCTCCAAGTTGGTGGGCAGAGGGTATTGAGCTCCTCAAGACTCTTGCAACTACTGGTATCGAGGCAGAGTTTCTCCGCCTGAAGATGGAGTACCTCGAGCATGCTCGAAAGAAGACCACGCAGAAGGTAAATCTCTTCGAGAAGGTTCAGATCCCTGGTTATCAGGATGCGATCCGTAAGATCAAGCGCTTCCTTGAAGATGAGGAGAGCTTATCGAAGGCCTCGCAGAAGATTATGCGCACTAATATCGAGCTGCGTAAACAGAAAGAAGAAGAGGAGGCTGTACAATGATCAGGTCAATGAATAAATATGCCTTCCTGGTCTTTCATTCGGACTATGAAGGCTTCCTTCACAAGCTACGCAGCTTGGGTGTCCTACATGTCAATGAACAGAAGGATAGTCGTGAGGTCGAGGAGCTGCGTAGCATTCTTTCCGAGCGTACCCATATCAAGGATACCTTGCGCGCCCTGCGTCCCTATATCACAGACGGAGCCGCCGAGCTTTCCCAGCCCATCCAAAATGAGGCGGAGGGTGAGGCTCTGATATCAGAGATTGAGGGTGAACTGAAGTGCTTGTCTGTCCAAGATGAGGAGCTGGCAGCTCTTCGTCTTGAAGCAACCGAAGTTCGTCCTTGGGGGGCTTTTGATCCAGCTGCGGTTAGTCGGCTATCAGAAGCTGGCTATGGACTTAGCTTCTTCACGATTCCTCAAGCACGCTTTACTGAGGCATTCCAAGCGGAGTATGATGTCGTGCCCGTTGCCACGCTCTCAGGCCGAGTCTATTTCGTTCATCTGCATGCTGATGAAGCTTCACAGACTCTGCCAGAGGCTGAGTATGTTGCCACTCCCAAACGTAGTATTGCAGAACTCGAGGGACTTGTAGCTGAAGCTGAGGCTGCACGAGCTCAGCAGCTGGATAAGCTCACCGAGCAGACTAAGCTTTGGCAGGATCAGCTCGCCAGCTATGATCTCCTACTGGAGAACCGCTTTACCTTCGGTCGTACGCGACTTCAAGGGGAGCGCCTTGCTGATGAGAAGCTCCTTCTGCTGGAGGGCTTTGTACCTACGGACGATGCTCCAGCCTTTGAAGCTGCACTGGAAGAAGCTGGCTACTATTTCCGTCAAGTGGACTTTGATCCCGAGACGGAGCGTGTGCCCATCCAGCTGAAGAATAATGCATTCGCACGCTGCTTCGAGTTTATCACAGGACTCTTCTCTCTGCCGAACTACCAAGAGATTGACCAGACGTATCTCATCGCCCCCTTCTTCATGCTTTTCTTTGGCATGTGCTTCGGGGATGCTGGGTATGGTCTTCTACTCTTCGCCGTATGTACCTACTTCCGCCTCCGTAGCAAAGGAGGGGACACAAGCCTCTTGGGCCTTGGCCAATGGCTGGGTGGTGGTGCCTTCGTTGTCGGTATGCTTATGGGGGGGATCTTCGGTATCGAGCTGCCCTGGGCTCACAACAAGGCGTACATCTTCAACCAGGATAATATGATGATGATCTCTGTCATCATCGGCTTGGTACAGATCCTCCTTGGTAAGACTATTGGGGCCTATAAGAAAGGTCTTCAGAAGGGCTGGCGTCACTCCTTGGCTGGCTACGCTTGGGTACTCCTGCTCGTAGCTGTAGGCTTGATCTACGCCTTGCCAAAGGCATCGATCACACTTCCACAGCCTGTGACCTATATTCTCTATGGTATAGCTGGCCTCTCGGTGCTCGTTGCCTTCTTCTACAATAGCCCTGGGAAGAACCCCTTCATCAACTTCGGTTCAGGGCTTTGGAGCTCCTATGAGACAGCCTCAGGGCTTCTCGGGGACTCGCTCTCATACATCCGTCTCTTCGCTATCGGTCTGACGGGTGGTATCCTCGGGAGTGTCTTCAACCAGCTTGCCATGTCATGCGTCCCTGAGGCTGGAAGTGGTGCAAGTGTATTCAGCTACATCATCGGCTGGGTCATGGCACTCCTCGTCCTACTCTTCGGGCATGGGATCAACTTCGGTATCGCTATGATCGGTGCCTTTGTACACCCACTCCGTCTCACCTTCGTAGAGTACTATAAGAACAGTGAGTTCGAAGGTGGCGGTAAGCCCTACACCCCTTTCGCACGTAAGTAAAAACAAACTAAATATTCTCTTAAACACAAGTAACGATTATGAATGAGATGTTATCTTTCCTCGGCATTGTGCTGATGGTTGGTCTGACGGGTATCGGTAGTAGCATCGGTGTGACGATCTGTGGTAACGCTGCTGTCGGCGCGATGAAGAAGAACCCAGATGCCCTCGGGCAGTATATCGGGCTCTCTGCACTCCCTAGCTCTCAGGGGCTGTACGGCTTCGTAGGCTTCTTCATGGCTAAGGCTGCTCTCGACAAGCTCGTCGCTGCCGGCCCTGTATCGATCTATGCCGCTTGGGCTATCCTCGCTGCTGGGATCATCCTCGGTATCGTAGGTGCTTATTCTGCGATCCGTCAGGCTCAGGTCTGTGCTAACGGGATCCAGGCTATCGGGAATGGTGAGAACGTCTTCAGCGCTACGATGGTCATGGCCGTCTTCCCTGAGCTTTACGCGATCCTTGCCCTTCTGGTGACGATCCTCATCGTAGGCTCCTTCTAAGGGAACGAAATCGCATATAATATCTGCCTCAGGGCTACCCGACTTCGCTGTGGGGTAGCCCTGAGGTCTTTTTATCGCTATACTATGGTGATACGTCAGAGTACTCCCGAGGACCTGCTCGAGATCCTGCGTCTTATCACAGTGGCGCGAGCCTTCATGACTGAGCATGGCAATCCCTCGCAGTGGCCTGAGGGCTATCCTTCGGCTGAACAGCTAAGCTCGGATATTGCTCGTGGTCATAGCTATGTCTGTGTAGCTCCGGAGTATGCGGGGCTTGTCGGTACCTTTTACTTTGCTGTCGAAGAGGAGCCAACATATCGGCATATTGAAGGGCGGTGGCCCAATGATAAGCCCTATGGTGTCATTCATCGCTTGGCCTCCGATGGACGTATGCGAGGCCTCTTTCGTGAATGCCTTACATTTGCTTCTAAGCACTGCTCTGAGATTAGAGTTGATACCCATGAAGACAACGCTCCTATGCGTCAGCTTCTCGTGGCAGAGGGCTTCGTCCCTTGTGGAACGGTATATATAGCTGACGGTAGCCCGCGTATAGCTTATCAGAAGTCGCTTGAAGGATAAGCTGCATCTTCTCTACGTTAGATGGTTTTGAAATAAAGAAGCCTACCTCACGAATTCTATCGTTGGGCAGGCTTCTTTTCTTTAGGAAATGGGGTAGCTCCTTTATAATCTTAGAAGATAGCTGGCACGTGACTTAGCCTCTGCGTAAGTGAAGAGATCCAAGAAGCGGGCTCGGGAGGCTTCGCTCTCATTGAGTTGGGGAGCGATAAGCTCCAAGGCTTGAAGTCGTAGTTCATCCCCAGAGAAGTAGCGAGAGAGAAGCTCAACGCCTTGCTCTATACTGATCTTGTGACCCGTAAGCTCCGAGCGAAGGACTTGGATTCGCTCTCCCTGTTCGTGAGTCAAGCTCAGCTTTGTGAGTAGAGGCTGATACCATGTCATCTGATCCATGATGGCATCCTGATTCTGCTGCATGCGCTCGAGGATACCTGCACCATAATCTTCATTGCTTGTACTGCGAGACGAGCTGAGGTAGCCTCGGTAGCGTCCTCTCTGTGAGAGACCGAGAAGGCGTCGTGCCTTCTCCTGCGCATCCAGGAAGTCAAAGCATTCGATGAGTCGGTAAGCATTGTACCCGTCACGCAGGTGTGGTGCGATCGCCTCGAGAGCCTGTAGACGCTCTTCGTCCCAATTGAATTGTTTCAGAATGCGCTCTGTCTGGCGTACCGTGAAGGTATTGAAGCGCGCAGCATCTTGTACATAGCGAATCTGATCCTTCGGGAATGATGCGCGATTGATTCCTCGCAGGAACTCTTCAAAGTCCTCTTCTTGAGGTACCTGACCCCCATAGCGTGGGTCATACTGGCGAGGAATAACTGGAGCGAACTGTCGAAGGATGCGCTCTGCTTGCTCGCGCCCTCCGTAGCGGAAGAGGTCAAGTAGATAGGGTGAATTGTACCCGTCTCGTAAGCGAGGAGCCAAGGTGCGTAGGACATTGAGTCGCTGCTGTGTGTCAGAGAATAGATTGATAAGGCGTGCGGCTTGCTCTGTAGTGAAGTAGCTTCGTCGGGCGACCTCTTCAATGAAGCGGATCTGATCTCCCGTGAAGATTAGCTCTTGTACATCGTGATAGAATACCTCAAAGGCACGAGCATCTTCTCCGTAGGGGTCGCTATAGCCTCGTCCAGGATAGTACCCTGGGTCGGGGTACTGCCTATCGCTGGGATACGGATAGGATTGCTGAGGATGAGGGGACGCAATGATGACGGGCGCGGTCTCTGGATAAGGGGTAGTCTTCGCAGGGACAGGAGCATTCTCCTTGCTGTCAAACTGACTCACGCGATCATTGACAAAGGTCACATGTGCCGTGATTGTATTGCCCGGGAAGTCAGAGAAGCTGTATTCCCAAAGCTCAGATTGATTGGCCTGAATACTGCGATTAAGAGGGGCACCTAAGAGTGAGGTCACTTGCTCCTTAGTCATCCCACGCTCGATCTTATTGACTCCTTGGCGTATTTTGCCGAGGCCACAAGAGCTGATGGTGATGACGATGCCGACAGTAGCGGCGAGGCTTGTAATGGTCTTCATAGTGTATGATGTGTGGATGTGTCGGTATATATGAGAGGAGCCTCCTCTATGGGGGTAGCCCTTGAAGAGGAGGCTCCTCGTGGATAAGAGAGGCGAAGCTCTCAAGATAGGCTCATCAAATGATACCTAAGAGGCGACGCGCCTCCTGCTGAGAACTGGAGAAGGAGAACTGATCAACTATACGATAGGAGTTCCGCGGGTCACGTAGTCCAGAGGCTACACAAGCCAAGACTTTGAGCTTCTCTTCATCGAAGCTGAAGAGACGGAGTAGCTTGATCGTCTGCTGCGTCGTGAATCGGTTTCTACGGGCTACATCACGGATATATCGGATCTTGTCATCCGTGAATGTCTTGTGCTGGACCTCGCGATAGACCTGACTGAACCACTGATCATTCTGTCGGTCACTGCGGTAGTCCCCATAGTCATCATAGTCTCCGTATCCGCCATAGCCGCCATTGCCACCGTAGCCTTCATAATCACCATTGCCGTAGGGATGGTTCCCCCGTTGGTTCGGATAGCGTCCACGATCGGAGTCGTTGTAGTCTCCATTGTATGTATTCATACGTACGACGCGCCCAGAGGAAAAGCTGATGACAATGATTCGCTTTTCAAAAAGGCCTGACTTATGATATTCCCATTCTTCGATACCGTTGTCTCCAAATCGGCGGTAGGTAGGTCGTCCCATGAGCGAATATACTTGCTCTTGGCTCATGCCACGCTCGATGCGCTGCGTATCACGACGTCCCATAGTCCCTTCACCCAGCATAGCCAGGTCACACGAGCTGAGGGTGAGAAGTGATGCTGCGCTGAGCAATGCAATGATCTTCTTCATACGCTATACAATATATATAGATGAAACATCAAATATGAGCAGAGCCCTCTGTCGAGGGATACTCTATCTGTCGCTAAAGTTAAATCATCTTTACCAAATATCCTATACTTTGAATGGTTTCATGTTAAAAAGTTAAGTCTATAGCGATGTGAGTGCTGCTTTTTCACGTATTTACCCCTTCGAACTTCTCAGCCTGAAGACTCCGATTTTCGAGGGAAGAAGGTACGAGTAATGAAGAGGTGGGCTTGTGCAATGGTCCATATATAGGTATATGGGACGTGTGTAGAGCTATATAGGATGGCGAAGAAAGCTATATAGCTTTGGGCTGATTCCTGTATAGCTTTCGGTGCGAAGCTATATAGCTCGGTGAAGTGACCTCTATCAGGTTGTTGCTCCGCGTAGGGATAAAAGTTGTGGAGGAGTGGCAGATAAGTTTGGGCTACGTACGTGGCTCTAATATCTACGTACGTGGATATTTGGATTTGCGTGCCTGGTCTTTAAGACTACGTGCATAGATAGAGAAAAAACCACTACGTGAAGGCGCTTTTTCTTCATGAGAAGGACACTTTTCCCTCCGCTGGGGATAAGAGGTATTCGCAATAAGACGAAGGGCTTGTGTATCTCTTCGGAGAGGCATATCGGTGTGAGCTGGGTGTGCGATGCCTTAACCCCCTAAATAGAGGACAAGACTATAGGGCGCAGTCTCTATTTGGATGCTTTACCTCAGCAAAGTTTCTTTGGATATGAACCGCCAATTCCATAAAAGCCCTCTAAGCCGCAATCTTCCTTCCCATGATACCCTGCCTTTACCATCCCCTTGATCATGCCTCTGCGTACGAATTTTAGTGATGTCAATATGTCACTATGTTTGCTCGTATGAATTCATCTCGTAAGGAGAAGTCTCTACATTGAATCTCTTCTTGGGTTTTGATTTATGAATGTGAATTCACGGGGTGGGTAGGGGAGCGCTACAGATATTCAAACTAATATTTCACGAAAGCAAAGCGGATCCCTGCAAGTCTTTCTGCTGTGTGCATCTATGTATTAATAATCAAATGGTTATATACTGATATGTGAAGTTGTAGGTATAGGTATAGAGAGGGTAGCCCGTGTTTTGTCTCCATTGCACTTTACTTTGTAATGGATATACATATGCAAAAGAGCTACTTACGATTATTATGTAAAGCAAAGCTTATAGCTGTTTTGGGTGCAGGATAACCATGACTTTGTGGAAACGAAGTCAGATTCACGAGAGGGGTTTTGAATTTAAAACGCACGCTCTTTGTGTGGTTGAATTTAAATCGCTATCTTTGTTTTGCAATTTAAAACAATAGCTCAAGCAGTCATTATGTCAGAGTATATAGACCTATCAGCCATAACAAAACGCCTTAAAGAGGTCGTCGATAGGAGCGGGCTTACTTCAAGAGACTTTGCGATGAAGGCTGGAATTGCTCCTGCGACGCTATCCCTCAATCTCAATGAGAAGCAACAGATCAATGTGGCGACAATAAACAAGATCGTCGAGCACTTCTCCGACATTATGAGTCCCGAGGAGTTTGTCTTTGGGGTGTCTGGTGTGTCAAATGATTCGGGACGGGACCTCTTCGCTTCTACTGGAGTGAAGGGTGAGGAAAAAGAGACTCTTCGCGCGATACTTCAAGCTCAAGCTGAGGAGATAGCACGCCTAAAGGCTGAGGTGCGAGAGCGCAGAGAGAAGGGAATTGCCCATATCACGGTCTTCTATGACGACAATAGTTTTGCGACCTTCAAAGACACAGAGGAGTAGCTTTAGGGCACAGGATTCTGCGTATCTTTGTGTCTCTAAGTCACGGTATCTCACTCTATGAAAAAGTATTCTCTTCGGTTTACGCTTCTCTCCACTCAGGCTCTGGGTGCGGGTAATTACCTGCTGAAGCTGCAACTTCCCGAGGCCGCAGGCACCTTCCCCGCTATGGCTGCTGGGCAGTTCGTCCAAGTTGCGGTTCCTGGGGGCTTCGTCCTTCTGCGTCGTCCTATATCTATATGTAATGTGTATCCTGAGCATCGCGAGCTTTGGCTACTTATCGGGCGAGTTGGGCAAGGGACATCAATCCTTACAGGGCTTGCAGACGGCACAGAGCTGGATCTGCTTATTCCGCTGGGCAATACTTTTAGTGTAGAGGGCGTCGAGCGTCCACTGCTGGTCGGTGGCGGTGTCGGTATAGCTCCTATGCTCTTCTTGGCTCGTACCTTCGCTGAGCGAGGTGTCCGTCCTACGATTCTTCTTGGCGGACGTACCGCGGGACACATTGTACTCCGTGAAGAGTTTGCTACTCTTGGCGATGTCTACTATACGACTGACAGCGGCGAGCTGGGAGTCGAGGGTCGCGTGACGGATCATCCTATCCTTCATGAAGGCTCGTTCGACCGCGTCTTTACTTGTGGCCCTAAGGTCATGATGATCGCCGTGGCAAAGGTGGCTGAGGCGCGCGGCATTGACTGCGAAGTCTCACTGGAGAATAGTATGGCATGCGGTATCGGAGCTTGCCTCTGCTGTGTCGAAGATCTCGAAGGGAAGGGGAATACTTGTGTGTGCACCGAAGGTCCCGTCTTTAATTCTAAGCTCGTCAAGAAAGACTAATCATGCTCAAGACTCAAGTACATATCGGTCGTGGACTCACGATTAAGAACCCCGTGATGACCGCCTCTGGGACCTTTGGTTATGGGCTCGAATACGGTGACTTCATCGACCTCAACCGTCTTGGTGGGGTACTCGTCAAGGGAACGACGCTACATCCTCGTCAGGGAAACCCTTATCCCCGCATGGCAGAGACTCCTTCGGGGATGCTCAATGCCGTCGGACTTCAGAACAAAGGGGTAGACTACTTCTGCGAGCATATCTATCCCACGATATCTGGCTATGACACAGCGATGATCGTCAATGTCAGTGGCTCGCAGGTCGAGGACTATATCAAGACCGCTGAGAAGATCAACGCCTTGGAGGGGATCCCTGCTATTGAGCTCAATATATCATGCCCCAATGTGAAGGAGGGGGGAATGGCCTTTGGTGTGACGTGTGCCGGCGCAGCCTCTGTCGTCCGTGCGGTCCGTGCGGTCTATGACAAGACGCTTATCGTGAAGCTGTCGCCCAATGTCACCGACATTACGGAGATCGCACGAGCTGTCGAAGCCGAAGGGGCTGACTCGATCTCAATGATCAACACGCTCCTGGGGATGGCCATCGACGCAGAGAAGCGCCGTCCAGTACTTTCGACTATTACGGGTGGACTCTCTGGCCCAGCGGTGAAGCCCATAGCTCTGCGCATGGTCTGGCAAACGGCTCAGGCTGTGAAGGTTCCCATTATCGGTATGGGGGGCATTGCCTCGGCTACAGATGCGATTGAATTCCTACTTGCAGGGGCCTCAGCCGTCGAAGTCGGTACGTACAACTTCGTGGATCCTTCCGTGACCACTCAGATCGTCGATGGCATCGAGGACTACATGCACCGTCATGGCTTCACGGATATTCAGGATCTTATCGATGCCTTGCAGATCCCCAAGAAGTCATAAGCTCTATTTTTGGATACGGACAACTTAGAGGGATTTCCTGCTATATATAAGGCATAGTATATCAGCTAAGCCCGAATCCAGTTTCATGCTGCTCCGTAAAACAGTCTTGTGGATACCAGTCCATGTGTTATGTTTAATCTGTTGGGGAGCTGGTGTTGGTTGGCGAGGAAAGTTTCATGAAGGAGGTCTCTACTCTCTTCCAAGCATAGCATGAGCAGGCTTCTTCATAATCTGAGTATCTTTGTATGGTGCTAAGACATATTATGATTAGCGCCATGGACTATACGACAGAGTTATGAAGCACTTAGTATCGATCAACCAACTCTCCACAGAGGATATCCTTCGGCTCCTTGATCGAGCAGCTCTCTTTGAGCAGAATCCCAATCGCAAGCTTCTCGAGGGGCGCGTCATCGCAACCCTCTTTTTTGAGCCCTCTACCCGTACCAGATTAAGCTTTGAGACCGCTGTAAATCGCCTTGGAGGTCGTGTCATCGGCTTCTCTGATGCAGCAACTTCCAGCTCGGCTAAGGGCGAATCCCTCAAGGATACCATCTCTATGGTCGGCAACTATGCTGATGCCATCGTGATGCGTCACTACCTTGAAGGAGCTGCACTCTATGCCTCAGAGCTCGGGCGTGCCCCCATCGTCAATGCGGGAGATGGTGCCAACCAGCATCCCTCGCAGACCCTGCTGGACCTCTATGCGATACGCAAGACGCAGGGCACTCTCTACGATAAGACCATTGCATTGGTTGGTGACCTGAAGTATGGCCGTACCGTGCATTCGTTGATTGTGGGTATGGCTCCCTTCCGTCCTCGCTTCATCTTTGTCTCTCCCCCTGAGCTTATGATGCCCGAGGAGTGCAAGGACTTCTGTCGCCATGCAGGTATTCCATTTACAGAGACGACGGACTTCACACCGGAGGTTATCCGAAGTGTTGACGTCCTCTATATGACACGCGTACAGCGAGAGCGCTTCATCGACCTCGAGGAATATGAGCGTGTGAAGAATGTTTATGTCCTCACCGCTTCGATGCTGGAGGGTTGTCGAGAACACCTGCGTATCCTTCATCCCCTACCTCGTGTCGGCGAGATTGCTCAAGATGTGGACGACACGCCATACGCTTATTATGTAGAGCAAGCTCAAGGCGGGCTATATGTCCGCCAGTCCATCCTCTGCGAAGTTCTCGGCCTTGAAGTCAACGACTAACCTTCCCACGCCTCCTATTAGATAAGCTATGAACAAAGACAAGATGCTCGTCGAGGCGATCCGTGATGGGATTGTCTTAGACCATATACCCGCAGAGAAACTCTTCAAGATCGTGGCACTTCTACGTCTTGATACGCTGACGACCCCTGTGACGATTGGTAACAACCTCATGAGTGCTCGTCACAAGCGTAAGGGGATCATCAAGATGGCTGACCACTTCGTCTCCTCCCAAGAGATCGACAAGATCGCCCTACTCGCCCCCGAGGTTCATCTCAATGTCATCCGTGACTACCAGGTCACGGAGAAGCGACAGGTAGCTCTTCCCAGCGAAGTCAAGGGTTTAGTGCGCTGCCCCAACCCCAAGTGCATCACCAATGCCGAGCCTATGCAGACGCGCTTCCATGTGTCTACCGAGGAGGACTCAGATCCGAAGTGCCTCTTAGAGTGTCACTACTGTGGACGAAAGACGCGTGCTGAGGAGGTCGAGCTACTATGAGAGTAGACTGGAAGCCCGGAACACTTATCTATCCCCTACCCGCTGTCCTCATCAGCTGTGGCACGATGGAGGATGGCGGAGCTAATCTCCTGACCGCCTCATGGGTGAGTACGGCATGTACCAATCCCCCGATGTGTGTCGTCGGGATACGCCCAGAGCGTCACTCACACAGCATCATCAAGGAGCAAGGTGCCTTTGGTATCAACCTTTCTACTGTGTCGATGGCCCGAGAGACGGACTGGTGTGGTGTCGTATCGGGAAGGCGCGAGGATAAGTTCGCTGCCTGTGGCTTCACGAAGGAAGCAGGCACTGTGCTGGGAGTACCACTTATCGAAGAGTCGCCCATTAGCCTGGAGTGCCGTGTGCGTGAGATTACCTCTCTCGGAAGTCATGATCTCTTTCTCGCCGATATCGTCGGGGTACGAGCTGACGAGCAGTACATTGATCCTGAGACGGGGGCCTTTGATATGAAGCGCGTAGGTCTCTTGGTCTATGCCCACGGCGAGTACTTCGGCTTAGGCGAATATATAGGCCACTTCGGCTGGTCCGTACGTAAGAAGAAGACCAAGCGCCGCTAAGGCCTCCCCACTAAATAATAGAGCAATACAACCATCTATGGGGGTAGATCGCACAGCCGACCTGCCCCCTATCTTTGGGACACTACATGGAGATAAATAGATTAGACGTCTACCCACATAACTTCTCTGAGAAGATCGGCTATAGTGAGGTCAGACACCTGCTGGAGGAATACTGTGCATCCTCTCTGGGAAGAGAAGAGATGCAGGCACTTGAAGCCTCTGCAGATAAAGAAGATATAGTAAGGGCACTGGATGAGACCCGTGAGATGATCACCATCATGGCGGGTGAATCGCCTCTACCCTCCTTGGCGCTTGTGGACTGCCGTGACGTACTGCGTCGCATCCGCCCTCAGGGGACGTTCATCGAAGAGGAAGAGCTCCTTGACCTACTGCGTATGCTGGAGACGCTACATAGCCTCCAGCACTTCTTCCTCGAGGAGCATACGACGGGTGAGCGTGCGGCGGAGACCTTTGCCTATACCTATCCTCGCCTTGCCTCGCTGCTTGAGGATACGCCTTCCTTCCCTAAGATTGAGACTCACCTTCGCTCCCTGCTTACCGAGGAAGGTAAGCTTCGTGACAATGCTTCGCGTGATCTCCTACGTATCCGTCAGACCATTCGTGAGACAGAGCGTAGCCTCTCAGGTATGCTACAGCGCATCCTCTCGACGGCACGCCGTGAGGGATGGGTGGAGCAGGACGTACAGCCCGCCCTGCGTGATGGCCGCTTGGTCATCCCCATGAGCCCCATGCACAAGCGCAAGCTCCGTGGTATCATCCATGACGAGTCAGCGACGGGGAAGACGGTCTATGTCGAGCCCGTCGAGTTGGTAGAGGCTAACAACCATATCCGTGAGCTGGAGAGTGAGGAGCGCCGTGAAGTCATCCGCATTCTCACCGAAGTGGCCAGTCGTCTTCGTCCCAACATTCCTCACCTCCTCACCGCCTATAGCCTCCTTGCGCACTATGACTTTGTCCGTGCTAAGGCTCGCTGGGCAGCTGATATAGGCGGTATCTGTCCTCGCATCTCGGACAGCCCTATCGTCGAATGGTGGGGGGCAAAGCACCCGCTTCTCCTACGTTCGCTGCGTGCTCAAGGGCGCAATGTCGTGCCCTTAGATATCCGACTGGTAGCCCCCGAAGCTCGTATCCTCCTGATATCAGGGCCTAATGCTGGGGGGAAGTCCGTTTGCCTCAAGACGGTAGGTCTTCTGCAGTACCTCGTACAATGCGGCGTACCTGTCCCAATGGCTGATCACTCTTCTGTCGGTATCTTCGATCGTCTTTACATAGACATCGGGGATGAGCAGTCCATAGAAGATGACCTGAGTACCTATAGTTCGCACCTGCGCAATATGAAGCACTTCGTCCGTGAGGGCGGAGCACGAAGCCTGCTGCTCATCGACGAATTCGGTGGCGGTACGGAGCCTACGATCGGTGGGGCTATTGCACAAGCTCTCCTGCATCGCTTCAATGATGCTGGCGCCTTCGGTGTCATCACCACGCACTATCAGAACCTCAAGACTTACGCCGAGGAGCATGCTGGCCTTATCAACGGGGCGATGCTCTATGACCGTCACGAGATGCGCCCGCTCTTCCGTCTCTCTATTGGTCGCCCTGGCAGCTCCTTCGCCATTGAGATCGCCCGCAAGATCGGTCTACCCGAGGAGGTCATCAGCGAAGTCCGCGAGACGGTCGGTGCTGACTACATCGACATGGACAAGTACCTGCAAGACGTCATACGCGACAAGCGCTACTGGGAAAGCAAGCGTCAGAGCATCCGCCAGGAAGAGAAGCTCCTCCAAGAGGCTTCGAGTAAGTACACCGAGGAGATGACGCGCATCGCTGAGGAGCGTAAGCGCATCATCGCCGAAGCGAAGAAGGAAGCCCAGCGCCTTATCCAAGAGGCGGGCGGACAGATCGAGCGCACGATCCGTGAGATCCGTGAGGCCGAAGCTGCTAAGGATGAGACGCGTATCATCCGTCAGCGCCTTGCGGACTATAAGGAAGGACTCTCGGCAGAAGAGGAAGCCGAGGCTCTGGCACGGGCTAAGAAGACGCAGCGTGAGGTAGAGCGTCTCCTTGCACGCCGTCAGCGTCATGCCGACCGCAAGGCTAAGGGGAAGGAACCCTTACCTAAGCTCCATCAGCCCTCAGAGGAAGCTCCTTCTTCCGCTGCTCCCCTATCCACGGCACCACTCACCGAAGGTAGTGTCGTGCGTATCGAGGGACAGAAAGCTCTTGGTACCATCATCTCCCTCTCGGGACGTGAGGCAACGGTGGCTCTTGGAGAGCTGAAGACCACCATTCCCGTTAAGCGTCTTCATGCGGTCTCCCCTGCCGAAGCGGAGCGCCATCGCAAGAAGATTTCACCCACTCAGGCCGTTCGCTCCTCGGGGATCATTGACCAGATCCATCAGAAGCGCCTCACCTTCCGCCAAGAGATCGACGTCAGAGGTTTCCGTGCTAATGAGGCAGTCGATGCCGTGGCTTACTTTGTCGACGAAGCGCTCCAGCTCGGTGTGAGCAGTGTACGCATCCTACACGGGACGGGTACGGGTGCTCTTCGTGAGTCTATCCGTACGTATCTGAGCGGAGTACGAGGTGTCCAGCACTTCCGCGATGAGGATATTCGCTTCGGAGGCGCAGGGATCACGGTCGTAGAAATGGAATAGTTCGGCTCCCTACCCTTCCCCTTTTTGTGGCAAGATCGAATGCTGGCTTAAATGGCTGGTATTCGGTCTTGCCACAATACGTATACGTTTCCTGCCCGAAACCTATACATTTTGAGACCATTACGCAAGGCCATTTCCTCGCAGCTTGCACTTTTCTCCTTCGAACGTCTCAGCCTAAAGGCTCCGATTTTCGAGGGAGAAGGTACGAATAATGAAGAGGTGGTCTTGCGCAATATTCTCTATAGGTATACGGGTACGTGTGTAGAGCTATATAGGATGGCGAAGAATGCTATATAGCTTTGCTTGGATTCCTATATAGCTTTCGGTGCGAAGCTATATAGCT
>ERZ772961.17-NODE-17-length-95935-cov-7.640488_pt1 | contig 95935 bp, 81 predicted proteins | sample MGYA00580677_ERZ772961 | MGnify/ENA primary metagenome ERZ772961 (study PRJEB29015, sample SAMEA2738088) | human oral metagenome | biome: human oral; feature: human-associated habitat; material: saliva | place: China | collected 2227 ... | reverse complement strand
TCATCCAAGATGGCAAGGCATACAGCATTGTCTGCGACCAACTCGGTACGCCCACGGAGGCGTACGACGAGGAGGGGCGTGAAGTGTGGTATCGTCGCTTGGATATGAACGGCAAGGTGCTTGAGGAGACTCAGCCTGGGCTGAATCCCGAGGGCTATGTGTCGATACCCTTTCTCTTCCAAGGGCAGTACTACGACTATGAGACGGGGCTGGCGTGCAACCGATTCAGATACTACGACCCCGAGCTTGGTAGGTACATCTCACAAGACCCGATTGGTTTGGTCGGGGGCATTGCTATGCATGCTTATGTTAACAGTAGCTTACTTGAGGTAGATCTGTTTGGGCTATCAGCTAGCTCATACAACAAACTTGAAGGCCCCCTTCATTATATTGCAACCAACAAAAACACGAAGAGAGGAAGAAAATGGACGAATCGGTTCAAACCCTTCTTCGATAAAGCTCAACTAGATATAGATGGACCTGACAATAAAGTTTATGTTCCAAATCATAAAGGTCCTCACCCTGATGAGTACCATGAATATGTCTACAACAAACTAAAAAGAGCGACTAAGGGAATTGACCCCAAAAAATCTCAAGAGCAGTATCAAATGGCTGTAAAAAGCACTCTTAAGGAGATCGCTTCTGAAGCCCAAGAAGTTGGTTCTCAGGTAAACAAATGGTTAACTAAAACATAAAGCAATGGATTACTATAAGTTGTCTTTCAATTTGTCAGAGCAATATGACTACCTCGATTTTTCATCTCCGACGAATTACGAGGATTACGAATTACTTAAGATCGAATATGATCCTATGGTAGAGTTTGACTCTCCGATCGAATTCGATGTGGATTTTGATTCAGGAAAAGATGAATTAGACTTGAATCTAAGCCAAGGGGGGAGTGTTATCGTCTCGCATCGATTTAAAGATGTTTATGGAGAAAAGGATTTTAGATATTTCCCTATTGTACCTTCAGAGTGCAATTTGAAGTTTCATTATTACCTTTTGGGATTTCGTAATTTTCTTGATTGCATTGATGAAGAACAGTCAATAGTTTCATTCTGGACCAAGGAGGATGCACATTTTAATCCTCTATTAGAGGGAACCTACAAGACGATTCGTGATATAACAATATCACGAACAAAAACGTTGGGAGTTGACGCCTTTCGATTATTGAAAGCCACTGAAGAGATGTTTGTTAGCGAAAACTTCGTTAGGGAATTTTACGGGAACTCTCTCTCTGGGGCAAAATTCACCAAGATCAAACTGGTGAGATAAAGTGTATCGTAGACAAAGAGTTGAAACAATGTCTTCAAACATTGGAAGGACTATCCTCCTTCTTTTTATCCGAAGAACTATGAGATAGCTTATGCATCGCTATACGCTTTCATATTTTGTAGATAGCATAGTAGTTCTCTTACTATTCGCGTTCTATTCACACGAGTATGACAAGTGTGGCCGTGTCACACGTATTACCCACGACTACGACAAGATCGAGGAGCAGACCTACAGCTACTACAGCTCGGGACGCCTGCAAGAGGCGGTAAACGAACACGCTCAGGGAAGCTTCCGCTACAATAGCCTCGACTAGCCTGTCGAGGAGTGCTGTGATGCACACCTCATCGAGCGAAGCTATGACAAACACGGACTTATCGTATCTTTACGGAGTAGTCTCGGAGCTCAGCTATGAGCGAAATGCTTATGGCGAGCTTGTTTGCTTCAGAGCTGGTGAAGCGGAAACAGATGCGAGCTTTACAAGCGAGCACCAGTATGATAGTCTAGGCTTTGAGCTGGAGCGTCTCTTATCAGGAGGCGTTAGTCAAAGCTTTGCCTATGACAACATCGGGCGTTTGGTTGATAGTAAGACCCGCCGCTCTGCGGAGCAGCGACGCTCCCGCCACTATCGCTGGGGCAGTTCCGATCGGCTCCTCTCGATCGAGGATGACCGCTACGGACTTACTCAGTATAGCTACAACTCCACGGGAGAGCTGGTGATGGCATGAAGGAGTATCTCTTAGATAGTAATTTCAAGATTGATAAAGTAATAGGTGGCCTGGTATATGGATAGAGCTAATGCTCTCGTTCTGGGAGTGTGCGTTTCATCATGTCTTGTTATTTGCTCTTGTCGTGGCAAAGAGCAACGAGCAGTTCATAGCGTATATCCTACGACTTATATGCCCCAGGAATTGGATCAGCTCTATCAGCCTCTTTGCCGGGATAGCTTCATCTTGCAGGAGCTACATGATGAGTTTAGAAATCCGACAGAGAGGCTCTTCCCTATGGAGCAACGGATGGCTCATAAGACCTGGATCCTGGAGTTTACTTGGCGGGAGAAGGCTGACAGCCTCATCACCGTCTGGTATGTAAGAGAAGCTGACACGCTGAGGAAGCTGAGACACTTCAGATTCTCAGAATATGATGAGTTCTAGCCATTGATCTTTCCTACCCCTTGGTCGCTATTCTGATTCAGTGAAGTAATAGAGGTGTAGTTTATGCGCATGTTCATGAAGATTCTTCAGGTTTCTTGCCTTATCTCTGGTCTCCTCGCTTGCACAGGTCCTAGTAGGGAGCGATCGCAACAAATACCACCTCAGAAGCTCCCGATCAGTTACACACCCATGGAACTGGATAGTCTCTATGAGCCACTTTATCAGGATAGCTTTATCTTGCAGGAGAAGCATGATGAATTTCGACATCCTGTGGAGCAACAATTCCCCATGGAGCGGCGCTTAGCACACAATACGTGGATCCTGGAGTTTACTTGGAGAGTTAAAGATGATACTCTTATCACTGTTTGGTATGTTAGAGAGTCCGATACCTTACGCACCTTGGATAGATATATATACTCCGAGCATGCTGAGTTTTAGACGTTTTCTACTCTTGAATCAGTCCCTTTAGCTTAGCATCATTCTTAATCCGCTCCATCTCGCTGGCGACAAGGCTTGGTGTCTCCTGCTTCACGCTTATAGAAGGCTTCGATAGTCTCAGCGAGACTATCGAAGCCTTCTTTGTTAAGGACCCCCTGAGATGATGGGGATAGGCTGGTAGCTCCCTAGGCCCTGTCAAAGTTTCATCATACATGGATGCTTAGCGTTTATCGTTTTTGATACTCCCAGGTTAGCTCAATAGCCAGTTGCTCTAGGGTGATTATTTGCTGGGAGAACTGCTCTAACCGTTGAAGCAGTACCTGTGCAGCCTTGACCGAGTGGTAGCTGTTGATAGCCTTCACTGTTTGGTTGTAGAGAATGCTGATCTTCTGAATCCGTGCTGTGATGCTGGAGAGTTTACGATAGTACTCCACTGCAGATTCATCCACGGTGATGACCTTAAAGCTCTCGTCTAGGAGTCGAGCTCGGAGGAAGTCTGATTTTGTCTTTGCTCCCGACCTTCGGTATAGCTCGATGAGCTTCTGCTGGTCTTTGGGGTTGGGTATTCTGATGTGCCATCTGTCCCATCGTGGGCAGGTGGCACATCTTCCGTCAGGCTTGTTCTGTTTCATCTTTTATCTGGCTTCGTTATCACGACTTCGGAGTGATTGATCCCCCCTTTGGGGGCAAGGGTCTTTGTGGTACAAATGCCAATTTGTGGGACAAAGACACACCTTGCCAGTAGAAAGAGTTGATTGAGATGAAGCATCCAGCCCTTTAGGGGGGCTGTCTCCTTCGGTCGTGTTAGACGATGTTTCTATTCCACTGCAAAGTTACGTCCTCGATGTAAGTGGCTTACTATAAGTATGGTGCCCACTTTATCCTTGTCTTTCCCGCCTCTTCCTTGACTCCTATAAGGGGGTAAATTGAGCGCTTGCTTGGTAGTCAGAGCGAGTGATAGAGCGCTCGAGATGTCGATTAATTAATTTCTCGAGACCTCGAGATCTCGAGATGCAGTGCTTGCGATTGCTTCAGTGATCTCCCGCTTATTGTCTCGCTCGTGATAGGATCTGATTCATCACTCAGTCACTCGATATGCATAGCGCTTGGGTTAAGGACATCCGCCCCCGAGTCAAGTGTATCGAGCTTTCTCTTTCTCTTTCTCTTTCTCTTTCTTTTTCTCTTCAACACTCACCATCCCCCAGTACACAGACTCCAGCCCCGAACTTATGCGGTAATGGGAGGAGGAGCTATCTCCTTTTCCTTTCATCGAAGCTGTGGTATTTACGTTCTGCTTATCCATAGTGACATTTTTTTATGCGTCCAACGATCGGAGTATGCTGATTCCTTTTTCGAGCAAGACAGAGGTAGCGGGGCGATGGCGGACACAAGGTTTGGGAGGAAAATACAACCTGGAGCCCTCAGGGCGGAAGTGTGGAGATTTTCCCTGCCAACCGCAGGCACCGACCTTGGGGTAGCCCAAGCCCCGTCCTACCTTTGCGAGGGAAAAGAAACAGCATCCGTCGCTTACGCATCAAGTGGAGCGGCTGGATGAGAAGCAGAAGTGCAAAGCCTATAAGTCGAAAGTAAAAAGATGGCTAGCTCCTGAGAGCCAGCCACCCGTCTAGAGTATGAAGAATTATCCTTGCTAAAGGATGCAGATCAGGATCGCCACGAAAATGGCTAGCCAGAGGAGGAAGCCGAGGATGGTGAAGGTGATTTGTAGGATGGTCCGTACTACGAAGCGTAGCAGGAGGAAGCCCGCGATGATGGCTACAATCGTCACGACCTGTGGAGTGACGACTCTTGAGATGAGGTAGACGGCAGCTACAACAAGTGTCAGTAGAAGCGCCAGCTCAATGATACGTCGCCAGTCAACGAAACGGGAGGGGGATACCTGTCCCTTCTGCTGCTTGTCGGGAGAGGCCTTACCCCTGATGAAGACGGGGCTGTGCGGATCGTGATTCATTGCTTGAGTATTCATATCTGGGGGCATTCTTGAGTTTCAAGAGCAGGGACAAGATGCTTCGCGACACAAAGAGCAAGGGCGCTTGCCTCTTGGCGTGTGGAGCGGGGCGTATATCTTGGCTCTTGACTCTTGAGTGCCCCAGTGGGATCTTACTCTTGAACGTATATCTCAGCCTTGTCTACGATGGGCAAGTGGTTCTCCTCAATGAGCAGGACGATGGTACCTGTCAGCTCGGTGTAGAGTAGCTCATACTCACGACTTCCGTCAAAATCATCGCGGAGATCATACTTTGAAAAGACCGCTTGAATGGACTTGTTGCCCAGGAGGATGGGGGCGAGCTTACGGGGAAGGGGCTCGGGAAGCTCTTCGGAGAACTCCTGCTCAAGGATGGAGACGAGGGTGTCATACTTGGAGAAGTGGAGTCCCTGATAGAGGATCTCGCTGGCCATTGCCTCCGCCTCGAGGTGCGAGAAGCCTTGGGCTACGCTATCGCAGTAGGTGGAGAGGGCTAGGTCAGCACGTGCACCGATGAAGGCGCTGTCTGCCATTAGCTCGGGATGATGGTCTCTGAGGTAGCCTTCCAGCTTGAGTCGGAAGTAGGAAAGCTCTTTCTTAGTCTGATTCATAATGGGGCTTTTGTTAAGGGGGAGAGAATAGGCTGAGGCCCATGGCTTCGTTGAACTTATCGAGCTTACCTGCTAGCTGCTCCATATCGTGCTCGATCTTCTTGCTGGTGATACGGGCATAGATCTGCGTGGTCTTGATGTTGGTATGCCCCAGCATCTTTGAGACGCTCTCCATCGGTACACCTTTGCTGAGCGACATCGTCGCAAAGGTGTGGCGGGCCAGATGGAAGGTGAGCCGCTTTTGTACGCCACACACGTCGGCGATCTCCTTGAGGTAGGCATTCATCTTCTGGTTGGAGAGGATGGGGAAAAGCTTCCCGTCCTTGGGAGTAGTACTAGGGCTATACTTCTCGATGATGGCCTTGGGGATGTCCAGGAGGAGGATGTTACTCTCTACGTTTGTCTTCTTTCTCCGCGTCATGATCCATGTCTTTCCATTCATAGTAACGAGGTGTTCTCTTCTGAGGTTTGCGACATCAATATAGGCAAGTCCAGTGAAGCAGGAGAAGAGAAAGAGGTCACGGACGAGCTCAAGGCGAGGGATGGTCAGCTCCTTGTTGGCTATCTTCAGGATCTCTTCGTCGGTGAGGAAGCCTCTGTCTACAGGGGTGAGGTGGAAGTGGTGATCGCGAAAAGGATCTTGGAGGAGATAGCCCCGCTTGAGGGCATAGATAGTGATGGTCTTCAAGGTCTTCATCTTCTTGACAGCGGTATTGTAGGCACATGAGGCCACTGTCGTGAGGTATAACTCGAAGTCTTGGATGATTGCAGGAGTGAGCTCCATCAGTCCGATGTCCTTACGCTTATACCGGTGTACTAGGAACTCGAAGAAGTGCTTACGCAAGACGCTGTACTTCTGCAAGCTCTCCTTGCTGATGGTGTGCCCCACGCGCTGACGGATGTCATCGATGAACTTGTCAAAGACTGGGAGAAAGGTGCTGAACTCCTGGATTTGCCCGAGGTAGGCGGAGCGGAGCTTATCAAGCGAGATCGTTTGGTCGTCTTGGTACTTGTGGTAGAGGGAGTGGAGGTTGGCTGAGATGGCATCTAGGCTAGCATTGACAGCGAGGGCTTCTGAGGAGCGCCCCTTCTGCCGGCTGGTCCGGTTGTTCCACTGTGCCTTGTCTACGAAGATCTTCGTGGAGCCAAGATTACTCATCGCTCCTCCGAGGAAGATACGTAGCATGACGGGCGACTTGCCTTCTTTATTCTCGTAGTTTGAGCGTAGGTAGAAGGACACCTTGAACGATTGTCTCATAATGCATCATTCGTTAGTGTAGCACGTGCTACAAAGTTAGTTACTTACACATTGAATGAGAGTACGTTGCTGCCTTCAATTAGCCCTTCATTTAGCCGTCACTGCTACACAAATTGCTACGCCCCGATTTGTGTAGCAGTTTCTGTAGCAGAATTTGACCGATTGATGACTATTAGACCCTGGGGGTAAGTCGTCAAGTCTATAGACCGCATACAAAGAAAAATCGTTGTAAGACTATGTCCTACAACGATTTCCTTTTGTTTTGAAGGCTTCTCTGACGACCATTTTGCTGTCATTTTGAAGCCTCTTTGCGGAGAGAGAGGGATTCGAACCCCCGGTACCTTGCGGTACAACGGATTTCGAGACCGCCACATTCGACCACTCTGCCATCTCTCCTATGATCGATTATAAGAAGAGGAGACTCGCTCCATCCTCCTAAGATCGCTGCAAAGATACGCATTCTTCTCGGTTTGCAGAAACAAACTTGAGGAGCTATGCGGATGTGACCCAGGAGGGACTCAAACCCTCGACCTTCAGAACCGGAATCTGACGCTCTATTCAACTAAGCTACTGAGCCATTTTACGGACAGCGCCACCATCAAGAATGCGTGAAATCCCGCTCCCATAGTGGCGTAGCCAGCACAAAGATACGAATTCTTTGGACTCCTTCCTTGTGGGAAAGTGGGAGACTTCGGGGGCTACATAGGGGGGCTTTCAGAGGGCGGTATTACGACCTCCATCAGAAAGTAATATAACCTTCGCCGAAAAGTAATATAACATTCATCGAAAAGTAATATAACATTTGGATGAAAGTAATATAACTTTTGAGTGGGGGCCAGGGCTTACAAGAAGGACTTTACTTCGCTCAGGTGCTGGATGACGTAGTTCAAGGGAAGGCTCTCGGGTACTGGAGCTGCATGGCTATTGTACCAGCAGCGGTCGATACCACTGCGAAGGGCACCCATCATATCGGCTTGAAGGCTGTCTCCGATAAAGAGGACTTCATTGGGGGCTACGCCGCTTCGGCGCATGGCTTCCTCAAAGAAGGCCTCGGAGGGCTTCTCTGCTCCGATATCATCCGAGACGAAGAGGTCGGAGAAGTAGTGTAGGATCCCTGCGACCTGCAGGCGGGAGCGCTGCATGTCGAGCATGCCATTGGAGGCTACATAGAGCTTGTAGCGCTCGCTGAGGTAGCTGAGCGCTTCGGGAGCTTCTGGCTCCAAGATGGCTTCTTCGTGGAGCTGCTGGTGGAAGAACTTCCCGAAGGCATCCGCATCCGCATCGATGGCGAGTGCGGCGAGGAGACGGTGGAAGATCGTGTCGTGGATCTCCTGTACGGTGATCTGCTGGCGCTGCTGCTGCGTCCAGAGTACATCGCCGATCCAATAATAAACTTCGTAGTAGCTGGGCTCGTATGTAATGCCCATAGCTTCGAAGGTCTTCCGAAAAGCTATCTCAGCTGAGGGACGGAAGGTCAGAAGCGTATTGTCAATATCGATGAAGAGCGCCTTGTACGGGCGCTCCATAGCAGTCTTATGCATGTGAGTAAAGGTATATAATATAGGCTGGGGACTTCGTGGGGCTACTTACTTTCGCTTGTCGTCACGGCGTGAGAGCAGGAGGAGCTTCACATAGTAGATGACGCGTATGACGATAGCTGCCATCCCGAGGCTCTGAAAGAGTAGGGGATAGGTACTACGACAGGCAAAGAAAGCAACGATAGAGCCGATGGCCAGTACGAAGAACCACAGCTGGAGGATAAAGTCAATGCGGTCACCCTTCTTAGGGCGGGAGGAGCTTGTATTCATATATTATATAAACCTGATGCAACTCATGCGGTTCACTCCCATACATTATATATAGGAGGAGAATAAGACTGCAGGCCCTCCCGCCTCCTTCATCGGGGCGGGAGGGCCTGCAGTCTCTAAGAGAGGATGGCGTTCTTCTTAGAAGCGCAGACCGACACCGAAATAGAAGGACGCGTTCTTGAGGCTCGCTTCACTGGCCTTCTGCTTGTAGATGTTCGTCAGACCGATGTCCGAACCCAGTCGGAAGTACAGGCTGCTGAGGTGAACAGCGACCGAAGCATTGACGCCCGTTTCGAAGCGCTTGAGACCACCATTCTGGAAGTCCAGGAGAACATCCTTAGCGGTAGAGCTGGAGGAGACACCGTAGGAGAACGATGGTCCCCCTTCGAGAGATACTGCAAGCCCACCGAGGCCAAGGCGCAGACCGAGGTTGACGGGTACGCTCAGATAGTTCAGCGTGGTCGTCTGGTCGCCAAGCTTACTCCCGTTCTGCTGGAAGGCAAGACCTGGAGCGATATAGAGTGGGCCAAGGAGACCGACTTCGACAGCTCCAGCTACGCGGAAGCCTGGACGAGTCTTGTAGTCCTTGACAGAGTAGCCACTAGCGTCTTTCGCGATATTCGTGGAGAAGTTCCCTGCGACTTCGAGACGGGGATGGACTTCCTGAGCTTGCACTGCGAAGGTGCTGGCGAGCAGCGCAACGGCTGCGATGATCATCTTCTTCATAATTCGTACGTATGTATTAAATATACAGCGGTAGAATGCTCTCTACCATGATGTATCTATAACGGAGAGAGGGACTATAGATGATATACACCGCTTACCAGCGGTTTTTCTTCTTACCGCCCTTCGAGGACTTACCACCCTTATACTTGTCGAAGGCGCCCTCACTGCTCTTACTACCCTTGCGGTAGGACTTGCGCTCGGGAGCAAAGTCTTGATTGCGACGGCTACGACGCTCCTTCTTGCCATCGCCACTGCCCATGGCATCGGCATAGTCGACGGCGATGCGGCGACCATCGACCTCGTAGCTACTCATCGAGCGAATGACCTCCTGAGCATCAGCTTCCTCGACCTCGAAGAAGGCAAAGCGTGGGAGCAGGTCGATCTTACCGATCTTCACGCGTCCTGGGACGCACTTGTTGATCAGCTCAATGAGCTTGTTGGGGAACATACGGTCGAGCTTACCGAAGTTGATGAAGAGGCGCTTCATCCCTTCCTCGGCTACGGTATTGCGCTTGTCACGCTTCTTACCTTCCTTGGCTTCGCCCGAGAGGCGGCCCTTGTCATCAGCCTCCTCGATCGTCTCTTCACTCTCGTAGTAGTCGAGCAGGCGACGATGCTCGAGGAGCATCAGTCGGCGCACAAGCTCCTCGCGGTCGATCCAGTCAAGCTTACGGACCAGCTCAGGGAGGACAGTGTCGAGCGTCGTGTCCTCGGTGAGCTCGACACGCTCGATGCGATCGGCCAGATGGAAGAGCTGCTTCTCGCAGATGGCTTGACCCGTAGGGAGGTGCTTGCGCTCGATGGTGGCATGCGAGATGCGCTCGATGTCACGCAGGCGACCACGCTCACGGCTGTGGCAGATAGCGATGGAGATACCCATCTTACCGGCACGTGCTGTACGACCACTGCGGTGGGTATAGCTCTCTATATCATCGGGCAGGCCGTAGTGGATGACGTGCGTGAGGTCGTTCACGTCCAGCCCGCGAGCTGCTACGTCGGTAGCGACGAGGAGCTGAAGATTGCGGATGCGGAACTTCTGCATCACGTAGTCACGCTGAGCCTGCGAGAGTTCGCCGTGTAGGGCATCAGCATTGTACCCATCACGGATGAGCTGGTCAGCGATCTCCTGAGTCTCACGACGCGTGCGGCAGAAGATGATGCCGTAGATATCGGGATAGTAGTCGGCGATACGCTTCAGAGCAAGGTACTTGTGACGTGCCGATACGACGTAGTAGTAGTGGCGGATATTCTTGTTCCCCTCGTTCTTCGTCCCGACGATGATCTCCTTGGGCTGGTGCATGTAGGAGGCGGCGATAGAGCTGATCTCACGGGGCATCGTGGCAGAGAAGAGTAGGAGGTGACGCTCCTTGGGTACTTCAGCGAGGATCGTCTGGAGGCTCTCAGAGAAGCCCATCGTCAGCATCTCGTCAGCTTCGTCGAGGACGACCGTCTCGATGCTGTCAAGGCTGGCTGCTCCACGCTCCATGAGGTCGATGAGACGACCTGGGGTGGCGACGATGACCTCTACGCCACGGCGAAGCGTACGGATCTGTGCCTCGATAGAGGAGCCCCCATAGACGGGGAGGATGCGTACCGAGGGGAGATACTTGCTGTAGGCCGTGAGGTCGTCAGCGATCTGCAGACAGAGCTCGCGGGTAGGGCAGAGTACGAGGGCACGTGGCGTAGCGACGCCATCGTTGGGCTTGGCCTGAAGGCTTCGCTCTACGTTCTGCAGGAGGGGTAGGCCAAAGGCAGCCGTCTTCCCCGTCCCCGTCTGGGCTAGGGCGATGAGGTCAATGGGGGCACCTAAGAGGTAAGGGATCACAGCCTCTTGGACAGGCATGGGCTGCTCATAGCCAAGCTCACGAACGGCTTGGCAGATAGGGGCACTTACCCCTAATTCTTCGAATGTCATCTAATGTAACTGATAAGTAAGCATCCGTCCGCCCCGTGAGGGGTAGAGGGATCGTGGACGTATGCTCTACGGTGAAGTCCATCAGCCTGACCTCGATGAGTGCATACATAAATTAATTATAAAAAATAGAGTGCGGGAGGCCCATCGGAATGCGTCCAGCTCTCCCGAGCTGTGCGTGGGCGCCCTGCGGCGGAGACTACTTCTTCTCTGTCTCGGGAGAGACGAGCTCGCGGCTCTTGTCCCCGAGGTAGCCACCATGGTGGCGCAGTGAGTAGTCGTGGTAGGTGAAGCCGATGCGCTGCATCACGCTCACTACCAAGAGGTCACCGAGCACCGTCATCACGGTCGTACTCGTCGTAGGCGTCAGCCCCAGAGGGCATACCTCTGCGGGGTTGCCCGTGGAGAGTGTGACATCGACGAGCTGAGAGAGCGGACTCTCGCTATTACCCGTGATGAGGATGAAGGGTAGGCGGGGGTACATGCGCCGCGTGAGGGCGACAAGCTCCAGTACCTCGCGTGTCTTACCTGAGTTGCTGATCAAGAGCATCACATCGCTCTCACAGACCATCCCCAGGTCGCCATGCTGTGCTTCGCTCGGATGGAGGAAGTAAGCGGGCGTCCCTGTAGAGCTGAAGGTCGTCGCGATGTTGTGAGCGATCTGTCCAGCCTTCCCCATACCCGAGGTGATGAGGCGACCGCCACCCTGATGCACGTGCTCCAGGATCAGGCGGATAGCTGCTTCGTAGTCATTGTCTTGTGGGATGGTACGCAGCGCTTCGATCTCAGCGCTGAGGATCTCCGGGATAGTATATTGCTTAGACATGTCGCTCGTGGCAAAACTTTTTCTCTTCCACAAAGATACGTCTTTCCCCCGAGAGAAGAAGGGTCTCTTTAAGGCTTTTGATATAGTGGGCATTCTATTCGGTAGGTGTTACGTCGCGTAGCCGTGCTATTAGGCGGTTCGTTTCTTCGGAGAAAAATCTGGGGGCAGTAGTAGAATGCCTTCCTCCGATCACGAGTAAAAGTGTCGGACGAATGGCAGATAAACTCGATCTACGTGCGTGGATCTTAGATCTACGTACGTGGATTTTAGGGTTTATGTGCTAGGTCTTTAAGACTACGTGCATGGATGAGGAAGCACCACTGCGGGAAGCAGCTTTTGCCTCACGAGAATACTGCTTTCCCCTTTGGGGGATAAGAAAAATATCTGTGATAGGACGAGCCCTTCGCTCTATCACGGAGAAAAGAACCCACTAATGGGAGCCTGCTGCATCTTGGCTTGCTATCGTTTCCTCGGCACGCATTCGGGTGTGGACTAAGCTGGAGACTGGTGCTTATTTCAGGCCTGTATATTCGCCTTTTTAATGATGTTTAACGTATCGTGTTTATTACTTAATAGTCGGAGTCTATTGGAGTATATTTTTATAATATATTATCTTTGCAGGTGAATTGGATTCTTGTGCATCTGAGCCTTTTAGACCCAGAAGCCACGATCACACTACGCCCGCATGGGGTCTAATATAGTTGTAGTGCTGAGTGTGGTGAGCGTCAATCTTCACTCACGCAGCTCAGCACGATATCCTGAACACGATTTTTGAAATTTATCACGACTTTATGTTGAAAAAACTTCTCTTATTTGCTGGTCTCTTCGGCACTCTCCTCGCTTCTTGTAGCCAGGATGATAGCGATCGACTAGCTCATGAAGCCACTACATCCGAAGGCCCAGATGTAGAGGTCATGCTGAACTTCGGGGCCGAACAGTTCCGTGATACCTCTTTGGAGCAGGGGCAGAAGACCCAGTCAGGTCGTGCCTTTGACTACGTCGTCTACGATGAGACGAACGGGGGTACTACGACGACTTCCTCTCACCTTGACCTCTCCTCGGTAAAGGGAGACATTAAGGCTACGGTCATTCTTCGCTCAACGGATTCTTCTCAGCCTGTCACGGTTGGCGAGATCACGATGGAGCGTCGTACCTCTTATCCTGATGGCTCTGCTGTCCCCGCCGACCGTGTGTATCTCCATACAAAGGCTGGTGGCTCGCCTGTGAATGCAAAGGCTGGTACTGACTTTACTAAGGGTACTTGGAGCGTAGCTCTGGTCATCGGTGGTAAGCGCAGTGGTAGCACATTGGCCTTCGACCCCAATAACCTCGAGTCTGTGAAGTACTCCGATGATTCGCAGTCAGACCAGGGTATTGATCGCTTTAGTGCCCAGAATAAATGGAACCTCAAGGGGATCACTAAGTCTACTAAGGGAGATAGCTATACGGATGAAGAGAAGGTGACGCTCGACGTACCCTTCTTCTCACAGTGGATCACGCTCGCGGATGGAGACTTCGTCAATAAGGCAGGTGGCAACAATGCTATCATCTTCGGTAGCCGCTTCACCCTTCGCCCTCAGGGGACGCTTCTCCGACTTGAGATCAAGAATGAGAACTTCGACCCCATCAAGCTGGCGGGGCTCCGTATCCTCACGAATATGCTTGCCTTCCGTGGTAAGTATGACTTCTCTGATGCCAACGTCCGCTCATCGGAGGATCTCGCATCTACTTGGACAGGTCTTCGTGCCGATGGTTCGGCTCTCCTCGATTCAGCAAATACGAATCAGGGCTTTGGCTGGTCACTCCCTTTCCCTAACTATACTGACTTCTGGGTCAAGGATAAGGAGGATATTGCTACAGGTGCTAAGTCCTCTAAGTACTACCTCATCTGGGCTATGCCAGAGACGGTCACAGCTACGAATGCTACGGCCAATGTAGGGCGTACTACGGAGCAGAGTCGTGGTGGTATCATGCACGTCCTCCTCTATGATGCTAACCGTACGGGGCTTGAGTACAATCAGCCTAATACTGCTGCTGGAGCTGTTGTCCTCCCTAAGGCGCTCATTCGTAAGCCTCTTCTGACGCGTAACTTCCCTGCAGGTGCCTTCCGCCTATCTTCTACGGCCCTTAGCGGTCAGACACTGCGATTGGTCGGCTACCAGACGAAGATTTATACCTTCCTTGACTTTATGGAGAAGGAGGATAAGGCCGGATATCATGCCTATGATGAAGTAGCTACGACCAGTATCAGTGGCGATCAGGTATTACCTGCTCTGCACAATTGGGCGTCCATCTTCCCTGGTAAGCAGCCCGACAATCCTTATTTAGACGGAGGCTTCACCTTTAAGCATTACCTCTACACGAGGTCGTCGAATAATTCGCCTGCGAAATCATTCAACTCACCAAAGTATGGTTATATTCCGGGCGGAGAATTTATTCGAACGTACCCATTAGTCTTGAGTGGAGAGGAGTCCTATACCCCGGCAGCTGGAGCTCGTCTCGATAAGACTCTGTCTGGTAAGTCTCGTAACTTTGCTTCTATCAGCATCCCCGAGGAGATGCAGATCCCTTACATAGTTGGTGATACGAAGAAGCCTCTGCTGTACGCTACGGATGCCCCTAATAAGGATCTCTACTTCTCTACCTATTTCTTCCCTGTTGGTGGTGCTGGGAGATCTATAGCGGGGAACTATTCCATTATAGGTTGGGGGCAGGGACAGCAGTTCCTCACTGCTAATGCCTATGACTTTGATCCCACCCATCAGAAGCTCACCATCTATTCGCGCTATTTGGGACCAGCCTTCCATCGACCCTATAGAGGTGGGTGGAGTGTCAACTACTCTTGGGATATCACTTGGTTAGTTTGGAATGCTTCAGCACGCAACCCCTTCGTTTATACGGCTGAGGTTGACGATACCGTGCGTGAGCTGTCACTTGCTGGATACCAGTATGATGGTGTACAGGATACAAACAATAGCTCGGTGAATGGGTCTCGAAACTCACTCTTCTACTGGGTCGCTGGTGCTACTGAGCCTACTTGGATGTACTTCTACGGTGAGGATGTCTCAGCTAACCGAGGTCCTCTGGGTGTAGGTGTCGTCGCTAACGCGAAGGGCGAGCCTTATTCCACCGCAGACCAAAGCAAGCTGAAGGCTTATATCCGCCTCTTCTCAAAGAAGGCCATCAAGTAATCGGCTTCGGCTAACTCTTCGACTGGCTCCCTCACCTCTTATGGGTGGGGGAGCCAGTTTGCTTTATGCCGGTGACGAGCTCGTGAGGAGCAGAGCAGGTAGTTTTCCGTATCTTTGCCCGAAACTATGGGACGAATACTCGCTATCGACTACGGACAGAAGCGCTGCGGTGTCGCAGTCACGGATCCCCTCCAGATTACCCCGGGGGGGCTCGGGACGCACCCGACGCATCAGCTCCTCGCCTTCGTCACAGACTACGTGCAGCGTGAGTCTGTGGAGCGCATCATCATCGGCTATCCCCGTCAGATGAATAATGAAGAGTCTGCCTCGATGAAGTATATCCGCCCCTTTGTAGAGAAGCTCCGTAAGGCCTTGCCCGCCCTTCCGATTGAGTATCAGGATGAGCGCTTCACCTCGACTCTGGCGCAGCGTGCTATACGTGAGGCGGGTATTGGCAAGAAGCGCCGTGAGCAGGATAAAGGGCTCGTTGACGAGGTCAGCGCTGTCATTATCCTACAGAGCTACCTTGAGAGTCGTGATGGTCTCGGGGCAATTCACCTACCCTTCAAATAGTATCACCTAATCATCCCCTACGATGAAGCTACCTATATATATATATGGACATCCCGTCCTGCGTGAGGTCGGGCAAGATATTACCGCCGACTACGAAGGCCTGAGTACCCTCATCGAAGATATGTGGGAGACCATGTATTTCTCTGATGGTATTGGTTTAGCCGCCCCTCAGATCGGTCGTGCCATCCGCCTCTTCGTCATCGATGCCGATCCTATGGCAGAGACGTTCCCCGAGTGCAAGGGGCTCAAGCAGACCTTCATCAATGCTCGCATCGTCGAGAGCAGTGAAGATACCCTCGCCGAGAATGAGGGTTGCCTCAGCATCCCTGGTATCAATGAGAAGGTCACGCGCCCTGCGACGATCACCATCGAGTATCTGGATGCAGACTTCCAGCCCCATCGTGAGACTTACACGGGCTTTGCCGCTCGCGTGATCCAGCATGAGTATGACCACATTGAGGGGATTCTCTTCATCGATAAGATCGCGACCATCCGCAAGCAGCTCATCAAGGGTAAGCTTGCTAACATGCAGAAGGGTAAGGTCTCGGCACACTATCGTGTCGTCACCGCCCCACAGAAGCGTAAGTAATCCTCCGGCTACTGGGCTCCTCGTGCCTCAGCCTGCACTCCCACCCCTACGAGATAGACGACGTATGAAGAAGTACACACTTGCGGCCCTTGGCCTCCTCCTATCCGCCTCTACGCTCCGTGCGCAGATCGATGTCGAGCAGGCGCTTTCGATCGGACGCAATGCGATCTACTTCAATGACTATATCGTCTCGATGGGGTACTTCAATCAGATCATCGGCTTGCGCCCCTGGATGGCTGAGCCCTACTTCTATAGGGCTGTGGCGAAGATCAACCTCGATGACTACGCAGGTGCTGAGGCTGATGCTTCGCTGGCTCTTGAGCGTAACCCGATCTTCCCTCGTGCCTACCTCCTGCGTGGTATCGCTCGCTTCTCACAGAAGGAGTATACGCCTGCAGTCGAGGACTTCCGTCGTGGTCTCGAGCTCTCCCCGCGAGATGTGGGACTTCAGTACAACTTGTCCATAGCCCTACTGCAGGATAAGCGGTACGCAGCAGCAGATAGTGCTGCCCAGCGCCTGCTGGAGATCGATCCGAAGAACAAGGATGCCTATCGCATCTTAGCACAGTCAGCCCTTGAGCGCAAGGATACAGTTAGTGCTACACGGCAGGTGGACTACCTGCTGGCGAAGGACTCGACCTACCTACCAGCTCACCTCCTCCGTGCCCAGATAGCAGCCGAGCGCAAGGACTATAAGACGAGCATCCGTGCACTGGATCGGGTGTTGGCTCAGGATGCAGGTGATGCGAACCTCTATGTCAATAGAGCGATCATGCGCTATCACCTCAATGATCTGCGAGGTGCCATGAGTGACTATTCCGAAGGGTTGCGCCTTGAGCCGAATGACCGTGCTGCTCTCAACAATCGTGCGCTACTGCGTACGCAAGTAGGGGAGTATAGCTTGGCTATTCAGGACTGGGATAAGCTCCTGCAGCTCGAGCCCGATCACTATATCGCACGCTATAATCGTGCGCTCCTACATCTTCGCTTAGGGAATCTTCGCTCCTCTCTCGAGGATCTCAATATCGTACTCAAGCGCTACCCCATCTTTGCCGAAGGCTTTATGGCTCGTGCTGAGGTGCGCCGTAAGATGGGGGATGTCAAGGGTGCTACACGTGATGAGCTTCATCTCTTTGATCTGCAGAATAGCAAGAGCTATCGCAATCGTGCAGTCTCAGCTTCTCGCCCCACTAAGGACGGTAAGGAGACGCGTAGCCGAGAGGATGAAGCGATCGAGAAGTACAATATGCTTGTCGAGACGGCTCCAGAGCCCGTCAAGGATAAGCCCAAATACACCAGCCAGATCCGTGGTCGTATCCAGGATCAGGAGATACAGATGACGCCTCGTCGTGATCTGACGCTCTCATACTTCACCGAGATAGATAAGGATGGGAACCAAGGGCAGGTCTACTTTGCTCCGCTCTTGGATCGCCTCAATACGCAGCGCTTGCATCAGGATAAGCGCGCGCTCCGTCTTGTGCTCCGTGAGCAGGGGAGTAGCCTGAGTATGGCAGAGGTCGAAGAGGTGCAGAAGCATCTCAGCCAGCTGAATGCTCAGACCGAGAAGACTGCGCAGCTCTCCTTCCTTAAGGGTATTGACCATCTCCTCCTGCAGGATCTCGGTGCTGCGATATCAGCTCTTACCGAGGCTATAGAGCGTGACCCATCATTTACTTTAGCCTACTTCGCTCGCTCTATTGCGTCACTTCGTCGGAGTGAGGCTGAGCGTGGACGCCCTGTCGAGCAGTCTACTCCTTCTACACCTCAAGTAAGAGCTGCTGCTACGGGGGCTAAAGGTACGACACCAGCAGAGCTCCCCCTCACTGCACCTGCCCCAACGAGAGTCATCGAATACTCTCCCTTGACTGACCTTAATCAGGTCATCACTCAGGCTCCGACATTCGCCTTTGCCTACTATAATCGGGCGAACCTGTATGCCAAGACGGGGGATGTGGAGCGTGCTAAGCAAGACTATACCAAGGCGATTGAGCTCAACCCGCTCTTTGCCGAAAGCTACTTCAATCGCGGCCTTCTCTACTACTCTGAAGGAAAGGTGAAGGAGGGTACTCGCGACCTAAGTCGTGCTGGTGAATTAGGCCTCTACAAGGCCTACAGCCTCATCAAGCGAATGAATAAATAGAAGTGCAGTAGGGTAGTGCGGGGAAAGAGCTAACTTTGTGCATCAACGTATCAAAAGCATAAGCCAATGAAGATCGTCTACTGTATCTCTGCGATGTTTAAGTCCGGAGGGATCGAGCGAGTCATCGCCAATAAGGTGAACTACCTTGTGAGCCATGGCTATGAAGCTTGTATCATCACGACGGATCAGGCTGGTCGTCCTGACTTCTTTCCTATTGATGAGCGTGTAGAGCGAGTTGATCTGGGCCTGAACTACGATCAGTTTGATGAGCTCTCCCCTTGGAAGCGCTACTGGAAGACGTATCAGTTACGCTCCCAGCACAAGACTCGCTTGGAGGCTGAGCTCAAGCGATTGCATGCTGATATCACCGTCTCTGTCTGGCGTCAGGAAGCTAGCTTCCTCCCCGACCTGAAGGATGGTAGTCGAAAGATCCTCGAGTTACATACATCGAAGTTTGCACCAGTTCGGATGTATCCTGTAGGGAGTAAACTGAAGCGCCAGTTTGGACATCTTCGTGTTGCCATCCAAGAGCGTGTAGCAGCTCGCTACGATCGCTTCGTGATCCTCACGCATGAAGAGAAGCCTTTTTGGAAGGGCTTCTCTAACTTGAGCGTAATTCCCAACCCCCTATCCTTCAAATCTCAGAAACGTGCCGATGCCTCTGCGCATCGAGTGATGATCGCAGGGCGTATGGAGTACGTCAAGAATTTCCCTGAGCTTCTGCAGATTTGGGCTCGTGTAGCACCTGACTTCTCTGATTGGCAACTCCATATTTATGGTGATGGCTGGATGTTAGATGCTCTTCGGGATAAGGCTGATATGCTTGGTATAGCCCCGCAGGTGATATTTGAAGGGGCTGTGAGCGATATGGAGACTGCATACGCCTCCTCTTCTATCTATGTGATGACGTCGCATTTTGAAGGTCTCCCGATGGTACTTATAGAAGCTCAGTCAGTAGGCTTACCTGCTGTCTCTTATATGTGCTCCAGTGGTCCACGCGATATAATCACAGATGGTAAAGATGGTTTCTTAGTAGAGCTTTATGACCAGGAGACCTTTGCTGAGCGTCTGCGAACTCTGATGCAAGACGAAGAGCTCAGACGTAGTATGGGACAGGCTGCAGAAGTGGCTTCGCATCGCTATGACCTTGACGTCATCATGCCCCAGTGGCTCTCGCTATTTAATGAACTTAGTGCCTCATCGCTATGAAGATAGTCTACTTACTTAACAATACTTGGTATCCTGGGGGACAAACCAGAGTATTGGCCAATAAGGTCAATTACTGGGCAGAGCGTGGACATGAGGTGTACATATTGACAGCAGACCAGATAGGCAAGCCTCATTATTATGAGATAGATCCACGGGTAAAGACTTTAGACTTTGCCATCGGATATATGGGGGCAGATCAGTTGAATCTGCTCCAAAAAGCTTGGAGACTCAGCCGATTCTTCGTTCGTCACTACCTCTTATTGAAGCGCACCTTGACAGAGATCCGACCAGACGTTGTAGTCTCGATGTATGGTAAAGAGGTTTACTTCCTTCCCTTCATTAAGGATGGCAGTGCGAAAGTCTTGGAGGCACATGGAGCCCGCTATACCTGGCTCTTCTCTCGGAAGGGCCTCCTTGGTAAGCTGCATAATTGGCTGGATCTTCGCTTTATCCGGCGCTTTGATCAGTTTGTCGTGCTGACACAAGAGGATGTCCCTAATTGGGATGTGCTCGGGACTGTCAGTGTGCCTAACGGGAATACGTTTGAGCCCCAGACTGTAGCTAGTTTAGAGGTCCCTAAGGTCATAGCTGTTGGTCGATATGGAGAGCAGAAAAACTTTGAGAACTTGCTCCAAGCTTGGGATATCGTACATCGGGTTTGCCCCAATTGGCAGCTGAAGATTTGTGGCCAAGGCTTAGATCTATTAGATCCTTTTATTGAGTCTTTAGGGCTTACTGATTCGGTTGTCCATTATGAGTCTCGTGATATGGAGAAGGAATATATGGATGCTTCCATTTGTGCTCTTAGCTCGCGGCATGAAGGTATGCCCATGTTCTTGCTAGAGGCAATGGCCTGTGGCTTGCCCATCGTTTCTTATGCCTGCGAGTGTGGCCCTCGTGATCTCATCGTTGATGGTGAGACCGGTATCCTCATAGAAGAAAAGCAGGACTATAAGAAGCTTGCTGAAGGGATCATCCGCCTGATTCAAGATGATGAGCTTCGTAAGAAGATGGGGAAGAAGGCTAAGGATCGCTCCTCACTCTTCTCTCAAGAATCTGTTATGCAGCGCTGGACAGAGCTATTCACCGAACTCATCGCTAAGAAGCAAAAGCATTAACTCCATCAATGCCTAAGCTCATACTCGTACCGACCCCGATAGGGAATCTCGAGGATATCACCCTGCGAGCTCTCAACGTCTTGAAGAGAGTATCGCTCATCTTGGCCGAAGACACACGTACCTCAGGGCTACTCCTACAGCACTATGAGATCAAGTGCCCGATGCAGAGCTACCACAAGTTCAATGAGCACCAAGCCCTCGAGCGTCTCTGTGAGCGTATCGAGCAAGAGGGAGAGGTCGCATTGATTACAGATGCAGGTACGCCTGCCATCTCGGATCCTGGGTATCTCTTGGTGCATGCGTGTATTGAGCGAGGGATCGAAGTGGAGTGCCTTCCTGGCGCAACCGCCTTCGTCCCAGCCTTAGTTGTCTCAGGATTGCCTTCTGATCGCTTTGTGTTTGAGGGTTTTCTTCCTGTAAAGAAAGGGCGACAGACGAAAATGCAGGCGATAGCATCCTCAGACTATACGACTATATTGTACGAATCTCCGCATAGAATCGTTAAGACATTAGAGCAACTCTCCGAACACATGGGAGCAGAGACTAAGGTCGCTGCAGTCCGAGAGATCTCTAAGCTCTATGAGGAAGTGGTTCGTGGAAGCCTCGCGGAGGTCATCCAGCACTTCACAGAGCATGAGCCCCGAGGAGAGTTCGTTCTCATAGTGGGTAAAAGCATTATAAGTGATAAGAAACAAAATACAATAGATCCCATCCACAGCTCGTCCGACGAAGAGGATCGACGCAAGATGAAGCGATCGAAGAAGTGGAATAAGTAAATCGAATAAACGTATGACAAAGAGACTTGTCTTGGGTGCAGCGATGCTGCTTACTCTCGCTTCCTGCGGGAAGAACTCTGGCGAATATCAGACGCTCAAGCAGCAGTATGATTCACTCGCCCTGATCAATCAGAACTATGAGGCCGAGCTCCATGAAACAGACTCCCTCGTGGCCAGTGTCCTGACGAACTTCCAGGAAATCTCCTCTGTCGAGGGGATGATCAACGTCAATCCTCGTAGTGGCGACCTCCAGCGCTCTGAGCGTGATCGTATCAAGGACAACATGCTCCTGATCAACGATAAGCTCCGCGCCAGCAGTGAAGCTCTTGACCAGCTCACCAAGAAGCTGGAATCAAGTGGTAAGGAGAACAAGCGTCTGCACGGCACGATCGCAGCCCTGCGTAAGGAGCTTGAAAACCAGAAGCAGCGTGTCCTCGCTCTCTCTGAAGAGCTCGAGCGTAAGAACCTCGCTATCGGTGTCCTGGACTCTATGCTTACACAGCGTAATGGCGATGTTGATCGTCTGAATGTCGCTACGGCACAGCAGGCTGAGGCTCTGGCTGCTCAGGATAAGGAACTGAACACCGTCCGCTACTGCGTCGGTACCAGCTCTGACCTCAAGGAGATGAACCTCATCAAGAGCGGTCGCGTCGTCACGGAGAACGCTAACATGAGCTACTTCACGAAGACGGATCTCCGCGAGCTCTCGCAGATCCCCCTCTTCAGCCGCAAGGCTCGCCTCTTGACGGTACATCCTGCTTCTTCTTATGAGCTCGTACCTGGCTCTGATAAGCAGCTTGTCCTCTACATCAAGAATGCTCAGGCCTTCTGGAGTAACTCAAAGATCCTCGTTGTCCAGGTAGACTAAGCTAGTCCCTGAGGCATGAGAATCTAATCTCACTCACGAAGACGAGTCTATAGCATGTGCCCACATCGTGGGCGTAGCTGTAGACTCGTCTTCTTCTTTATTGGTACTTCCTTAGTAGACTGCTGATGGGTTATACGACTACTCCTGCTCTTGTGCTCCATCGTACCCGCTATAGTGACCGCTATAGCATTGTACACCTCTATAGTCGGGAGATAGGCTACGTCGGTACGCTTGTCCCCGAGACCTCCAGCCGAAAGAACGCTGTGCGGGAGCATTTGCGCCCTTTGGCCGAAGTGGAGATCACGCTGTCGCTTAGTCCTCAGCGTGATTTGGCGCGTATTCAGGAGGTGCATAGCTTGCACCCTCGTCACGCAGTACATACAGATCCAGCTAAGGGAGCTCAGGCGATCTTCCTGAGTGAGTTCCTCTATCGTATCTTGTCGACGACTCAGACTCCCGATGATGAGCTCTATGACTATGTCTCCTCATCGCTTGTTCTGTGGGAGGGGCTTAGCCGTGGCGTCGCTAACTTCCACCTCTGCTTCCTACTGAAACTCCTCCCTTACTTCGGTATCGCTCCAGATCTTCCCGATGAGGAGGCTCGAGGATGTGGATATTGCTTCAGCCTGCAAGAGCAGTGCTACCTGCCACAACGAGAGGCTTATTGCTTGTCACCGGAGGAGACACAGCATCTGCCGCTTTTCCTTCGGATGAGCTATGATACAATGCACGGCTTTGCCTATAGCCGACAGCAGCGTGGGGTGATTCTTGATTACCTCCTTGACTATTATCGCCTACACTTACACTCCTTCCCTCAGCTCAAGTGCCTCCCGATTCTGCGCCAACTTGGGCAGTCTGCAGAGAGAAACTAGGTAAATTGCCATGATCAGAGCGCGATATGGCAACTAATCATAGGATATTTACTACATTTGTATCATAAGGCGTGCAATTAGTGGCACGCCGACCCACCCTTGTATGAAGAAACTGAATGAGCTGGATCTGAAGATCCTTAGACGACTGACTACGAATGCTCGCGTCCCTTTGCGTGACGTAGCTGAAGGAGAGAATAGCTCGCGCTCCTCCGTCAATCAGCGTCTTACCCGTATGATTGAGAATGGGGTACTGACCTCGCTAAAGTATCATGTGAACCCCAAGAAGATAGGCTACAACACGTGTACCTACGTTGGGGTGCGACTGGAGCGTGGCTCTCTCTACAAGGAGGTCGCAGAGCGAATGCGTGAGATCCCCGAGATCGTTGAGTGCCACTTCACTACGGGGCCTTATACGATGCTCATCAAGCTCTATGCGATTGATAATAATGACCTCATGCGCATCCTCAACGGGATTATTCAGAGCATCCCAGGGGTCGTCGCTACCGAGACCTTGATCTCGCTGGATGTAAGCTTTGAGCGTAGCATCCATATCCCAGATCATATCCCCCAATAGGCGGTCTCCGTGCAGCAAGCCACGACTGTCCGTTCATTTAGTCTGACCGAGCTCTTGGGTTCGGTCAGACGCTGTTTAGAGCACTCCTTCCCCGACCGCTATTGGGTGCGGGCAGAGGTGAGTGACCTGCGTCGTGCCGGTGCCCAAGGTCATGGCTACTTGGAGCTCTTGGAGAAGGGTGAGGAAGGGGATGTCGTGGCGAAGGTGCGTGCTACGATCTGGTCATCGACCTATACGATGATCGAGCAGCGCTTCGAGAGAAGCGGTGTGGGCAAGCTCACTTCGGGGATGAGTATCCTGGCTCTTGTCGGGATCGCCTTCCATCCGCAGTATGGACTGAGCTTGAATATCATTGATATTGATCCCAATTATTCGCTCGGTGAGATCGCTCGCCTGCGCTTGGAGACCATACAGCGTCTCAAGCGCAATGGGCTCTTCACGATGAATAAGGAGCTTGAGCTACCTATCCCTCTACAGCGTATCGCTATCATTTCGTCCCCCACGGCTGCGGGCTATGGGGACTTTATGCGTCAGCTCCATGAGAATCCCTATGGAGTGGTGCTCTATACGGCGCTCTTCACAGCACAGATGCAGGGGAATGATACGACAGCATCCATACTCGCTGCACTGGGGCGTATCGCCGAGGTGGAGGAGCACTTTGATGCCGTGGTAATCATCCGTGGTGGGGGTGCCGTGAGTGAGCTAAGAGCTTTCGATGACTACACCTTGTGTGAAGCTGCCGCACAGTTCCCCTTACCTATCATTGCAGGCATAGGCCATGAGCGTGATGTCTCGGTGCTTGACCTGATCGCCCATACTACGCTGAAGACCCCGACAGCAGTGGCTGCCTTCTTAGTTGAGGGGTTGGCAAGTGAGCTGGCAGAGCTGCGGGAGCAGCTACGCCGACTTCCCTCTTTGCTACAAGCTCTATCCCTGGGGCGAAGTAATTGGCTCCATACGCAAGTCTCACGTCTGCCGCTCTTGGTGCGTGGTCGCTTGGAGCAGGCTGAGCGTAAGCTTCTCACGCAGCGCTCACAGATCGCCCTCTCAGCTCGTCATTATCTCCAGCGGTCTGAGCATCGTCTTGAGTTGGCACTCCGTCGCCTCCCGACAGCTGCATCCTATGCTTTGCGTCAGCATCGTCAGGCACTTCGTGAACGACTCTCTCCCCTGCCACTGCATGTGTCGCGCTTGAGAGAGCGTATGGAGGCTGATCTCCTACGTCAGGAGCAAGCGATTCGTTTGGCGCATCCCGATCAGATCCTGCGTCGAGGCTTTAGCTTGGTCTCTGTCGGCGGACGTATCGTCACGCGTAGTAGCCAGATCCCTGCGGGAGCAGAGATCTCGGTGCGCTTTGCTGATGGCGAAGTGGAGGCTGTGACGAAGAAGGAAAAGCCTTAGTTCCTTAGCTCGGGGAACTGAAAGATAGGTAGCCCAGCACGCACCCATAGGCGGGCGATCCCTTCATAGAGCGGCGAGATGACCCAGCGCCACAGCAGCAGGCGGAGCTTGTCAATGAGGATGCTCCCCGCAAAGACCAGCAAGATAAATCCTACTACTGATACGATGAAAAGTCCCGTCGGGTGCTGCTCGCTCAGCTCTCGAACAAACCCCGTATATCGTCCTATGAGTCGTGCATTGCAGTGGATGAGGTAGACGGCGAGAGTCGATGAGCCTATCCAGTTTATTGCAGCACTCTGTACTTTGATCCGAGAGAAGGCGAGGAAGAGCAGTACGGCTGCGAGGATATTGATCGGGGAGACGTAGCTCATGAACTTGTAGGCAAGTGGGCTTGCTACGATTGACTGCCCAGTCCCATAGGCAAAGAGAAAGAGTGCGAGAGATTGGGCAAAGGTGAGCCCCAAATAGCCGAGGAGGAAGATCCGTCCACTCCAGCGCTCGAGGCGCTGAGGGTAGAGGCGTAGATAGCGCCCGATGAGGTAGATGCCAGCGAAGGCGAAGAGTGAATAGCCATCCTTGACCTCCAGCTGATCATTTATGAAGCCTAAGACGAACTCCACTAAGAAGAAGAGGAGAAGGTAGCGCCTTAGCTCCTCTTCGCTCGTTCGCTGAGCGAGGGCATTGAGGAGTGGGGAGAAGATCATGAGGCTCAGATAGGTCGGGAGGAACCACTCAGACTTTCGATTCAGGGGCATGAGGCTCCCCACGAATTCCGATAGGTTGAATGGCTCAAGTCCGAGGAGTACGAGGGTGCTGTACACTCCGACGGTATAGAAGAAGGCTTGGAAGAGCAGGCTCACGATCCCCTTGACGCGCGCCTTGATCCCGAAGTATCCCGAGATGAGTACGAAGACATTGACTCCGATGATGGCAAGTGCTTCACTCCATACTTGGCCCAGAGATGTGAGTGGCTGCGAATGGATTGCTTCATTGGTTGGGAAGCGGAAAGCGAGGAAGTTGGCATGCAGCACAAGGATGAGCAGCATAGCCAAGATGCGGAGTAGCTCGAAGTTGGAGGCTCGAGCTGTGTCAGAGGTTGGGGTACCCACGGGGATAAGAGCTATAGGGATGAAAGAAAGCTATCCCTCCGTCGGGGCGAAGGGATAGCTTGAGGGTATGAGTAGGGGAGTGGTGCTCCCCATGTCGCATTAGTAGGTGAGCTCAACGAGCAATTCTTCACCGGATTCATCAAAGAGGAGCTTCCCTTCCTTCGCGAGCCAACCGATGGCTGCAAAGAGCTCCTTGTCAGAGCGGAGCTTGGTTGCTTTACGAAGAGCCTTAATGTCCATCTTGCCCAGGCTGTTAAGGGCATTCCATACGAGGCCAGCATTGGTGCCGATACGTTCGATCATATGCGTTCGAATAGATTAATTGTTAGATCCATAGTGCCACCAGCTCTGTAATAGCACTGGCTTTGCAGTAAAATTACCAACTCTTTTCTGATAAAGCAAACGGCCTACACGAGTGTAGACCGCAGTAGTGGATAGCCCGAGTACATAGGCTCCCTGTACCGTGCTGTATGGGGGCGCTTATTGGTAGATAGCGCGTGATAATGCGAAGTGATATAGGAGGGGGGATGGGAACCTATATTGGTCGACAGGCTGACCTATATAAGTACGTGTGTAGAGCTATATAGGATGGCGAAGAAAGCTATATATCTCTGGACTGATTCCTATATAGCTTTGTGAAGCGACCTCTATTAGGTTGTTGCTCTGTGTAGAGAGAAAAGCTGCGGACGAGTGGCCGATAAGTTTGGGCTACGTACGTGGCTCTAATATCTACGTACGTGGATATTTGAACTGACGTACCTGGTCTTTAAGACTACGTACATAGATGCGGAAAACCACTACGTGAAGGTGCTTTTTCCTTCACGAGAATGGCACTTTTCCAACCGCTGGATAAGGGGAATACGTACGATAATGTGAAGGGCTTGCGTATCTCTTCGGAGTGGTATATCTAAAAGCTGAGCGTGCGATGCCTTAGCACTCTAAATAGAGAACAGGACTCACGGCAACAGTCTCATATAGGTCGGCGGGCTGACCTATATGGGGGCTATTGCTTCTGCCTGTCGGAGGCTAGAGGAAGACCTCACCGCGGCGCTGCTTGGGGGTAATCGTAGGCTGATTGATATCGTCGTCGCTACGCTTACCGATCGCGATAGCGAGGACGGGGCGATACTTGTCGTGATGGAGTATCTGGTCGTAGGCCTCGAGGTCGATGCCCTCCATGGGAGTGCTGTCCAGCTCCATGCTCGCAAGCCCCGTCAAGGCGATCCCGAGAGCGATATAGGCTTGACTACGCATCCAGCCCAGGACGGAGGCCTCGCCCTGAGAAGCGATCTTATTGCGATAGAACTCCTGCGCCCCTTCGCTGAGCGTGGCGATACGCTCTGCTTAGAAGGTCGCTACGTCACGATAGTTATAGATGACGAGGAGATGACTGGCTTGCTCGATACGCTCTTTGTTGGAGTATGAGTGCTGGGCAAGCAGGCTCTTTGTCTCACGATCGCCGATGAGCTCGAAGGCCCAGGGCTGGCTATTTATGGAGCTGGGACAGAGGCGGAGCATCTCCTTGATGTCCTCCAGCTGCTCGTCGCTGAGATGGAAGGTGCTGTCGTAGGTCTTGGTCGTGTAGCGGGAGCGAAGGATATCAAGTATTTCCATTCTACATATGATACTTATAGAGTTGTAGGCAGTAGGGCACGACGCTCAAGTCGATGACTATGCTTTTATCTATCAACCTCGGCCTGTGAAAGAATGTTGAGAAGGCTTGGATTACCATTCTGCTATCTTCTCTATAGTGGGAGGTGGTGATAGGACTAGCTACAATAGGGGAGAGCCTTGGGTGTAACGGTCTAGTCCTGTCGTAGAAATGCCTTATCTTTGCGTAGATTAGTAAAGAAGTAAATATCAGAATCAGCATATAGCAGAATGAATATCTTAGAGCTGAGCGAACAGGAGATCTTCCGTCGCCGTAGTCTTGAGGAGCTTCGCGCCCTCGGTATCAACCCTTATCCAGCAGACGAATATGTCGTCACGGGGTATGCCCGTGAGATCCTCGATACCTTCCAGGATGATGCACCTCGTCGTGAGGTACGTGTCGCTGGCCGTGTCATGGGCCGTCGTATCATGGGTAAGGCTTCCTTCCTCGAGCTCCAGGACTCTACTGGCCGTATCCAGATCTACATCACGCGTGATGAGATCTGCCCAGGCGAAGACAAGACTCTATATAATAATGTAGTGAAGAAGCTCATGGATATCGGCGACTTCATCGGTGTCGAGGGTGAAGTCTTTCGCACACAGATGGGGGAGATCTCGGTACATGCCTCTTCGCTGACCTTCCTCTCGAAGGCACTGCGTCCCCTGCCCGTGGTCAAGGAGAAGGATGGTCAGACCTTCGACAGCTTCACTGATCCTGAGCTCCGCTTCCGCCAGCGCTATGTTGACCTCGTTGTCAATAGCCATGTCAAGGATATCTTCCTCAAGCGTACGAAGATCTTCAATGCGATGCGCCAGTTCTTCAACGAGCGTGGCTACATCGAGGTCGATACGCCCGTACTGCAGCCTATCCCTGGCGGTGCTGCTGCGCGCCCCTTCATCACGCATCACAACGCGCTGGATATCCCGCTCTATCTGCGTATCGCCAACGAGCTTTATCTGAAGCGCCTCATCGTCGGAGGCTTCGAGGGTGTGTATGAGTTCAGCCGTAACTTCCGCAACGAAGGTATGGACCGCACGCACAACCCCGAGTTCACCGCTATGGAGATCTACGTCTCCTACAAGGACTACAACTGGATGATGGAGTTCACCGAGCGTATGCTGGAGTTCATCTGCCTCGAGGTCTTAGGCACGACAAAGGTCAGAGTAGGGGATCGCGAAATTGACTTCAAGGCTCCCTTCAAGCGTATCACTATGCTTGATGCCATCCAGGAGCATACGGGTATCGATATCAGTCAGATGGGCGAGGACGAGCTTCGCGCTACCTGCAAGAAGCTCGGTGTTGAGGTCGACGAATCCATGGGGGTCGGTAAGATGATCGATGAGATCTTCGGCGAGAAGTGCGAAGGCAGCTATATCCAGCCTACCTTCATCACCGACTATCCCAAGGAAATGTCGCCCCTGACGAAGGAGCACCGCTCTAATCCCCGCCTCACCGAGCGCTTCGAGCTGATGGTCAATGGTAAGGAGCTGGCCAATGCCTACTCCGAGCTCAATGACCCCATCGATCAGCGTGAGCGCTTCGAGGAGCAGCTCCGTCTCTCAGAGAAGGGGGACGATGAAGCGATGTTCATCGATGCCGACTTCCTCCGTGCCCTTGAGTATGGTATGCCCCCGACGAGCGGTATGGGTATCGGTATGGATCGCCTTGTGATGCTCCTGACAGGTCAGGAAAGCATCCAGGAAGTACTCTTCTTCCCTCAGATGCGCCCCGAGAAGGTCGCTCCTCGCGACAAGAAGGAGGTCTTCGTCGCTGCTGGTATCCCCGAAGCATGGGTACCCGTCCTGCACAAGGCTGGCTATCTGACACTGGATGCTGTACGCGCCGAAGAGAAGCCCGGTCGCCTGCTGCAGCAACTCCAGGACATCAAGAAGAAGTATCAGCTGGATCTGGAGCCTCTGACGCTCGAGATCGTCACAGCTTGGACCACCATCGGGGGCGCTCAGTAAGCGCACCCCGCACTCTCTCACGAGCCACTCCCCTTCATCGGGGAAGTCGGCTAAGTAAGTACACGTATCATGCCCGAACAGACTTCCAGCTTCCCCGGTAGAGTAGGTATCCTCGGTGGCGGTAGCTGGGCTACAGCCTTGGCGAAGATCGTCCTCTCACGGCAACCCAAACTTAACTGGCTGCTGCGCACCTCGACACACGTCAAGGACTTCAAGCGCCTGCGCCATAATCCTGGTTACCTGACGTCGGTTACCTTCGATACGGATCGTATCACCTTCTTCACCGACTCGGATGTCAATGACTTCTTCCGAGCCTGTGATACCGTCATCCTGGCTACCCCTTCCCCCTACATACGCTATTACCTCAAGCGTGTGCGTAACTCGGTCATCCGCAATAAGCTCGTCATCAATGCGATCAAGGGGATGGTGCCCGAGGAGAACGTCCTCATCTCGGACTATCTACAGGAGTATAAGGAGCTGCGTCCCGGTCAGATCGGGGTCATCGCAGGCCCTTGTCACGCCGAGGAGATCGCCAAGGACCGCATGTCCTACCTGACGGTCGGCTGCTTCGATATGGCTAAGGCCAAGGTGCTGAGCGAAGAGATCTTCAGCAACGACTACGTCCACTGCGCTGTCAGCCGTGACGTCGTCGGTATCGAGTACGCAGCGGTGCTGAAGAATATCTATGCTATCGCTGCTGGTATCTGCCACGGGATGAATAAGGGAGATAACTTCCAGTCCGTGCTGATATCGAATGCTATCGCGGAGATGAGCAACTTCGTTAGTACTGTGCACCTCGTCAGTCGTGATGTCACGGAGTCCGTCTACCTCGGTGACCTCCTCGTCACGGCCTACTCCAGCTATAGCCGCAATCGTACCTTCGGTAATATGATCGGTAAGGGCTACAGCGTCCGTGCCGCTCAGATGGAGATGAATATGATCGCCGAAGGGTACTACGGCGCTAAGTGTATCCATGAGATCAACCAGCGCTACCAAGTGACGATGCCTATCTGTAGTGCCGTCTACAATATCCTCTATGAGGGTGCTCCCATCGAGCAAAGCATCGAGCGTCTATCGACTCTCTTCAAGTAGTCCCCTTACCTCCCCAATGGCTACACGCCCCTATCGTATCCTATTGAGCTTCGATATAGAGGAGTTTGATGTGCCACGTGAGCACGGTGTCGAGCTTCCTATGGAGGAGCAGGTCCGTATCTCTGTCGCAGGATCACATACCCTCCTCGATGTACTGAAGAAGCATAAGGTACGTGCGACGCTTTTCTGTACGGCGAACTTCGCTCAGCACGCTCCCGAGATCATCCAGCGGATCCTCTCCGAGGGGCATGAGCTCGCTTCGCATGGGTATTACCACTGGACCTTTGAGCCTGCCGATCTGAAGAAGTCTAAGGATGCTCTCGAGGCTCTTGCAGGAGTCTCTGTGCGAGGCTATCGTCAGGCTCGTATGATGCCCGTCCCTGAGGCGGAGATCTATAAGGCTGGCTACAGCTACAATACCTCGCTCAACCCGACCTTCATCCCTGGGCGCTACATGCATCTGAGTGCACCACGCACGCACTTCATGAAGGAGGGTGTACTGCAGATCCCAGCTTCGGTGACGCCTCTTATTCGCTTCCCGCTCTTCTGGCTCTCGTGTCACAACCTACCCTTCGGACTCTATCGCTGGCTCTGTCGCCGTACGCTCCGTCACGATGGCTATCTGGTGACCTACTTCCATCCGTGGGAGTTCTACGAGCTGAATGAGCACCCCGAGCTGAACCTCCCCTTCATCGTGCGCAATAACTCTGGCCGTGCGATGGTCGATCGACTGGATCGCTGGATCAGTTACTTCAAGCAGGAGGGAGCTGAGTTCATCACCTATTCTGAGTTCACTGATTCTATAATAACTATCTAATTTCTTTTCTCAATGAACATTAACAAGTCCGCTCTTACGCTGACGCTCATCGGAGCTGTCGCATTGCTTGTCTCCGTCTTCGTACTCGCTGGCGGTCTGAAGGGCTTCCGTAGCAATTCGCCCAAGACGATCTCCGTCACGGGGAAGGCTGAGCGTAACTTCACCTCTGACCTTATTGTCTGGTCCGCCAGCTTCACCTCTGAGTCGACAGATCTGCAGAGTGCTTACTCCGAGCTTAAGGGGAAGCAGCAGGCCGTAGCCTCTTACCTCCAGAGTAAGAGTATCCCCAGCGAAGCTATTGCTTATAGCAGCGTCAGCATCTCTCGTGAGAATGAAAGCTCCTATGATGAGAGCTCAGGGCGTACCTTCTACCGCTTCAAGGGCTACTCCCTGACGCAGACGGTGACGATCACCTCGCGCAACATCGAGGCTATCGAAGCTGTCTCTCGCCAGATCTCTGAGCTGATCAATAATGGTATTGAGATCGAGTCGGGCAATCCTCGCTATTACTACACGAAGCTCAATGACCTCAAGATCGAGATGCTCAAGGAAGCTTCTGAAGATGCTCGTAATCGTGCTTCCGTCATCGCTGAGGGCAGTAAGAGCAGTCTCGGTGGCCTGACGAAGTCCAACATGGGTGTCTTCCAGATCGTCGGTCAGAATAGCGACGAAGATTACAGCTGGGGTGGCTCCTTCAATACTTCTTCTAAGGAGAAGACGGCGAGCATCACGGTCAGCTCTACCTACGACATTAAGTAAAGTTTGTTTGCCCCCGAAGCATTCATCCCTCTGATCATCACATGATCTCCAACCCCACTCCCCGCTTAGTGATCGTCTCCCCGTGCTACAACGAGGAGGCGATCCTTGCTTATTCCGCTCGCGAACTCACGACTCTCCTTGAGCGCCTCATCGCAGCAGGTAAGATCCTTCCCACAAGTCATGTCCTCTACGTCAATGATGGCAGTCGTGACCGCACCTGGGAGCTGATAGAAGAGCTTCACCGAGAGAATCTCTTCATCGATGGACTTTGTCTGGCGGGCAATGTGGGACATCAGTCAGCGATCATGGCGGGGATGATGACGGCACGGGACTTCGCTGATGCCGTCGTCACGATTGATGCCGATCTGCAGGATGACTTAGGCGCGCTCGAGGAAATGATCGATCGCTATCTGGAGGGCTATGATATCGTCTATGGGGTGAAGGTCTCACGCACGGCGGATCCACTCCTCAAGCGCACCTCGGCACTGGCATTCTATCGCCTGCAGAGTGCTATGGGGATTCGTGCGATTTACAATCATGCGGACTTCCGTCTGATGAGTCGTCGTGCGCTGGATGCTTTGGCTTGCTACCCTGAGCGCAATCTCTATCTGCGTGGGATCATCCCTCAGCTGGGCTATGCTTCTACGACAGTCGACGACGTCATCAGTGAGCGCGTCGCTGGGGAATCGAAGTACACGCTGCGTAAGATGCTCCTGCTGGCGGTAGATGGTATCACTTCCTTCACGACAAGGCCTATCAGCTGGATCATCGGTATGGGACTGCTGTGCCTGCTGATCAGTATTTGCATGGCGGTGTATGTGCTGGTCTCTTACATCGAGCACTTGTCCGTGCCGGGTTGGGCTTCGCTGATGCTCTCCTTATGGTTCATCGGGAGCATTGTCCTGCTGTCGCTCGGCGTCATCGGGCAGTATATCGGGAAGATCTATATAGAGATCAAGCAGCGTCCACGCTATCATATCGCTCAGCACCTCAAGCATCATGACTAAGGACCAACCCTTACTTCGCCTGTGCGCTAAGCTGCAGGCCTTCTTCCACAAGCCGTTCTTCTCGAATCCCCGCACGCTCTTTGGCCTGTGGACGCTCTTGGCTGTGGTCGCGGGGCTGACGAAGATCGCACCGCACCGCCATAATAACTTCCTCATCTTCCGAGGAGTCTTCTGGCACACCATTCAGAAGTTGTCGCTGTATGACTTCTACCCGACGGAGTACAACGACCACAATCACTACGGCCCGATCTTCAGTCTCGTCATCGCTCCCTTTGCTGTGGTGCCCGATGCTATCGGTCTTCTCCTCTGGCTCGTCGTGCTGGCGCTCGGTATGTACTATGCAGTGCGTCGCCTGCCCTTGGAAGAAGGGCGACAGATCTTCCTCTACTGGTTCTGCGCGCATGAGCTACTTACGGCGCTGCAGATGCAGCAGTTCAACATAGCCATTGCTGCCATCATTATCGGCTCCTTTGCCGCTATCGAGAGGGGGAGAGAAGTCACGGCCGCCTTCCTCATTGTCTTGGGGACGTTCGTCAAGCTCTATGGCGTCGTCGGCTTGGCATTCTTCTTCTTCGTCAAGCGCAAGCCTCGCTTCATCCTGGCTCTCATCGGCTGGTCGGTCGTGTGCTTTGTCGCGCCGATGCTGATCAGTAGCCCCGAGTATGTCGTAGGGCAATACGTCGAGTGGTACGAACGACTTGCGGCGAAGAACGGAGAGAACACCTTCTCCCTAATGCAGAACATCTCGCTTCTCGGGATGATTCGCAAGGTATCGGGCTCGGCTTCTTACTCCGATCTTCTGGTTATCCTTCCCGGGCTGGCGCTCTTTGGCTTACCTTACCTTCGCTTCGGGCAGTACCGCCACTTGGCATTCCGCTACGCGATACTTAGCTCGGTGCTTCTCTTCGTAGTACTTTTCAGCACGGGCAGCGAGTCAAGCACCTACATTATACCTTTCGCTGGGATCGCGCTGTGGTACACGACGAGTCCGTGGAAGCGCTCGGGCTGGGACGTAGCCCTTCTGGTCTTTGCCTTCGTGCTAAGTAGTCTCTCGCCTTCGGACCTCTTCCCCCGAAGCCTGCGTGAGGCGTATGTCTTGCCTTATGCCTTGAAGGCACTTCCTCCCACGCTCATTTGGCTGCGCCTGAGCTACGAACTTCTGACGCGCGACTACGCCCCTTCTAAGACGGCTCTATAGTGCCTTCGTCAGAGGCTCCAATAGGCTTCGGAGAAAAGTAATATAACTTTCACTTGAAAGTAATATAACATTGGACCGAAAGTAATATAACATTGGGACGGAAGTAATATAACTTCCATTTGAAAGGTATATACCCTCTGCTCAGAAGGTATATACCTTTTCTTTTGGAGGACTATTCCTCGCCGTCGTGAGGAATATACCTCGCCGTCGTGAGGAATATACCTTACTGTCGTGAGGAATATACCTCGCTGTCGTGAGGAATATACCTTTCTATCGGAAGGTATATACCTTTTGCTCGAAAGGTATATACTATTTGCTCGAAGGGTATATACCTTTTTGCCGAAGGGTATATACCTTTTTGCCGAAGGGTATATACCCTTTGCTACTCACCTCTATAACGTGCCGTGCCCCGCATACCTAATCCCGATGGGAAAGGTATGCGGGGCACGCTGAAAGTAGTGGAGTAGGAGGCTTAGAGATCGAGTGCCTTGCGGAGCTCTTCGCTGGTGATGCCGAGAAGCTCTGCATCACGGCGGAAGCGAGGGATAGACTCTTCGTGGAAGGCTCTACGCTTCTCAGCGCGGATGGTTTCCACCGCCCCTTCGCTGATATAGTAGCCAAGGCCGCGCATGGGATATACCAGACCACGGAGAGCCAACTTATCGTAGGCGTGAACGACGGTATTGGGGGCGACCTGCATCAGTTCGGCCATGTCGCGTACCGAGGGGATACGCTCGCCTTCGGTGAATCGCCCCGTCAGTACACCTTCGTTGATGTAGTCGATGATATGGGCAAAGCCCACGTTGGAGAATGCCATAGAGATTACTTGATTTGGATCGTCTTGAGGCGATGGTAGATAGCCCAGGTGAGGAAGAGATCGATGAGCCCGAAGAAGATCAGGATGATCCAAGCATAATCACGGTCGGTGAGGGGATGCTCTATCGTGTAACGGTATATCTCCTCTTCGAAGTTGAGGACGATGGTGAGGAAGATGAGGAAGCCACTGAACTCTACGAACGCCGCAGCACACAGCCCGAAGATCGCCTTGCGGAAGTGGATCATGCAGAGCGTCACCAGTAGTGGCAGGGGTAGAGCTCCGAGGACAATGGCAATGTATTGAATACTTGAGAACAGCCCGTAAAAGTATCGGATAGGGAGTGCCCATTCCAAAACATTGCTGAATCCCCCAGGGACGAAGATCCCGAAGATCCCAGAGATAATCAGCGTAGAGAGAAGTGAGATGAGGTAATAGCCCAAGCTGAGTAGGGCAATACTTATCATCTTCTCTCCAGCCGAAGCGGGGAGCTGGGTATAAGCACCTGGCGAAGGCTTATGTACGCACTTATTGATCCAGATCAAGATATAGATGATCGTCCCGATCAGGTAGGGGCCGATGACTCCGCCTGTGGCATAGACGCCAGCCAGCTCAAGGAAGGCCTCTTGGATATTAAATCCCCTCGTGAGGAAAAGGGTCAGGAACGGGAAGCCGAAGAATGCCACCGCCATGATGGCATGGAAGATGAGTAGTGGGCGCAGGGAGCTGAAGAAGCCTTCTACAGTGAGAAGGTAGATGCGCCCAAATGAGGAGCGATGTAGCGTGGAGGTATTCATCGTAGCGCTTATTTAGAGGTTTCAGATGGAGTGTGAAGGTGACGCATGAGTTCTTCGCCTCGGCTGACGACAGCATTGAAGAAGAGCTCCATGCTGAAGGTATCCGTCACGGCCTCGCCTTGAAGTGGTAGGATGCCGACGGTACCACCCAGCGAAGGCTCAGTATAGAGAGCGCGGGCTTCTTCGTCGGGACTGACGAGACCGAAGTAAAGACGCTCGGAGAGATCTGCAATAGACTCATTGCAGTAGATGCTACCACGCTCGAGGATGACGATACGGTCGATGAGCTGCTCAAGATCTCGTACTTGGTGCGTGCTGATGATGACCGTCTGCTCTTCGCTGAGGTGACGAGCTACGGCGCGGCGGAATTCTCCCTTCGAAGGAATATCCAGCCCATTCGTCGGCTCATCGAGAAGAAGCAGGGGCACACGGAGTGAGAGGGCGAAGGCAATCAGTGCCTTCTTCTTCTGCCCCTGTGATACCTTGCCCAGGTTCATATTCCAGTCGAGCGAGAAGGTCTCGATGAGTTCGCGGGCAATAGCTTCATCGTAGTTGGGGTAGAAGGGAGCGCAGAGGTCGAAGTAGCGTCGGATGGTGACCTGAGGTACGTGGATCTCTTCGGGGAGGAGGTAGACCTGCTGGAGGAAGGCGACCTTACGTTCGCGTGGCGTGAAGCCAAGGACGTTGATCTCACCTTGCTTAGAGAAGAGCTGGCCACAGAGATTCTTCAGGAGTGTAGTCTTGCCCTCGCCGTTTTTGCCGAGGAGCCCTACGACGCTACCCTGAGGTAGGCTCAGGTCGAGGCCGCTGAAGACAGGGCGCCCTGACTTGTAGCCGAAGGAAAGTTGCTTAGTTGTGATCATAGGACAGTAATATTTATATGTGGTGTACTGCTTGTCTGTAACACTGCAAAGGTAGCAAACTTTTCATAAGGTGTATCACCTGTCTGATATTTCCTCTCACTTCCCTCCCTACGTATATATACCACGTGCCTCCGAGCGAAGGAGAATCGGGTAGGGGAGCTTGCTGGAATCCTCTTATAGGGTAGGTTTTTCAACCAGTACTGGTCACTGAGCTGACCAGTACTGGTCGGAGTTCAGACCAGTACTGGTACATACTACGAACCAGTACTGCTCCGATGAGTGACCAGTACTGGTTCGTTTCCCCTCTCTTATAGCCCTCTCATAATAGTCTGGGATATAGTCTGATTGGTGGTCTGCTATTTCTCTCGTTGAGGTGCGACTGTTCCAACTGTCTTCCTGTAGTGGACTGATCAAGAGCGCAGGGTGCTTCTGATCCCAGTAATAGGTGCGTCGAAGGTCTACTTTTTGAGCTGTCTTTTGCTTTCCTCGAATGATTGCATCGTATTTGTTGTAGAATGGTGCTTCTAATAGCCAAGTTGCGTAGCGTCATCTTGTGCTTGTATCTGTCAATATAACAGGGAGTTATAGGTGCTATTAGATACTTAAATATTTTAAGAAGTAAGTATTTGTCTTCTTGCAACTTCCGAAAGAATTTAATTATTACTTTTGCTCGCACTTACAATGGAATATGATTACTGCTCGTGCCTTCGTGCAACAGACTAATCGCTCCTCGGAGCTTTATGCTGCTCTCAGCCAGAATGGTTGGGGGCTTTCTTCCGTTGCTATACCTTATCTACTCCAAGACGGGGCTATTGATACGGCTTATGTATATGCATTGGTCCCCGTACCGTCTTTCCCTCAATCAGTCGTTTGCTCACTGCTGCCGCTTGCCCCACAGGGTGCTGCACAGGGGAGCTTCGCAGCCTTTTCTCTCTAATCCTACAGAGAAAGCATAGAGGCTAAGATCACCCACCGCTTATTTTTTAGTTTTAAATATGAAGAAAGTACTATCTATCCTCATGATCCTCTTCCTTACCGTCGCTACCGCGATGGCACAAGGCAAGAGTATCAGTGGTGTCGTCCTCGATGCCACGAATCATGAGCCTGTGATCGGGGCTTCTGTCCTGGTCAAGGGCGTACAAGGTCAAGGTGCTTCCACGGACATCAACGGGAAGTTTACCTTGAAGAACGTGAAGTCAGGTGCCGTCCTCGTCGTGTCGTCTATCGGCTACGCGAAGAAGGAGGTCCCTGTCGGTAACCAGACGGAGCTGAAGATCGAGCTCTCCGGTGAAGACAACCAGCTCCAAGGTGTCGTCGTCACTGCTCTCGGTATCAAGCGCTCTCAGAAGGCTCTGAGCTATAATGTCCAGGAGATCAAGAACGATGCTCTGACGACGGTGAAGGATGCCAACTTCATGAACAGCCTCAACGGTAAGGTCGCTGGTGTGAACATCCAGCGTAGTGCCTCGGGTGTCGGTGGTAGCACGCGTGTCGTCATGCGTGGTAACAAGTCGATCTCAGGGGATAATAACGTGCTCTACGTGATCGACGGGGTTCCTGTCGGTAACAGCGCTGACCGTGGTGGTGACGGCTCTGGCTTCGGTGCAGGTCGTGCTTCGGGTGAAGGTATTTCGAATATCAACCCTGATGATATCGAATCAATTAGCGTCCTGACAGGTCCTTCGGCTGCTGCTCTCTATGGTGCAAGTGCTGCTAATGGGGTTATCCTCATCAATACGAAGAAGGGTGCTGCAGGTCAGCTGCGCGTGAACTTCTCTTCTTCGGTAGAGACGGCTTCGCCCTTCATCCTGCCTAAGTTCCAGAATACCTATGGCAATCAGGCTGGTCAGTACACCTCATGGGGTGATAAGCTCGCTACTCCTTCTGACTATAAGGTACGCGACTTCTACAACCGTGGTGTGACGTTCAATAACTCGTTCAACTTCTCGGTTGGTACGGATAAGAATCAGACCTATTTCTCTGCCTCTGCTATCAATGCTAAGGGGATCGTACCTAACAATAAGTACCATCGCTACAATGCTTCGATTCGTAATACGTCGAAGTTCCTCAATGATAAGCTGACGCTGGATGTCTCGGCTAACTACATCCGTGACTATGCGAACAATATGATCTCCTACGGGGCATACTTCAATCCTATCGTAGGTGCTTATCTCTACCCTCGTGGCGAGAACTTCGACCAAGAGAAGTACTTCGAGCGCTACGACGCAGAGCTGGGGTACAATGTACAGCAGTGGAAGCCCGGTAGCATGGGTATGGACGTGCAGAACCCTTACTGGGTAGCATACCGCAATCTGCACCCCGAGGTTAATGACCGCTACATGCTCTTCGGCTCTCTGAAGTATGAGCTGAATAAGAAGATCAACTTCACGGGTCGTGCTCGTCTGGACAACACTTTCACTGAGCGTGAGACGAAGCTCTATGCTTCTACCTCCAGCGTCTTCTCTAAGCCCCTCGGTTACTTCTCTTCTGATGTCAGCTACTTCAAGCAGAAGTATGTGGACTTCATGGCGAACTACAATTCCCCTATTGCTCAGGATGTCAATCTGACGGCTACCCTCGGTACGTCGTATGAAGAGTATGACAATAAGGGTCAGGGCTTTGGTGGACACCTCTTCCTTATCCCTAATAAGTTCATCTTCCCCAATACCAATCAGCTCCAGAGCGGTGGCTCGCAGTCCTCTACGCGTAAGAGTAACTTCGCAGTCTTCGCTTCTGCTGAACTTGCTTGGCGCAACGCGCTCTACCTGACGCTTACGGGCCGTACGGACAAGCCTTCGCAGCTTGTCGGTAGCGTAGACCCCTGGATCTTCTATCCATCGATCGGTCTCTCTGCTGTCGTCACCGACCTTATCTCTGAGGACCTGCGTGCTAAGCTCCGTCCTACCCTCTCTTATCTGAAGGTACGTACCTCTTATACCGAAGTAGGTTCTCCTATTCCCTTCACTGGTCTGACCCCAGGTACTATCACGCACTCGATGAGCAGCGGTAAGGTCGAGCCCTTCGACTACTATCCTCTGCCTGACCTGAAGGCTGAGCGTACGCGCTCTATCGAGCTCGGGGTCGACTCCCGTTGGTTCGGTGGTGCTCTGACGTTCGGTGCTACGGTCTATCAGTCAAATACGCTCAACCAGCTCCTTGAGACCGACCTCGATCCAGGTACGGGCTATAAGAAGCTCTATGTACAGGCTGGTAATGTCCGCAACCGTGGTCTCGAAATGACGCTTGGCTTCAATAAGAAGTTTGGTGGCTTTGAGTACAACTCAAGTGTTACGGCTACGGCTAACCGCAACAAGATCCTCAAGCTGGCTTCTGGTGTCACGAATCCTATCACGCATGAAGTCTTTGACCTGAAGGATATCGTCAAGGGTCGCTTCCGTCTGCGTGAAGGTGGTGAGCTCGGTGACGTTTACGCTAGCGAGCGAATCAAGCGTGATGCTAATGGCTATGTAGACTATACTCCAGGTCAGTCTCTGGTCACGGAGCCAACGACTCCTTATAAGCTCGGTTCGGTCAATGCTAAGTGGAATCTCGGCTGGAAGCACGGCTTCTCTTATAAGGGCTTCGACCTGAATATGCTCTTCACGGCTCGTCTTGGTGGTATCGTCATCTCGAAGACGCAGGCTGCTCTCGACAAGTTTGGGGTTTCTCAGGCTTCTGCTGATGCACGTGATGCTGGTGGTATCAACATCGGCGAAGGTCTTACCATCGCTCCACAGCAGTTCTACGATGCTGTCTACAACCTCGACTCCTACTACGTCTACTCGGCTACGAACGTTCGTCTGCAGGAGCTGAGCCTCTCTTACAGCCTGCCTAAGAACTTCCTTGGCAAGACCTTTAAGAATGTAGCTCTCTCTGTCTACGCTACGAACCTTTGGATGATCTATAATAAGGCTCCTTACGATCCTGAACTCACGGGGTCTACGGGTACGTTTGGTCAGGGCTATGACTACTTCATGCTCCCCAGCCAGCGCACTATCGGTGCCAGCATCAAGGTCGGCATCTAAGTCGAGTACTTATCTTATCAGATAAAGAAGAAACGAAATGAAGAACTTCAAGAAATTAGTCCTTCCCGCTTTGGCGATGGCCTCAGCGCTGGTCTTCGCCTCCTGCAATCAGGAAGATATCAATACCAGCCGTGTCGGTGTCACCGATGAGGAGCTCAACCAGGGTGGTCTTGCCTATGGCCTGGCTATGATGAGCCTTCAGCGCTCGGTCATGCCTATCGGCGTCGCTGGCGAAACGGGGCCTGGTAATAGCATGCAGGTCCTCGAGCTTATCTCTACGGGTAACTATGTAGGCTACTACGGGAATAATAACAACTGGAACTTTAACACGGAAGGTACCTGGACGTTCACCAATGGACGTATGAGCATCCTCTATGGTCTCCTTTACGGGGATGTAGCGAAGTCTTGGCTCCCCATCCACATCCAGGCAAGCCGTGCTAAGGATAACCTCCAGGCTCAGCAGGTCCTTGCTATGGCCAATATCGTGAAGGTTGTGGGCTGGCTACGTGCGACCGATGCCTTTGGTCCTATCGTATATACGAAGGCTGGTAGCGGTGACATCACGCCTACTCCTGACTCTCAGCAGGAGGTCTATAAGGGGATGCTTGCGGATCTGGAGAAGAGTGCAGCAGTCCTGCGCGAAGCTCGTGAGTCCGTCCTCTCCCGTAATGACCTCGTCTATAACGGTGATGCCAGCAAGTGGGTTAAGCTTGCTAACTCCCTGATGCTGCGTATGGCTGTCCGTGTCCACTTCAAGGATGCCGCACTGGCTAAGGAATACATCGCAAAGGCTTTGGATGCTTCCAATGGTGGTGTCATTGAGACTACCGCTGATGAGGCTAAGATCGGTAACTCCGATAAGCAGCCTCTGGCACACCCAGCACTTATCTCTGTAGATCAGTACAATGAGACGCGTATGGGTGCTACCATCTGGTCTTACCTCCAGGGCTATAATGACCCACGTCTTGAGAAGTACTTCACGAAGGGTACTTACCGCAATATACCGGGTTACTACTTCCTCCCTCCGACCAATAACGAGTCAAAGAAGGAAGGGGCTAATACCGCACAGTATGCTTCGAAGCCTAACTTCTCTACGGAAACGCCTCTCTACTGGTTCCGTGCTTCGGAGACGTTCTTCCTCAAGGCTGAGGCCGCTCTTTACGGTCTGATCTCTACGGGGACGGCACAGTCTTACTATGAGCAGGGTGTCCGTCAGTCCTTCGCCGAAGCTGGCGCAGGAGATGCTACGGCTTATCTGGCTCAGACGGGGGTATTGCCTGCTGCAACTACTGTAGCTTACAACCCTTACCTTTCGAGCAGATATAGCGATAACATCTCCTCTGGTAATGTCTCTCCTAACTGGAATGATGTAGATGCTACTCGTAATCTACAGGAAGTACAGCTTCAGAAGATCATCACGCAGAAGTACCTTGCGCTCTTCCCCAATGCTTATGAAGCATGGACGGAATATCGTCGTACGGGCTATCCCTTCATCATGAAGCCAGCTGATACCGGAGCTCCTTCGCGTATCGGTGGAGATGCGAGCATGCGTGCTCCTGAGCGCTTCTCCTTCCCAGCATCGGCTTACGATAGCAATCCCAACCTCAAAGTCATCCCCTCTCTCCTCGGTGGTGTAGACCTCGGTAAGACTCCGCTGTGGTGGGTACGTGACAATCGTCCTAATCAGTAACTCTAAAACGAATCATCTATGAAGATGCTTAAATATGCGCTTGTCGCAGCTATGGCCCTCGCCTCTGTTGCTTGTAGCAAGTGGACTGATGATGAGCGCTTGACCTTCGATAATCAGAAGGACCTCAAGCGAGCCATTCCCTTCATTGAGTTGACGAGTGCCGATCAGCTCACGGCAGAGCAGCAGAAGTATTACAGCGAGCTCCGTGCATGGAAGCAGACGCCTCACGTACGTGGCTTCGGCTGGTTCGGTGGCTGGACGGCTAAGGGTACGGATCCACAGAAGTACCTTCGTATGCTTCCCGATAGCGTCGATATCGTATCTCTCTGGGGTACGCATGGTGAGCTGACCGAGGATCAGAAGACTGACCTCAAGCTCTTCCAGGACGTCAAGGGTGGTAAGGTCCTCCTTTGCTGGATCGTCTCCAGCGTCGGTGACCAGCTTACTCCTAAGGGTAAGACCGCTACGGACTATTGGATCACGGAGAAGGGTGGTGGCGACTTCCTCGAAGGTGTCAAGGCTTATGCTAATGCTATCTGTGACACCATCGAGAAGTACAACCTCGACGGCTTCGATATCGACTACGAACCCTATTATGGTGGTTCTGGTAATCTGGCTACTGCTCTTCAGTCTTATGAAGATGGTGGTGAGACCTATCACTATGACTGGAAGAAGTATCCCGCTGCTGACTATGTAGGTGCAGAGGCAGATATCATCGATGCCTCTTCGGAGCGCAATATCGGTATGTACACCTTTGTCAAGACGCTCTATGATCGTCTTCACCCCAAGGGCCGAATCATTCTCTTCGACGGTGAGCCTTATAAGCTCTCTACCGAAGCCTCTAAGATGATCAACTTCTATGTCTATCAGGCTTACGATGAGTCTACGACTTACGCAGCTCTGAATAAGGTCCGTCAGGGCTCGAAGCTCGACAACTGGGAGGGTAAGACCTTCCTCACACTGGAGTTCCAGAAGTACTCTAAGACGGGTGGTTTCCCTCGTTATACGAGCTCTAACCCTGAGATTCAGAAGCTGGATGCCGGTCGTCAGATCATGGACTATGCTACGATGCTCATGCCTAATGGCAAGCGTATCGCTGGTATCGGTACTTATCACATGGAGCTTGATACGGAGGGTGGTAGCTATCGCTTCCTTCGCCAGGCTCTCAATGCCGGTAATCGTGTCAGCGATACCCAGAAGGCAGACTTCCAATAATGGCTAACAGAGAAAACAAGAGTTTGATGAAAAGAATAGTATATGCGCTCCTCGCAGCAAGCCTCCTTGGTAGCTGTCAGAATGAGCTTTACAACGATCCCGCAAAGGAGCATCAGAGCGAGCAGGGGATCTATATCCACGGTCAGGAGCAGACGCAGATCTTCCTCCTTAGTGGTGCTTCGCAGGATGCAAGTGGCCCTCGTGTAAGCCTGGTCAAGCCTGCTACGTCTACCGTCACGGTGAACTTCTCCGTCGGCTCACAGGCACAGCTCGACGCTTATAACGCGAAGAACGGGACGAGCTACAAGCTTCTTCCTTCGACGATGTATGAGCTTCCTGCTTCAGTGACTATTCCTGCAGGTCAGACCTCAGCTTCGATCCCTGTCAAGCTGAAGGCAGTTACCTTCTCAAGTGGCGAAGTCTTCGCTCTTCCCATCCAGCTGCAGGGGAGCAATCCTCACGCTATCGGCGGGCAAAGTGAAGCGATCATCGTCGTCGACCAAGCTACCGAGACGAAGGCTCTCAGCATCAACACTGGTAATGAGATCGCTGTTTACTTCGCAGAAGACATCCTTGTTCCCCAGTGGACGATGGAAGTCATGGTCAAGCGCAGCAATATCAACGGTGCACTTGCTGGTACGAAGTTCGTCGGTGCGTCGGATGACAAGAGCGAAATCTACCCTGTCGTCGGTAAGGAGGGTTCATTCTTCCGCACGGGTGGTACTGACCTCTCGCTCTCGAAGGATATCATGCCTCTCGAAGACAACAAGTGGTACATGTTCTCCTTCGTCTATGACGGGGCGAACGTCTCGGTCTACTGCAACGGTCGTCAGGTGCTTTCGCAGCCTGTACGCGATGGAGACTACAAGCTTGGTGGCTTCTGGCTCAGCACGACACGTGGTCTGATGCGCGAACTGCGATTCTACAAGGTCGCACGTACCCCAGCTCAGATCGCTGCAAACGTCTGGAAGATGGCTGATCCTAAGGATACGAACCTCGTAGCATACTATCCTATGAACGGGAAGAAGTATGATCCTGCTACCGGTGCGATCACGGATGATGAGACTCAGATCTGGGACTGGTCAAGCAATGGCCGTCACTTCTTGAACCTCCAGGGTGCAACCTTCGTTGACAATGCAGGTAAGCCCTTCCGCTTCCCCGTCACGGAGTAAGCCTCTTCGGTAATACTTCCCTTATGATCCGCCCCTCGAAGGTTCGTCCTTCGAGGGGCGGATTCTTTTTGGAGGGAAGAGAAAGGGGAAAGAAGAGTAGGGGAAAGCAAAGCCTCTCCAAGCTACTTCTCCGAGTGCGATGAGGTGTATGCTTCCAAAGGGTATATACCCTTCGGTCGAATAGTATATACCCTTCGAAGAAAAGGTATATACCCTCCTGCCAAATGTTATATTACTTCTCACTGAAAGTTATATTACTTTCAGTCGAATGTTATATTACTTTCGGTCAAATGTTATATTACTTTCTGACGGAAGTTATATCACTTCTCTCCGAATGTTACTCTACTTCCTCCAAGAAGTAGAGGTACTTTCAGTGAAAAGTAGAGGTATTTCTGAGAGAAAGTAGAGGTATTCTCATTGAAAAGTAGAGGTGTTTTTTTCGGCGGGTCATTGAAGAGGGGAGAGAAGGGGTAATGGAAGGGCGAATGAACGGCTTTTGCTTCGCTCACAAGGTGCTTCGAGGAGCGGGCACGAGTAGTGCTTCTTTCACTTGCTTGGTGAATGCCTTCGCACACGTGCTATACGGTGGAATTGCGCTATTTTTGTCGGGGCGATATCCGCCCAACCTCAAGCTAACACGACAAGTAATGGCAAGAATAATGACCAAAACCGGAGACAAGGGAACCACCGGAATATTCGGTGGCGAGCGAGTCCCCAAAGATGATCCACGTATCGAAGCCAATGGTGCGATGGACGAACTCAATGCCCACCTTGGATTGATAAGAGCCCACATCCCTACTGAAGATCCCCGTCACCGCTTCTTCGGCGAAGTGCAGATGCGCATCATGCAAGCCATGAGCCTTATCGCTACACGTAGCGAGCGCCGCGAAGAGAATCCCAACCACTTCGACCTGCAGTGGGTCGAGGAGTTGGAGGCTGAGACGGCACGCCTGATGGCTGAGATCCCAGAGAATGGCTTCTTCATCCTCCCTGGTGGCACGATCCTCTCGGCCGAAATGCAGCTGGCGCGTACCGTCGCACGACGTGCCGAGCGCCGCTTATGGACCTTGGAGCGACTGGATCCACTTCCCGAGGGGCTGATCCCTTGGGTCAATCGAATGAGCGACTGGCTCTTCGTCTCGGCAAAATGGGAGATGCACCAGCAGGGTTGGCCAGAAGATCGCTGGCAGGCCTTCAGCTACAAGCGCAAGAAAAAGCAGCCAACCCCGGCCGAATAATGGATAAGATCGAGAGCAAACGGCTGGCACCGCTGATGCTCGTCGGCACAGGAAGTGACGTGGGGAAGAGCATCCTCACGGCGGGATTTTGTCGCATCTTCAAGCAAGATGGCTACAGACCTGCGCCGTTCAAAGCGCAGAACATGGCTCTAAACTCCTTCGTTACGCCCGAGGGGTTAGAGTTGGGCCGCGCGCAAGCTGTGCAAGCTGAGGCCGCAGGTATCCCTTGTCATACGGACATGAATCCTGTACTTCTCAAGCCCAGCTCGGATAAAACGTCCCAAGTCATCCTGCATGGGCGCCCCATCGGCAATAAAGACGCGTACCAATACTTCCGTACCGTGGGGCGCGGTGAGCTTCGTGGTGAAGTGCATGCAGCCTTTGATCGCTTGGCTTCTCGCTACAACCCCATCGTACTCGAAGGTGCAGGGAGTATCTCCGAGCTGAACCTCCAGGACTCGGACATTGTGAATATGCCGATGGCTGCGTATGCTGGCGCTCGGGTAATCCTTGTCGCCGACATCGATCGTGGAGGAGTCTTCGCCTCAGTCTATGGCTCGATCATGCTGCAGAAGCCTGAGTGGCGGGAGCTGATCGTAGGAGTCATCATCAATAAATTCCGTGGTGACCTGCGTCTCTTCGACGAAGGGCGCCAGCTTCTGGAGTCACTTTGCGGCGTGCCTGTACTTGGAGTCGTCCCGTACATGAATGACGTACACATCGAAGAAGAGGACTCCGTCGCGCTCTCCAAGCGTGCTTTCTCCGCTCAGCAGGGGAAGGTCAACGTGGCAGTCGTACTACTTCGCTACATATCCAACTACACCGACTTCGCGCGCCTCGAGCAAGATGAGCGCGTTCATCTCTTCTATACGAACAATGTAGAGGAGCTGCAGCAGGCAGATATCATCATTGTGCCTGGGAGCAAGAGCACCCTCTCGGACCTCTACGAGCTGCGCCGCAACGGAGTAGCTCAAGCTATCATCCGCGCTCACCGTGCAGGGAAGACGATCCTCGGTATTTGTGGTGGGTATCAGATCTTGGGCCAAGAGGTTTACGACCCAGATGGGGTAGAGGGAGACTTGACTCGTCTGCCAGGCTTAGGCTTGCTCCCGATCGCAACAGAGATGGCTGCCGAGAAGGTAACTACACAAGCGACCTTCACTCTTATCGGTAGCGACGTCCCCTGCAGTGGCTATGAGATCCATATGGGGAGAAGCCGTGTCGTAGATGGCTTCGACGCCTCGCCCTTAGTCAAGATGCCTGATGGCCGTCTTGAGGGCTACTGCGTCGGAGATCATTGTATGGGTACCTACCTGCATGGCATTCTCGACAATGAGATCTTTATCGAGCGACTACTTCAGCCCTTCGCTGAGCGCCTTCATAAGCAAGCTGCGGGGCAAGACTATGCCACCTTCAAGGAAACTCAGTATGACAAGCTCGCCGAACATCTCCGCCAGCACGTCGATCTAGAGCGAATCTATCAGCTACTTGAGCGATGAGAGACGGACACGGCGATGACCTCCACCGCTATGAGCGGATACGTGCGAACTTCAGCTCGAATGTAACGAGCCTCACGGACCCCACTTCGCTGCGGGAATACCTCAGAGGAGAGATCGATCGTATTGGTTCGTACCCCGAGCCTACAGCAGCTTCGCTTGGGAAATCCCTTGCGAAGCATCACGGATTAGCAGATGGCGAGGTGCTCGTGACAAGTGGTGCGACCGAAGGGATCTACCTCATCGCACAGGCTTATCGAGAGCTTGTACATTATTATAGCCCAGATCCGACCTTCAGTGAATATAGAGATGCGGGAAGACTCTTTGCACGTGAGCAGCGTGAGCTGGAGACTTTCGAGCCTGGTCAAGATGCCCCTGCGGGAGTCTATTGGCTTTGCTCGCCGAATAATCCCACGGGGCAAGTCTATTCGCAGGACTTCTTAGAGTCACTTTGGAGTCGCTACCCGCAGATCTACTTCGTCATCGATAGCTCGTACAGCTACTTCACGGAGGCTACTCTTCCTGATCCCAAAGAAACAATACAGCGTTTCCCCAACGTTATCTTTGTCGCTTCACTGACTAAGCGCTATGCTATGCCAGGATTGCGCTTGGGATATGTGATGGCACACAGTGAGGTCATCGACCGACTAAGCGAATATGCTGCTCCGTGGTCGGTTGGATCGCTCGCCATCTCAGCGGGAGAATGGATCGTCCGTAATGACTTCCCGCACCTACTGGACCGGCGTCAGCTCTTTGTAGAGAGTGAGCGTCTCTGGAATGCTATCAAGTCGCTCCCATACTTCGATCCTCAGCCGACGGATACGCACTTCTTCCTTGTGCGTTGTACTCATCCAGCGATAGGAAGTGGCTCTGAGCTGAAAGAGATCTTAGCGCAGCGCTACGGTCTTTTGGTTCGTGATGCGACGAACTTTGGCTACTCTTCCCCTACGATACGTATTGCAGCGCAGCGCCCTGAGGAGAATGATCTGCTCATCGCTGCACTCACCGAGCTCTCCTCTTCACTTAAGCTTACTTTATGATCCGAGTAGAGGTCATCATCCCCTTAGCCTTAGACGGGCTCTTTAGCTACGCTGTTCCCGAGGAGCTTATTAGTGAAGCGCCTGGATTCAGTGTGGGTTGTCGTGTCGTTGTACCCTTTGGTAGCAAGCGATACTATACAGGGGTGGTCTTCTCTATGGATAAGGAGTCGGAGGTAACAGCTTGTAAGGAAGTCGAGCAAATCCTTGATTCTGCTCCGATCATCCCCGAAGCTACGCTGAAGCAATGGGAATGGATGGCGTACTATTATGCCTGTCCGCTGGGCTCCATCCTTCGAGATGCGCTCCCCTCAGGACTACTTCCCGAGAGCAAGACGATGCTTTCGCTCGTGGAAGGCTTTGAGGCGGAAGGAGCACTCCCTCATGCGGAGCTACTGATCTTAGATACACTTGCCGAGAAGGGGGCGATGACGACGGAGCAACTGGAGCGACTTGTCGGGCAAAGACTTACTCGCCCGCTCCTCCATCTCATAGAGTTGGGAGCGGTACATACAGAGGAAGCGCTCCAGCCACGCTATCGTCCGAAGCTCGCCCGCTATCTTCGTCTTGCCCCCGAATATCAAGAAGATGAGGGGGCTCTATCAACTCTCTTCGATGGACTCTCTCGTGCGCCACGGCAAGCAGAGCTATTGATGGCCTTCCTTGAGGCGCTTCGAGAGACGGGACAAGATCATTTAGGAGCCTTACACCGCTCCATCTTGCTCGAAGCCGTGCCAAAGAGCGAAGCACAACTACGTGCTCTCATTGAGAAAGGTATCTTGGAGCAGGTCTTAGAGCCTGTAAGTCGGCTCCGAGCAGTGGAGCCTTCGAGCAGAGAATCCTCTATTGCTGATGTAGAGCCGTTGACTCATCCCGTGACACTCTATTATGGGCATACGGCAGAGGATAAAGAACGCTATATCTTGGGGCAGATCGCTGCGACGCTTGCTCGTGGTGGGCAGGTGCTCTATCTAACTTCTTCGGTGCATTCAGTCCCTTCGGCAGCTGGCTTTATGCAGCGACTTGCCGAGATAGCAGGAGCCAATTACTATCCCTATCATAGTCTCGTCGGTGAGGCCGTGCGAGTGGAGACGTACCTTCGTCTCTCTAAGCTCGACAGCCCAGCACTTGTCGTGGGGACACGTTCGGCTATATATGTCCCGCTTCCTCGCTTGTCTCTGGTGATCATTGATGAGGAGCAGGAGTATCTTTATAAGCAACAGCTCGTAGCCCCACGCTATCATGCTCGCGATGTTGCTCTCTGGCGAGCGCACCAATCAGGGGCTCAAGTGCTCCTTACATCTCTTACTCCTTCGGCTGAAGTACTCTTTCATGCCCTGCGTGGGAAGTATCAGCTACTACGTCCCGAGTCTTTCCCTGCGGAGACTAGTTCGCAATCCCAGCAGGTGTTACCCACCATCGAGTCCATTGATCTCAAGCGCCTACGGCAGCTACGTGAGGTCGAGTGGGGACATACGCTGACGCCCTACCTCCTTGAAGAGATTCGCTCCACGATAGCTCGAGGTAAGAAGGTTCTACTCCTACAGAATCGTCGTGGCTATGCTCCTTATGTGACGTGTGATGCCTGCCAAACCCGCCTGCTGTGCCCGAACTGTGACGTGAGTCTTACTTATCACCGCACTCGTGCAGCTCTACTCTGCCATTACTGTGGTTACACAGCAGCGCTACCCGAGGCTTGCCCGAGCTGTGGAGCCATTGAAGTCACGATAAAGTCTGGCCTTCGTCCTGCACTGCGTCAAGTAGGATATGGCATCGAGCGTGTGGAAGAGGAACTTAAGGAGAAGCTCCCCGCCTATGAAGTGCTACGTATCGACAGTGATACCTTTTCATCACAGAAGAAGCGTATGGAGCTACTTGAGCAGATCGAGTCGGGAAGTGCTGAGATTCTTTTGGGTACCCAGCTTATACGTAACCAACCTATATGGGAGGGTATTGGCTTGATCGCCGTCGTACAGCTCGATGCAGTTTTGGGTGTTCCTGACTTTCGCTCGGAGGAGCGTGCCTATCAGCTGCTCCATCAGCTTAGACTTCGCTCCCGTGCTCCTCGGGAAGACTGCCCTCGCTACTTAATCCAGACGAGTAGTACGGAGCAAGCCTTCATCAAGGCGCTGCAAGTCGGTGACTACGATACCTTCATCAACGAAGTTCTCGCAGAGCGTGAAGCAACGAACTTCCCGCCATTCACTCGCCTAACGCACCTTTGGCTAAGAGGAAAGGATGAGCGCTTACTGTCCTCTGCTGCCTTAGTCCTCTCGCAGTATCTCAAGGGATTGCTCCCCGGCGAGCGCGTAACGGATCCACAGATTCCCGATTTAGCTCGCTTGGAAGGCTATTACCAGAGGCAGATCGTCATACGTCGTCCCTTCCAGCAATCGTACCGAGAGGAGCGTGCCGCCTTTGCATCGGCACTACAGCAGCTACGGCTCTCCATGCCCGAGAGCAAGCGCCTGCAGATCTTCTTCGATGTAGATCCTCTCTAACTTCCTGGCGAAATGCTTCTATACAACAAGGGCGAAGGCTTATCATAAGCCTTCGCCCTTGTCGCCTTGATATGGGTTAGTTATCCTATGATCGTGCGCTCGCCGAGGAGATCGGAGAGGCGACGCTTTTGGACATTGAGGCGTGTGATCTCGGTCATGCATTCGAGGATCTTTGTGCTGTCACCTGCTCGCTGGGCTTGCTTGATCTCCTGATGTAGCCCGTCAATGAATCGCACTAAGAGCGCCATCTTATAGCTGTTGCAAGCACGTAGGGCAAGTGAGCCTAAGTAGCGAGCTTCCTTGCGGGCTTCTTCTTCGCGCTCTTCCTCTTCGCTGAGGATACGGGAGGAGAAGGAGCTACCAGCACCACCGATCTGGAGATCTTGGTCGGGACGATATTCCAAGAGATCACTCTCGGCAAGGAGGGCTGTCGTGATCTCTCGCAGTGGCGCCTCAGGGTGATTGGCAAAATAGGTTGCAGGGGAGATCTGCTTCTCGAGACACTCACTGCGAAGCTCAGTCATGAAGCGAGCAAAGAGTGGGGAATACTCTTGGTCTGCACCGACCATGATGAGCTCGCGCTCGATGAAGTAGCTGAGGATAAAAGTAGAGTCCTGCTCGGGATAGATCTCGTCTTCGAACTCTGGAGTACCTAAGCCCTGTGGGATGATGATCTCACGGTCGCTGTAGAGTAGGAGTAGCTGCATGAGTTCGCGCTCGAAGGGCTTGATGCTCTCCTCGACGACCAGTGGACTGAGATATTCGTCAGATGATGGAGTAGGCTCGGAGGATGTCGGCTCCGTGAAGGGTGGAGGGACAGGTGCTGATGGAGTCGGGGGAGCGACTGGCGCTGTACGCTGTGGGGAGGTGAAGCCCTGAGCTGTCACGCCTTGACGTCGGAGCTTATTGACCTCGGACTGCAGGAGCTCTTCGCTCATCCTCAGAGCTGTTGAAGAGCTTTGTATCAGCACAGCACGCTGGATGGTGTCAGGGATGAGTGCGATGCTGCGCATGATGTCGGATATTAGCTCAGCTCGGCGCAGGGGATCCCGCTCCATCTCCTCGTGATAGAGGTAGATCTTGAAGTGGATGAAGTCCGTCTCGTGCTCATCCAAATAGGCTTGGAGTTCGGTATTGCTGTGGCTGCGTGCGAAGGAGTCGGGGTCTTCGCCATCGGGCAGGAGTACGACCTTGATGCGGAAGCCTTCCTCCAGCAGAAGGTCAATACCGCGTAGAGCGGCCTTGATCCCAGCAGCATCGCCGTCGTAGAGCACGGTGATGGTCGTGGTGAAGCGACGGATAAGGCGTATCTGATCGATCGTGAGGGCTGTACCCGAAGAAGAGACGACGTTCTCAATCCCCGCCTGATACATGGATAGGACGTCGGTGTAGCCCTCGACGAGGTAGCACTTGCCGAGCTTGGAGATCGCGCTCTTCGCCCAATAGAGGCCGTAGAGCTCACGGCTCTTTGAGTAGATGAGGCTCTCGGGGGAGTTGACGTACTTGGCTGTCTTAGCCGTCTTACTCATCACGCGCCCACCGAAGGCTACATAGCGCCCACTGAGGTTGCGCACAGGGAAGATGACGCGCCCACGGAAGCGGTCGATAGCCTTGCCGGGGTGGTCTTCATATTCGATGGATAGCCCGACTTCGGCGAGGCGCTTCAGCGGATAGCCCGACTTGATAGCTTGCTCTGTGAAGGCAGTCTTTGACTCGGGGGCGTAGCCGAGGCCAAAGCGCTCAATGGTCTCAGGGCGGATGCCACGCTCGCGGAAGTAGGCAAGCCCCACCGTACGCCCTTCCTCGGTCTCGGTAAGCTGCGTCTGGAAGTACTTCGCTGCGTAGTCATTGATGATGAAGAGGCTCTCACGCTCGCTATTGCGCTGCTTCTCCTCTTCGCTCTCCTCGCGCTCGACGACCTCGATATTGTACTTCTTCGCCAGGTACTTGAGCGCATCCGAATAGGAGAGCTGCTCGTGCTTCATGATGAAGTTCAGCGGTGTACCGCCTTCGCCACAGGAGAAGCACTTGCAGATATTCTTAGCGGGATTGACGTAGAAGGAGGGATTCCTATCGCTATGGAAGGGACATAGCCCGACGTAGCTCACTCCTTGGCGGCGTAGGCTGATGAAGTCGCTGACGACATCGAGGATCTGTGCGGAGTCGAGGATGCGCTGTCGGGTCTGCTGATCGATCACGGTCGGGAGGAGGCTATGGGGAGGGATTAGAGAGGAAGGCGCTTGAGGTCTTCGGGCGTATCGATGCCGATGGACTCTTGGTCAGAGAGCATGACGCGGATGCGCAGACCAGCCTCGAGCCAACGGAGCTGCTCGAGACGCTCGCTCTCCTCCAGCGGAGAGGCGGGAAGGCTCTGTATCGCCGGGAGGACATGGGTGCGGAAGGCGTAGAGCCCGATGTGCTTGAGGAAGGTATGTTCCTTCGCCCAAGGCCCTTCGACAGAGCGGAGATAGGGGATGACGGAGCGACTGAAGTAGAGTGCATAGCCCGTGGAGGTGCTACGCACGAGCTTGACGGCGTTCGGGTTAGCCAGCTCTTCGTTGGTCGCCGTGGAGGGGAAGGGCTGGGCTAAGGTCGCCAGATCTACCGAGGGGTCGTCGAAGGCCGAGATAAGAAGGCGGATCTGCTCGTCGGCGATGAAGGGCTCATCTCCCTGCAAGTTGATCAAGACATCTGCGGGTTCCCCGAGGAGTTGGTAGGCTTCGAGGCAGCGCTCGGTGCCCGACTGGTGGTCGGGTGAAGTCATCACGGCGCGGTAGCCCCGCTCGGTGACCGTGGTGAAGATCCGCTCATCGTCGGTGGCAACGACGACATCGGGGCACACAGCGAGGGCGCGCTCTACGACACGGATGATCATAGGCTTACCCCCGATATCTACGAGGGGCTTACCAGGGAATCGGGTCGAGGCGTAGCGGGCGGGTATGATGGTCAGGATGCGCATAGCTTGAAGTTGCTTGATTGTCTTGTAGTCGGTGAAGCCTCTGCGGACTCACAGTACAAAGATACGACCATTCGCGGAGCATCTCGCAGTGCGGGCTGTTGTCGTGCTGAGACGAGTACGAAGCGAGTGTATGCCCGTCGTTTTATCGCGTGATAGAAGGCGAATCGGAGTGCCCAAAGCTTGGAGATCACCCGCTCTATATGAGGGCGGAAACATCTGTATATACGCAGGGAATTTTCCGTATATACGAAAATAAATTTCTGCATATACGAAAAAATATTTCCGCATATGCGAAAATTTATCGCCGTGCGCACAGAGATTTATCGCCGCATATTCAGCGCCTTCTCTGTGGGTATGCCCGAGGCTTTTTAGCCTTCCTCTTCTCAGTCAGAAAGACTATCCCCCTGAAGCGCTCTGAGGAGCCTCCAGGGGGATGAGCTATTAAGGAGAGCTTTGCGCTTACTTGTACTCAGCCCAGCTCTTGATCTGCAGATCCTCGATGGGGAGCGTGCAGAAGGCGGTGATGAAGGCCGAAGCCAGACGAGCGTTGGTCAGCAGCGGGATATTGAGGTCAATGGCTGCGCGACGCAGACGGTACCCATTGGTGAGCTCGCCAGCGGTGAGGTTCTTGTTGATGTTCACCACCATGTCGATCTTGCGCTCATGCAGGAGGTCGAGGGCTTGGGGCTGCTTCCCTTCGTCGGTAGGCCAGAAGACCAGCGTAGAGGGGATACCGTTCTCAGCCAGCATGTCGTGCGTGCCCTGCGTAGCGTAGAGCGCATAGCCCTTGTTGTGCAGGAGCTGGGCTGCATCGAGCATGTCGACCTTCTGCTTGTAGCCACCCGTGGAGAGGAGGACAGAGCGCTGGGGGATACGGTAGCCGACGGAGAGCATGGACTTTAGTACGGCCTCGTTGGTGTCGTCACCGAGGCAACCGACTTCACCCGTACTCATCATGTCGACGCCGAGCACAGGGTCGGCCTTCTGCAGGCGAGCGAAGGAGAACTGCGATGCCTTGATCCCTACATAGTCGAGGTCGAAGGCGCTCTTATTCGGCTTCTCGACTCGCTGCCCGAGCATGATGCGTGTCGCCAGCTCGATGAAGTTAATCTTCAGCACCTTGCTCACGAAGGGGAAGCTGCGTGAGGCTCGGAGGTTACATTCGATGACCTTGATCTCGTTGCCCTTAGCGAGGAACTGGATATTGAATGGCCCCGAGATGTGCAGCGCTTCGGCGATCTGGCGGCTGATGCGCTTGATGCGGCGTACCGTCTCGACGTAGAGCTTTTGCCCTGGGAACTGAATCGTGGCGTCACCCGAATGCACCCCAGCGAACTCGATATGCTCGCTGATGGCGTAGGCGACGATTTCGCCGCGCTGGGCTACAGCATCAATCTCGACTTCCTTAGCATGCTCGATGAACTGGCTCACTACGACGGGGTGCTCCTTAGAGACATCGGCTGCCAGCTCGAGGAAGCGGTAGAGCTCTTCTTGGTTGGAGCAGACATTCATCGCTGCCCCCGAGAGGACGTAGCTGGGACGCACCAGCACGGGGAAGCCAACCTCGGAGATGAACTGGTCGATATCCGAGAGGCTCGTCAGCTCCTGCCAGCGGGGCTGGTCGATGCCGAGCTCGTCAAGCATGGCGGAGAACTTGTGGCGGTCCTCTGCATTATCGATGTCTTCAGCCTGCGTCCCGAGGATGGGGATGCGCTGCGAGTGGAGCTTGAGAGCGAGGTTATTGGGAATCTGTCCACCCGTAGAGAGGATGACACCGCGTGGTGTCTCCAGATCGAGGATGTCAAGTACGCGCTCGAAGGTCAGCTCATCGAAGTACAGACGGTCGGTGATATCGTAGTCCGTGCTGACTGTCTCGGGATTATAGTTGATCATCACCGAGCGGTAGCCTTGCTCGCGGATCGTCTGCAGGGCGTTGACGCCACACCAGTCGAATTCTACCGAGCTCCCGATGCGGTAAGCACCTGAGCCGAGGACGACGACGGAGCGTCCGTCTCCCTCATAGTTGATATCGCTGTGCGTGCCGCTATATGTGAGGTAGAGGTAGTTCGTCTCTGCTGGATATTCGGCGGCAAGCGTATCGATCTGCTTGACGACGGGGATGATGCCCAGTTGCTTGCGTTGGGAGCGCACGGCAAGGGCTTCCTTGTCCCCAGCCTTCACGCCCTTATCTGCGAGGACGAAGCGTGCGATCTGGAAGTCGGAGAAGCCCTGACGCTTGGCGCGAAGCAGGAGCTCATAGGGGAGCTTATCGATAGCGGCTACTTCACCGAGGCGCTGGGAGGTGCGGACGATACCCTGGAGCTTGTCGAGGAACCAGCAGTCGATCTTCGTCAGTGCATGGATTTGCTCGATAGTATATCCTGCATGTAGTGCCTGACTGATGGCGAAGATACGCGTGTCGGTGGGTGCCTTGAGTGCCTTATCCAGCTCGTCAGCAGGGATCTCCTTCGTGTTGTTGCCTACGAAGCCGTGCATGCCTTGGCCGATCATACGCAGGCCCTTCTGCATCGCTTCCTCGAAGGTGCGGCCGATAGCCATGACTTCCCCGACGGACTTCATGCTACTGCCGAGCTCGCGAGATACGCCGTGGAACTTCCCTAAGTCCCAGCGAGGGATCTTGCACACGACATAGTCCAGTGCGGGCTCGAAGAAGGCGGGGGTAGTGCGCGTCACGGAGTTCTTCAGCTCAAAGAGGCCGTAGCCTAAGCCAAGCTTAGCAGCGACGAAGGCCAGTGGATAGCCCGTAGCCTTAGAGGCCAAGGCCGAGGAGCGTGATAGGCGTGCATTGACCTCAATGACGCGATAGTCTTCGCTCTCGGGATCAAGGGCGTACTGCACATTACATTCCCCGACGATGCCGATGTGGCGCACGATGCGGATGGCGATCTCACGGAGCTTATGGTATTCATTATTTGTCAGCGTCTGTGAGGGAGCGACGACGATACTCTCGCCGGTATGGATACCGAGCGGGTCGAAGTTCTCCATATTACAGACGGTGATACAGTTGTCGTAGCAGTCACGGACGACTTCGTACTCGACTTCCTTCCAGCCCTTGAGGCTCTTCTCTACGAGGACCTGAGGAGAGAAGGCGAAGGCCTTGCTACACAGTTCGTCAAGCTCAGCTTCGTTGTCGCAGAAGCCGCTGCCCAAGCCACCGAGAGCGTAGGCGGCACGGATGATGACGGGATAGCCCAGCTCTTGGGCCGCACGGCGTGCATCTTCGGTCGTCTCTACGGCGTGGCTCTGGATCGTCTTGACGCTGATCTCATCGAGCTTGCGAGCGAAGAGGTCACGGTCTTCGGTGTTCATGATAGCCTCAACGGGCGTACCTAGGACCTCGACGTTGTACTTCTCGAGGACGCCACTCTGGTGAAGAGCTACACCGCAGTTGAGCGCAGTCTGTCCACCGAAGGCAAGGAGGATCCCCTGAGGGCGCTCCTTCTCAATGACTTTCTCAATGAAGAAGGGGGTGACGGGGAGGAAGTAGATCTCGTCTGCAATGCCTTCGGAGGTCTGTACCGTGGCGATGTTGGGGTTGACGAGTACGGTGCGTATCCCCTCTTCGCGCATGGCCTTGAGTGCCTGTGAGCCGGAGTAGTCAAACTCGCCAGCTTCACCGATCTTCAGTGCTCCCGATCCGAGGAGCAGTACCTTATGTATCTTATTCTTGTCGATCATTGTCTCGTACTATTGGGAGGGGTAATTAAAGCAGGTTGAGGAACTCCTCGAAGATGAAGAGCGTATCGGTCGGGCCACTGCAGGCCTCGGGGTGGAACTGAGCAGAGAAGAAGGGTAGGCGCTCGTGACAGATCCCTTCGTTCGTGCCGTCATTGAGGTTGACATACTTCTCACGCCAACCCTCGCCGAGAGTGGAGGCATCTACGGCATAGCCGTGATTTTGGCTGGTGATGAAGCAGCGGTTCGTACCTACCTCGCGTACGGGCTGGTTGTGGCTACGGTGTCCGTACTTCATCTTGCTGATCTTTGCTCCTGCAGCTGCGGCGAGGAGCTGATTGCCCATGCAGATCCCGCAGATAGGCTTCTCCTTAGCGAAGGCCTTGCGGATATGCTCGACGGTGACGCTACACTTATTGGGGTCGCCAGGGCCATTTGAGAGGAAGAGCCCGTCAAAGTCAATCTGATTGAAATCATAGTCCCAGGGTACGCGGTAGAGCGTGATCTCTGGACGGATGAGGTTGCGGACGATATTGTTCTTCGCACCGCAGTCTACGAGTACGACCTTCTTAGGTCCATTGCCATAGATCGTGACTTCCTTGGGGGAAGCTTCAGCTACGAGGTTACGTGCGTTGGGGTCATCAAAGGGGATATCTTCGTAGCCCTCGAGAAGAATCTTCCCCTTCATTGAGCCCTTTTCGCGAAGGGTCTTAGCGAGCTCACGCGTATCAATGCCCGTGAGGCCGAAGACCTTTTCACGGCGGAGCCAGTCACCGAGCGAGCCCTCGGAGTTCCAGTGGCTGTACTCCTCGGAGTAGTCGGAGACGATGATCCCCAAGGGATGTATCTCATCGCTCTCGCGGAAGAAGGCTATACCATTTTCATCGTGCTTGGGAGAGGGGACGCCGTAGTTGCCCACCAGAGGGTAGGTCATCACGAGGATCTGCCCTCGGTAGCTGGGGTCCGTAAAGCTCTCGGTGTAGCCCGTCATAGCGGTGTTGAATACAACCTCGCCTGCTACGGGGGCTTCGTAGCCGAAGGAATACCCCTCGAAGCGGCTGCCGTCATCGAGGATTAGGGTAGCTCTCTTGTAGTCTTGCATAGGATGGATACTTTGTGAGAATGGAGTGTAGAAGGGATTGCTCGAGGCTTTTATAAAGAGAAAAGCCGTCTACCAAGCAGAGCTTGACATACGGCTTTCTTATATCTTGTGTCGCTCGTGGGGAGCGAAGACCTCAGTATCATTGACGTGATTAGTGATGCTACGCAGGGCTTCTTTAGCTCTGCTTTGCACACAAAGATAGCTAAAAAAGCGGAACCGCCTCGCTCCTTGCTCCACGATCGAAGTGGTAGCGAGAGGGGCGAGGCGGTGTCGGTAGGGGGATTAGAGACCGAAGCGCTGACGGAGCGTGTCTACGTAGTCCAGCTTCTCCCAGGTGAAGAGCTCGACTTCGTGGGCGATATTGCCACGGCTATTCGTAGAGAAGTACTTCGTGACCTTGCGAGGCTCACGGCCGAAGTGCCCGTAGCTGGCTGTCTCACGATAGATAGGAGCACGGAGCTTGAGGCGCTGCTCGATAGCATAGGGGCGGAGATCGAAGACCTCGTCTACGAGCTTGGCAATCTCTGTATCGCTGAGGGAGACGTGACTTGTCCCATTCGTATTGACGAAGATACTGATCGGCTCAGCGACCCCGATGGCGTAAGCGAGCTGCACGAGTACTTCGTCAGCGATACCAGCGGCGACGAGGTTCTTCGCAATGTGGCGAGCAGCATAGGCTGCAGAGCGGTCTACCTTAGAGGGGTCCTTGCCAGAGAAGGCACCACCACCATGGGCAGCCTTACCTCCGTAGGTGTCGACGATGATCTTACGACCTGTGAGGCCGGTATCTCCGTGGGGACCACCGATGACGAACTTACCCGTGGGGTTGACTAAGAGCTTCGTCTCCCTGTCGAAGGCACGCTGTACATCCTCGGGGTAGCGAGCGAAGACACGGGGCAGGAGTACGCGACGGATATCCTCCGTGATGTGTGCCTGCATCTCAGAATCAGCGATGGCCTGTGCCTCGACAGTAGCATCTGCAGGCTGGATGAAGTCGTCGTGCTGGGTGCTGATGACGATCGTGTCGATACGCAGGGGCTTACCTTCCTCAGAGTACTCTACCGTCACCTGGCTCTTAGCATCGGGGCGGAGGTAGGGCATAAGGTGAAGCTCTTCCTTGCGAATGCGAGCGAGCTCCTCAAGCAGCGCGTGGGAGAGGTCGAGGGTAAGAGGCATCAGAGAGGGGGTCTCACGGCAGGCATAGCCGAACATGATACCCTGGTCCCCTGCACCCTGCTCTTCGGGAGCGGTGCGCTCGACCCCACGGTTGATGTCGGCACTCTGACCATGGATGGCTGAGAGTACACCGCAGCTATCGGCATCGAAGCAGTAAGCGCTCTTGTTGTATCCGATCTCGCGGATGACGTCACGCGCGATGTCCTGCAGCTCTACGTAGGCGTCGCTCTTGACTTCGCCTGCCAGCACGACCTGCCCCGTCGTGACGAGCGTCTCGCACGCTACCTTGGAGTGCGGGTCAAGCGCCATGAAGTGGTCAAGGATGGCGTCCGAGATCTGGTCGGCTACTTTGTCGGGATGTCCTTCTGAGACGGACTCAGAGGTGAAGAGATAACTCATCTTATATTGATTGAATGGGTTGGTTAAATATGTCCCGTGCCCTTGGGTGGATGCGAAAAGACCTCAGCTGCTCTATGGTGGCAACTAAGGTCGAAGCGCTAAGTCTGTCGTAAGGGATGGGAGCTAAGGTATTGGCTCTATCTGGACGACGGGTTTAGCATTTTTTCTCGTGGTTGCAAGCATCTCAAATCTATCCACGTCCCACCGATGGGGCACCATTTTCGGCTACAAAGTTAACCTTTTTCTTGTTATTTCACTTCGTAGTGTAAAGAGTGTAGCAGCTCCGTATCAAAATGCGAGGGGTATATCGTGTCTGTTTCTACCACGAAAAAGTAGATCCTTCGGTGAGATAGCCCCCTAAGGAGATTGTTGCACAGAGTCCTGTTTCCTATTTAGAGTGCTAAGGCATCGTGTGCCCAGCTCCCCGATACACCTCTCCGAAGTGACCGAGCAGGCCCTTCGCCTTATCACATATATTCCTCTTGTCCTGCGAAGGGAAAAGTGTCCTTCTCGTGAAGGAAAAAGCGCCTTCACGTAGTGGTTTTTCAGTATCTATGCACGTAGTCTTAAAGACTAGGTACGTAAATCCAAATGTCCACGTACGTAGATATTAGAGCCACGTACGTAGCCCAAACTTATTTGCCACTCGTCCACAACTTTTATCCCTACGCGAAGCAACAGTCTCCTAAGGAGCTGCATATCGCTCCTATCTCATTCTTCCCCTTGTACTTGCAGTGGTGCGAACCTATATATATTGCTTGCTGCTCCGACCTATATAGGTCGACGCTGTGACCTATATAGCTTCGCACGCTGACCTATATTGGTCAGCCCATCGACCAATATATGTTGATACTACCCCTTCAGGAATGTGCTTAAGAATACCCTATAGGAGAGGGCTGATGCCAAGCTCTTGCCCGATTCCAAAAGGAAACGCCCTGCCCGCACAGATGTACGGACAGGGCGCCATCCTCTTCTTAGAAGGGATAGATCTGTGGAAGTGATTTACTTCTTCTTACAGCAAGACTTCGTGGAGTCTTGAGTCTTAGGGTGGCATACAGAGCACGCCTTATCGGTGCAGTTAGCGTGGTTGCCTTGACTCTTGCAGGTTGACTTCGTGGAGTCTTGCTTCGTCATATCTTGGCGCTTACAGCAAGATTTTTTGCTGTCCTTCGAGTGCTTGCCTTCAGCTTTGCAGCAGGACTTTGTCGAGTCTTGGACTGCAGCGTGGTGTGCTTCGCATGCCTTAGCTCCTTCGGGTGTCGAGCAGGCTGCACCTGCTTTGCAGTCACACTGCTTGCTCTTGCCTGAGCAGCACTTAGCGGCTTCCTTCTTTACAGAGTCCGTCTTGGCTGGGCTTTGGGCGGAGAGACTGGTGCCGAGCGCGAAGATACACGCTGCAGCGAGAATGAACTTCTTCATTTTCTAGGAAATGTATTAGAGGTAATTAGTGATTGATTATCCAACTGCAAAGGTAGTGAAACTGCTTAGCCGTGTTGTCCTACAAGTAAATGGAGCTATTGATGCTATGAATAAAGAGGGAACGGGTGACCTTCTTCCCTCGGAGAAGAAGGTCACCCGCTCCCTTATGTACGGTATGCCTTTTAGTGCAAATTGAAGCTAAAAGATGAGTGAGATGAGCTGGTAGACTACTGCCCCAGAGATATAGCCAGCAAGAGCAAGCAGACTGAAGCGCTTGAAGTAGTAGCCGAAGCTGATCCCCTCGAGGCCCATGACTGTGACCCCAGTAGCGGAACCGATGATCAGCAGGCTACCACCTGTGACGGCACAGTAGGCGAGGAAGACCCAGAAGGAGCCATTGACGACGAAGGGTGTGATCGCACCCGAGGTCTCCAGCGGATACATACCGAGGACGGCAGCCACGAGGGCGACGTTGTCCAGCATAGAGGAGAGTACCCCGATGATAGCAGCGAGCAGGCCTGTGTTGGGGATGAGGGCTGTGACGCGAGTAGAGGCTGCGGCGAGCTGTCCACCTTCGATCAGTGCTGCCACGGACATTAGGATGCCGAGGAAGTAGAAGATCGTAGTGAGGTCAGCATGATTGAGGAGGGTCGTGACACGGAGCTCAGTTGCATTCTCAAGGCGCTTCTTGAAGCGGAAGAACATCAGCTCAGTGTAGATCCACACGATGACCAGACCAAAGATAACCCCCATGAAGGCGGGTACATCGAAGAAGGTCTGCCAGATAGGTACGAGCATCAGCGAGACGATCCCCAGGACGAGGACGATGATACGTGCGTGCTGAGGGAGGATATCATCCAGTGAATCTTCGGGGACATCTGGTAGGGCACGCAGCTGAGCATTCTTCTTGAAGAGGAAGTAGTGCGCCAGGAGGGTGGGGACCACCATGTTCACGAAGGCGGGGATGACTAGGTGGAAGATCTGGTAGTATGGTGTGATACGACTGTTGTTCCACAGCAAGAGGGTCGTCACGTCACCGATAGGCGACCAAGAGCCTCCTGCATTACAGGCGATGATGCTGATACAGGCATACTTCATTCGGTCCGTGGTGTCAGGGACAAGACGACGCAGGATAGCGATGATGACGATCGCGGCAGCGAGGTTGTCGAGGAACGCCGAGAAGAAGAACGAGGCAATAGCTACACGCCACAGCAGCGCACGCTTATTCGTCGTAGCTACGATCTTAGCCACGGACTTGAAGCCCCCGTAGGTGTCGATCGTATTCACAAGGACCATTGAGCTGAGGACGAAGAAGAGCGTGCTCGAGACGTCACCGAGGTGCTCTGTGAGCTTAAAGGATAGGTAGTCCGATACGCCTAAGTCCTCTGCTGGAGCATGAGGGAAGGAGGCAACGAACTGACGGAAGCCTGCAGTCACTGCAGCGATATCCGTTTCGATGAGGAGGATCGCCCAGAGGACGACGGAGGTAAGGAGTGCCGTCGCGGTCTTGTTGATCTTGATCTGCTCCTCCAGAGCAATACCGATGATCCCTAAGACAAAGATCGCGGGCATGAGGTAATACCAACTCATAGAATAATAGGATTGTAAGTGAGTAAAGGGCGAGGAGGGATCAGAGGTAGATCTCCAGCGCCGTGCCCCCATAGAACGAGACGGGACTGAGTCCGTAGGTCCGCTGAGGGGTAGTCAGGTGATAGGACGAAGGGTAGTAGTCCAGCCCGAGGGGTAGGCGCAGGCCAAGCTCCTTCGTGAAGCGCCAGCGAGGCGCTAGTTCGATACCCATCCCCACCGAGCTTGCAGGCATATACAGCGCAGGCTCATGGGCTGGGAATGTAGTAGCCCGCCCTACGCGCTTGCGAAGTGCAGCCGAGGCGGATGCCGAAATGTGAAAGCCTCGCCATAGGCGTAGGTCACGCCCGAGGCCTAAACGTAGGGATAGGTAGCGGTCCTGGGCACTGCGTCCCAGACCATCTCCCCCTTCCTGACCGCGGAAGGTGGATAGCCCCACATTTCCCTTTAGGTATAGAGGCCACTGCGGGGGAGTGTACTCGACGCCCAGCGCAGCATGTCGCCCTTGGAGGCTCCATGTATCTTCACCCTGCGAAGGGGTAGCACTTAGCGTAATGGGGGCATAGAGACGGAAGTGAGGAGTAGGCTCCTCATCGTAGTACTTCAGTTGACGTCCCGTATTACCGAAGAGACGATCGCTTATCCAGTAGCCGATGTGCCCTGAGAGGATGCCAAGTCCAGCTCCTGTGACGACATCACCGATCCAGTGGCGGTTATTGAGGATTCGCCCCAGCCCCGTGATAGAGGCTAGCCCGTAGCTTACGGGAGGAAGCCATGGATAGCGCTCGCCATACTCCAAGCTCAGTAGCGTCGCTGAGGTAAAGGCCATAGCGGTATGCCCAGAGGGGAAGGAGTTTCGAGACGAGCCGTCAGGGCGTCTTACACGGGCGGTGTACTTAATAGCCGAGGTGACTGCGAGCATCGTAGCCGTTGCAGCGACATCAGCAGTGAGCACTTGCCAGGGTGATTTACTTGTGCCCTCTACACCCGCAAAGCGTAGCCCAAGTTGGGCTGCTAATTGAGCGAACTGGAGGTAGTCATCGTAGTGGTGACGGAAGTGAGGATAGTGCCCGTAGCGTATCGTGCGTATCTGCTCGTTGTGAATATTCTGCATCACTCCTATACCTACGAGTGGCGCTGCACTGAGCGCCCCCTGTAGGAGGAGTTGATTCGTTTTCTGTGCATTGCTCAGCGTGTCGGGGCGATATGTAGCTGCCGTTGTGTAGCTGAGCGTATCGGCTACACCCTGCGCTTTAGAGGGGAGAGCCGTGAGGAGGGATAGTAGAGCGAGTGGATAGGCTTTTTTATTCATAAGTCTATTCGAAGCGTCCGAGGGTAAGGGTCTGCCAGTACTCGGATTTGGCTTGGTGGAGGTCGTGGGTGACCATGAGCATCGTTGTCTCGGGGCGTACGACTTGCTCCAGTAGCGACTCGAAGCTTTCCTTATAAGACTTGTCCAGGAAGCTGAGTGGCTCGTCGAGGATCAGAAGCTCGGGATTAGAGGCCAGCGCACGACCGAGCAGAGCTCGCTGGAGCTGACCACCGCTGAGCTTACCGATGGGGCGCTGGAGGAGGTGTGTGAGCCCGATGGCTTCTGCGAGCGTCTCTACCTGCTCTCTACGCACACCGCGTCCCGTGGTGCCTTTTGGGAGGCCAGAGTCAATAACCTCGTGGACGTGGATGGGGAAGTGGCGATCAATCTGATTGATCTGTGGAAGGTAGCTGGCGACCAGCTGGTCGGTAGTATGGCCCTCGCGGTCATAGCGGAGGAGCTGTCCAGCTTGTAGCGGGATGAGCCCCAGCAGAGTACGCATGAGGGTGGTCTTACCGCTGCCATTCGGTCCCGTGATAGCCCAGCGCTCACCACGACGCACGCACCAGTTGAGGTGTTCAAGTACGACCTTGTCGGGATAGCCGAGGGTCACATCACGTAGCTCTAAGAGTGGTCGCATAGGGGAGGTCATCGTGTAGGGGTAGATGAGGTGGTATCGCTCAGTGCGCGAGCGATGAGTAGAAGTTGCTCCCCCCAGTCCCCTCCCAGCGGGTTGATGACGACCATACGGGCGCCGAGCTCTTTCGCAATGCTCTCGATGAGCTTGGAGTCAAACTCCTGCTGGATGAAGACCACGCGTACGCCCAGCTTCTTAGCTTCTTCGATGAGTGCTTGTATATGCTGAGGCGTAGGCTCCTTGCCATCTTGCTCAATGACGAGCTGCTTGAGACCATACTCCTCTGCAAACTCAGAGAGGGACGGATGGTAGATGACGAAGGCACGCGAGGGTATATCGGAGAGTTGCTCTTTTATCGTACGATCTACGTGCTCCAGGCGCTGTGTGAAGTGCTGGTAACCCGCATCATATTGTGCTCGGTGCATCGTATCAATACGACAGAGAGAGCTGTATATACTCTTACCCATGGACTGAAGCCCGCGTACACTTGTCCAGTAGTGTGGGTCGTGAAGGTCGGTGGGGGTACCGTTGTGGAGATGTGCAGGCCCTACTAAGTCCTGATCAAGACGTACGAGCTGTAGGGTTGGCTGCATCGTATGGATACGCTCCACCCAGCTACGCTCAAAGCCCAGATCGCCCATGTAGAAATAGGCTGCGCTGGAGGCGAGTGCTTGGATGGTCTGTGGTGTAGGCTCGTAATTCTCTGGATTATTCCCCTGGGGGAGTAGTGTCGTCACCGCGACCAAGCTATCAGCGATCTCCGTGATGACCTGAGCTGCTGGTGCTATCGTCGTGGCTATCTGGAGTCGGGTAGACCGCTGCTCGCCCTGCTGACAAGAGGAGGCGAGAAGCCCTATCCCCAAGAGAAGGGTACACAGGGGGCGGTGGAGTGAACTACATATCATCGGAGTAGGAACTGCAATCTGCTTACTTATGCACGAAGCCGTCCAGTGAGACGGGCGAAGAGACGCCCCAACTCACCGATCCAGAGTACTGGGCTAGTGGCTATGAGAAGTGCAATCCAGTAGCTGAATGGAAGAGGAGCTATCTGGAAGAAATCGTATGCAAAGGTAGTAATTAAGAACTGCCCTACGAGGATGATAGCTGTGATCAGCAGGAAGTAGCGCGCTCGACCCATGCCAGCGAATGCACTACGACCCGAGCGGAATGCCTTTGCGTTAAACATATTCCACAGCTGAAGAAAGACGAATGTGGTGAAGAATACGGATAGGTCAAGTGCCGTAAGTTGATCCTTCCCTTCGACCCACTGTCCCGTCGTGAGGTCCAAGTGCTCCAATATATAATGTAGAGCAAAGAGCAGAAGGAGGAACAGGCCACCGACTCCGAATATCTGTCGTGCGAGCTGCGGTGTGATGATCCCAGCAGAGGCCTTGCGTGGACGCTCCTTCATGAGATGAGGGCTGGGGGGCAGGGAGGCGAGCGCCAGCGATGCGAAGGTATCCATGATGAGGTTCACCCAGAGCATCTGTGTCACGGTGAGGGGAGACTCCTTGCCGAGGAAGGCCCCTATAAGGACGGTGAGGCATGCCACGACATTGATCGTCATCTGGAATAGGATGAAGCGCTGGATATTCAGGTACAGTGAGCGCCCCCATAGTACGGCCTGCGCGATGCTGGCAAACGAGCTGTCGAGGATGGTGATATCGCTGGCTTCCTTAGCTACCGCCGTACCGTCGCCCATTGACAGCCCGACATGTGCTCTATTGAGGGCTGGGGCATCATTGGTCCCATCTCCGGTGACGGCCACGACTTCGCCCAACTCTTGGAGCAGGCGTACGAGGCGCTCCTTGTCCATGGGACGTGCGCGTGCCATAATCTTAAGACGGGTAAGTCGAGCCTTGGCTTCGTCGTCTGTGAGGGCCTCAAATTTTGCCCCCGTGATGATCTCATCGTCGGTAGAGCTTTCTCCCCAGAGACCGATCTGTCGGGCGATCTCTTTAGCCGTGCCAGAGGTATCCCCTGTGATGATCTTTACGCCAATACCAGCCTCTCGGCACTGCTGGATAGCCGCGGGCACTTCGCTGCGCACGGGGTCCATGATGCCGAAGATGCCTTGTAGCTGTAGTCCTTCTTTGATCAGCTCATCAAGAGGCTTCTCTTGATCTGCCGGACTCTCGACTATGTGGTAGCCAAGAGCGAGCGTTCGCATAGCGCGTGACTGATACTGCTGTAGTTGGGCTTCGTAGCGAGTACGTATCTCCGTAGGAAGATTACATAGGCTGAGCAGAATCTCTGGTGCCCCCTTGACATAGAGTACGGCCTTCCCTTCCAGCATTGCAGACTGAACTAAAGTCGCCATATACTTACGCTCTGTAGAGAAGGGGAGCTGTCGGATGATAGGGGCGGAGTCACGAAGGGTGAGGTAGTCGTACGCTTGCTCTCGTATCCAAAGAAGCAGGGCTCCTTCGGTAGGATTGCCCATGACCTCGGGGTGCTGTCGGTCGTGTGTATTGAGGAAGGCGGTTGTGTTGGCTGCTATGGCTTCGGGGAGAAGGCTTTGTACCTCAGTCGAGGCTTCGCTGAAGAAGCTCTCGACGCGCATTCGATTCTCCGTGAGCGTCCCCGTCTTGTCGGTGCAGATGACGGTGATAGCACCCATTGTCTCGCAGGCGTGCATACGGCGAACGAGGTTGTTGCTACGCATCATGCTACGCATGCTATAGGCCAGAGAGAGACTCACACTCATTGGTAGCCCCTCGGGGACAGCGACGACGATGACCGTCACGGCGAGCATGATCTTGCCGAGGAAGTAGGAGAGTGTAGTATCCCATGGAGCTGCAAAGCCCCCATCGAGAGCATAGATCAGGGTGCTGCCTACGAGGACGAGTGCTGCGAGGATATAGCTGATACGAGCTATGAGACTGCCGAGGTGATCAAGCTGACGATTCAGCGGCGTCTCTACGGAGGCATCTATCTGGATGCCTTCGAAGATCTTCCCCTGTTCGGTAGCATCCCCGACGACCTGTACGCGACAGACGGCATGTCCCTCGAGGATGGTCGTGCCACGACATATATAATTGGTAGGGTAAGTGGCTTCGCTGTCTTGATCGTCAGGGTGTACGCTCTTGGTCGTCATCGGCTCACCCGTGAGTGTTGACTCATCTACTGAGAGCGTGACAGACTCAAGGAGTTCGGCATCGGCTGGGATCTCCTCCCCCGTCTCCAGATAGAGCAGGTCGCCGACGACGATCTCGCGCTTCGGGATCTGTATGATCTCACCATCGCGTATGACCTTGTAGCGCACCTCGTCGCCTACCTGGCTCAGAAGCTCGAACTCCTTCTCGCTCTTCAGCTCGAAATAGAAAGCTATGCCAGTGGAAAGTAGGATCGCTAAGAAGACTCCGACAGGCTCAAAGAATCCAGCTCCTGTGGGATCAGTCTTGGTGACAAAATACTCATAGCAGGCCGAGAGGAGGGAGAGGACCATGGCGATGAGCAGGATAATGATGATGGGATCCTCGAATTTCTCGAGGAAAAGCTTCCAGCGCGAGGTGCGTGGACGGGGTGTCAGCTCATTGCAGCCGTGTTGTAGCCGGCTCTTGTGTGCCTGCTCGGAGGTGAGTCCTATATGTGGAGTAGGTATCTTGTCCATTATATATAATGTATAGGGGGAGGGGTGAGAGGTCGAAGTAGGGACCTCTCCTGCCATCTCCTTCGCCTGCAAAAATAGCGGAAGACCACCACATGATCATCCTATCACTTCTTAGACGGATTCAGGGGCTTTCTCATACTCCTCAGATGTACCAGTACTGGTCGCTGAGTGAACCAGTACTGGTACACCTTATTGACCAGTACTGGTTCGCGCTCTGACCAGTACTGGTCAACTTGCGAACCAGTACTGGTTGATTTTACTCTCCTGCAAAGGTTTATTCTATAAGGGGTTTGGAGGGGGGGGATGTAGTGACAGATAGGGATAGGGTGTCTGGCAAGGCAAAGGCCTACCTCTTTATCTGGTTGGCTGGTGAAAATGGGGGGATATTTGGAGGCTTGGAAAACTTATACTATCTTTGCAACGCAAATCAGCAAGCACGGTGTGGTAGTTCAGCTGGTTAGAATACCTGCCTGTCACGCAGGGGGTCGCGGGTTCGAGTCCCGTCCATACCGCCAAAGAAGAGAGCATAGCGAAAGCCATGCTCTCTTTCTGTATAGATGCCTATCACATCTTGATAACCTTAGATGCCATCTACTCCAAGTATATAGTAGCCTCCTACTCTCACTAAGGGATGTATGGGATGGTGTGTTTGATGGGATAACAAGCTAACACTAAGGCGGTAGACTTTGTAAGATATTTTTGTAAGTCATTGAGGTACAACGAGCCTGCAAAATACCTACCTTTGGTACGCTGTAGATAGATCAGCGTACGACTACTATAACAATACTTAAGCTAACGTTCGCCAATGAACACCAATGACTTTTCCATCCGCCACATAGGCGTAGGGCAGCACGATGCCGATGAGATGCTTCGTACCATCGGGGTGAAGACCTTAGATGAGCTCATCAACCAGACTCTACCCTCCAACATTCGATTGGACAAGCCTCTGGATCTCCCCGAGCCTATGACTGAGCGGGAGTTTGCTGAGCATATCGCAGACCTTGCATCTAAGAACGAAGTCTATACCTCCTACATCGGCCAAGGCTGGTACGATACCGTACTCCCTCCCGTCATCCAGCGTAATGTACTGGAGAATCCCGTCTGGTACACATCCTATACTCCCTATCAAGCAGAGATCTCTCAGGGCCGTCTTGAGGCGCTCTTCAACTTCCAGTCGGTCATCACGGATCTGACGGCACTCCCCTTGAGTAACTGCTCTCTTCTCGATGAAGCAACGGCTGGGGCTGAAACCGCCTTCCTCCTCTTCAATGAGCGCTCTAAGGCTAAGGTGAAGCTCGGTGCACGCAAGCTCTTCGTCGACAAGGACGTCTTTGCTTCCACTCGTGATGTCATCCTCACGCGCTGTATCCCACAGGGGATCGAGGTTGTCCTCGGCAAGTGGAACGAGTTCGACTTCGGTGACGAGTTCTTCGGAGCAATCGTACAGTACCCAGGCTCACTCGGTGGCGTCAATGACTACTCTGAGTTTGTGGTCAAGGCTCACGATGCCGATATCAAGGTTGGGGTCGCTGCTGACCTCCTCGGTCTTGTCCTGCTGACGCCTCCAGGAGAATGGGGTGCTGACGTCGTCTTCGGCTCAGCTCAGCGCTTCGGTGTGCCTATGTACTTCGGTGGTCCCTCTGCTGGATACATCGCTTGTCGTATGGAGTACAAGCGTACGCTACCAGGGCGTATCATCGGTCTGAGTAAGGACCGCCTGGGCAAGGAGTCCTATCGCCTCGCACTGCAGACTCGCGAGCAGCATATTAAGCGCGAGCGTGCTACGAGTAATATCTGTACCGCTCAGGCTCTGCTGGCTTCGATGAGTGGCTTCTATGCCGTCTACCATGGTCCCGAAGGCCTGAAGAATATTGCACGCCGTGTCCATTCTTACACGGGCTTCCTCGCAAAGAAGCTTCAGGATCTCGGCTATCGCCTCCTGCATGAGAACTTCTTTGATACACTCTGCGTCATCCTCCCCGAGGAAGCAGGCTTTGCAGCTAAGCTCCGTGAGATCGCAGAGGAGTGTCGTGTGAACCTCTTCTATGCTCCCTGTGGTACGGTCGCTCTGCTTAGCATTGACGAAACGACACTGCCCGAAGACCTCAGCGTCCTCTGCTACATCTTCGCTTCTGCCCTTGGCAAGGAGAGCAACTTCAATGACGAAGTCGGCGAACACACGATCCACATTGATCGCAAGTTCGTACGTACCTCGCCCTTCCTCTCCTACGAAGTCTTCAACAAGTACCATACGGAGACCGAGATGATGCGCTATATCAAGCGTCTTGAGCGTAAGGATATCTCGCTGACGCACTCGATGATCTCTCTCGGCTCATGTACGATGAAGCTCAATGCTGCCACGGAAGTCATTCCTCTCAGCAACCCAGCCTTCTGCAATATCCATCCCTATGCTCCTGCTGAGCAGGTACAGGGCTCCCTTGAGCTGCTGGAGAACCTCAAGGGTCTCTTAGCTACGATCACGGGGCTGCCCGTCGTATCGCTCCAGCCTAATTCGGGTGCTGCTGGTGAATATGCCGGTCTACGTACGATCCGCTCTTACCATGAAGCTCACGGAGGTGGTCACCGCAGTAAGATCCTTCTGCCTGCTTCTGCTCACGGTACGAACCCTGCTTCGGCTTCACAGTGTGGCTACCAGTGCGTCATCGTAGCGTGCGATGCGCATGGTAATGTCGACTGGGAAGACTTTATGAAGAAGACCGAGGAGCATAAGGATGACCTCGCTGCGATGATGATCACTTATCCCAGTACGCACGGGATCTTCGAGACGAATATCATCGACCTCTGTAAGCGTATCCATGATTGCGGAGCCCTCGTCTATATGGATGGTGCGAATATGAACGCTCAGGTAGGTCTTACCAACCCTGGCTTCATCGGAGCAGACGTCTGCCACCTCAACCTGCATAAGACCTTCGCTATCCCCCACGGTGGTGGCGGTCCTGGTAGCGGCCCTATCTGTATGACCGAGGCTCTCGCTCCTTACCAGCCTACGCATGGCTATGGCGTCGACTACGAGCCTATCGAAGGGAACGTCGTCTCTGCATCTCCTCTTGGTAGTGCTGGTATCGATGTCGTCTCCTATGCTTACATCCGCCTGCTGGGTACGAAGGGGCTTGAGCGTGCTACTCGCACGGCAATCCTCAATGCCAACTACATGGCTGTCCGTCTCAAGGATACCTATGGCATCGTCTACACGGGGGCAACGGGCCGCGTCGGTCACGAGCTGATCCTCGACTGTCGCAAGCTCAAGGAAACCTACGGCGTTGATGAGAGCGATATCGCTAAGCGCCTCATGGACTTCGGCTACCATGCTCCTACGCTTTCCTTCCCTGTACATGGCACGCTTATGATCGAGCCCACCGAAAGTGAAAGTAAGGCTGAGCTGGATCGCTTCCTCGAAGTGATGCAGTGCATCTGGGGTGAAATGCAGGAGATCAAGGAAGGCCGTGCTGATGCCGAAGACAACGTGCTGAAGAATGCTCCTCACCCTGAGTATGAAGTGGTCTCTGACTCTTGGTCACACAGCTATTCCCGTGAGAAGGCTGCCTATCCGCTGCCTTACCTGCGTGAGAATAAGTTCTGGATCAATGTCGCTCGCGTAGACAATGGCTTCGGCGACCGCAATCTGATCCCCGCCTTCTGTGCTTGTATCGCTCCTACGATAGAGGAATAAGCACTAAGGTCTAAGCAAGTAATGCCCCTCCCTTCGTCCTATCGGGACGAAGGGAGGGGCTTCTTTTTGCACAGAACTTAAGGTGTAAGCTTGCGAATTATACATTGGTCGACTACTATCTCTCATGCTTGCTACTTTTATATAGAGGAGGAGGTCGCTGCCTCTATCCTTGGTAGCATTTCCCCTTCTCAAAATATTTTAGATATTCAGTCTCTATGTTAGCACCTATAGTGTGGTGTAGAGTGTGGAAGAGAGCTAAGGGATGAGAGTAGCCTTCTTGCGGTGCTATATGCTATGATTCAGTAGATTGTCTCCCTCTTTTTGATGACTCTTGAGGCCCTTTGAAGAGCTTCTTCGGAGCGTCCCAAAAGAACTCTTTAGGAAAGCTTTGATATATAGATACAATTCTTATCTTTGTCTTGTAGAGATAAGAATACACTCAGTAAGTACAATAGCACGAAGCACAAGAGTACATCACTCAACTATATCCATCCAAACAATAACACGTAAGAAACTATGAACGACTCCGCTATCTTCACTCTGATTGAAGAGGAACGTCAACGACAACTCAAGGGTATTGAGCTCATTGCCTCTGAGAACTTTGTCAGTGAAGAAGTCATGAAGGCTATGGGTAGCTGCATGACCAACAAGTATGCAGAAGGCTATCCTGGTAAGCGCTACTATGGTGGTTGCGAAGTAGTAGACAAGTCTGAGCAGCTCGCTATCGACCGCATCAAGCAGCTCTTCGGTGCTGAATGGGCCAACGTACAGCCTCACTCAGGTGCTCAGGCAAATATGGCCGTTCTCCTCGCCTGTCTCAACCCTGGCGATACCTTCATGGGGCTGAACCTCGCCCATGGTGGTCACCTCTCCCACGGCTCTGCTGTCAATAGCTCAGGCCTTCTCTACCATGCTATCGACTACAATGTCAGCGAAGAAACGGGTCGCGTAGACTACGATCAGATGGAGCAGCGTGCTCTCGAGCACAAGCCAAAACTCATCATCGCAGGGGGCTCAGCTTACTCTCGCGAATGGGACTACAAGCGTATCCGTGAGATCGCAGATAAGATCGGGGCTATCTTCCTCGTCGATATGGCTCACCCCGCTGGGCTCATCGCTGCAGGTCTCCTCGATAACCCTGTCAAGTTCGCTCATATCGTCACCTCAACGACGCACAAGACGTTGCGCGGTCCTCGTGGTGGTATCATCCTTATGGGTAAGGACTTCGATAATCCTTGGGGCAAGACTACGCCTAAGGGTGAGATCAAGAAGATGTCCGCACTCCTCGACTCTGCAGTCTTCCCAGGTGTACAGGGCGGTCCTCTGGAGCACGTCATCGCAGCTAAGGCAGTAGCCTTCTACGAAGCTCTCCAGCCCTCATTCAAGGAATACGGTCGTCAGGTCAAGAAGAACGCTCAGGCTATGGCTGAAGCCTTCGTACGCCGTGGCTACGGTGTCGTATCTGGTGGCACGGACAACCACTGCATGCTCATCGACCTGCGTGGTAAGTTCCCCGAACTCACCGGTAAGGTGGCTGAAAAGGCTCTTGTAGCAGCCGACATCACGGTGAATAAGAATATGGTTCCCTTCGATAGCCGCTCGGCTTTCCAGACCTCGGGTATCCGTGTCGGTACGCCTGCTATCACTACTCGTGGTGTCAAGGAAGACAAGATGGAGTACATCGTCTCCCTCATCGACCGCGTCCTCTCTGCGCCCGAAGATGAAGCTGTCATCGCTGCTGTCCGCAAGGAAGTCAACGAAATGATGGCTAACTATCCTATCTTCGCTTGGTAGATCTTACCGATCAGGTTGGGCCAGTCGGCGTGAACCTGAGTTAACAAGTGACCCGAGGCTATTGCCCGGAGTAGTGTATGCTACCCCTGCGCAAGCCTCGGGCTACTCGTTTTTCCATATATTTGTATTACTGCGTTCGATGAGCCTTCTCTTGAGGCCTCATCAGCGCCGATCATATCATTCAAATAGACTCAATGAAGAAGTTATTTACAAGCATGGCCTGTGTGCTGGCTCTCTGTGTAGGAGGGACTACTGCGTGGGCTGCCAGCGCTCCCTCTCGAGTGTCTATCCCCGTGCCTTCGTATGACAAGGGGATCAACATTATCCCTCGTCCTAAGCAACTTCAGGAGCTCAAGCTTCCTGCTTTCCGCCTGACAGCGACTACGCCTGTCATTGCCTCTGGTGATTCAGCTGTGACGATCGCTCGCTTCTTCACCGAAAAGATTAACCGCTCTACGGGCTTCTCTCTGCGTGTAGTGCCTGGTACTAAGGCTACTCAGCAGGCTATCTTCGTTCGCATTGATCCTAAGCTCGCCCTTGGCGATGAGGGCTATACGCTGAACTCTTCTTCTCGCGGTGTCGAGATCGTTGGGCGTTCGGCGAAGGCTCTTTTCTGGGGCTTCCAGAGCTTGATGCAGCTACTCCCTGCGGAGGTCGAGTCTGCAGGTAAGGTCGGGACTCTTCCCATGACAGCTTGGACGATCCCTGCCGTTCGTATTTCTGATGAGCCTGCCTTCGAGTATCGCGGCGTGATGGTCGATGTGTGTCGCCACTTCCTCACGGTCGATGAGATGAAGAAGCACATCGATATCATCTCCATGTTCAAGATCAATAAGCTCCACTGGCACCTCACAGAGGACCAGGGCTGGCGTATTGAGATCAAGAAGTATCCCCGCCTGACCGAGGTCGGTGCTTGGCGTATCGAAGGAGATGGCAGTCGCTATGGTGGCTTTTATACGCAGGATCAGGTCCGTGAGATCGTCCGCTATGCTCAGGATCGCTTTGTGACGATCATCCCTGAGATTGAGATGCCAGGTCACGGTATGGGTGCTATCGCCTCTTACCCTGAGCTTACCTGCTTCCCTAACCGTCGTAAATATATCGTACGTAATATTTGGGGTATCGAAGATGATGTCTATTGCGCTGGTAAGGAGTCGACCTTTGAGTTCATCCAGAATGTACTCGACGAAGTCGTACCCCTCTTCCCTGGCGAATACTTCCACATCGGTGGGGACGAGTGTCCTAAGGATCGCTGGAAGGAATGTCCCAACTGCCAGAAGCGCATCAAGGCTGAAGGTCTGAAGGATGAGCACGAGCTCCAGAGCTACGTCATCCGCCGTGCTGAGAAGATGCTCGCTAAGCATGGGAAGAAGCTTATCGGCTGGGATGAGATCCTCGAAGGTGGCCTTGCTCCTACAGCTACCGTCATGAGCTGGCGTGGAGAAGATGGTGGTATCCAGTCTGCCAACATGGGTCACGACGTGATCATGACCCCTGGTAGTGGTGGCCTCTATATTGACCACTATCAGGGTGACCCCAAGATCGAGCCCGTAGCTATCTGCTGCTATGCTCCTCTTGAGAAGGTCTACAACTATAATCCTATCCCCGAAGCTATCGCTCCCGATAAGCGTCACCACATCAAGGGTGCACAGACCAACCTTTGGGCTGAGTATCTCTATACTCCAGAGATCATGCAGTATCGTGCCTTCCCTCGTGAGATCGCTCTTGCAGAAGCCGTATGGTCGCCCATCTCTGGTCGTGACTTCAAGGATTTCAGCCGTCGCCTCGATAATGCGTATGTGCGCCTCGATATGCATGGTGCGAACTATCATATCCCACAGCCTGAGCAGCCCCTACCTAACGTAGACCCAAAGGAAAGCTACGAGAAGACTGTCTCTTCGCTCAACTTCATAGCCTTCACTGATAGCGCTGAGCTGTCTCTCAAGACGACTCGTCCTATCCGTATCGTCTATACGCGTGATGGTAGCACGCCCACGCTGTCCTCGGAGAGCTATACCATGCCTCTTAAGGTCACCAAGAGCGAAGTCATCCGTGTAGCTTCTATCCTTCCTTCTGGTAAGACAAGCCCCGTACGTGAGATCACCTTTGAGAAGCAGACCCTTGCTCCTGCAGCTACCGTTGCTAATAATCTCAAGCCAGGTCTGGCTACAAAGACCTCTATTGGGAGCTACTATCAGGCTACGGATCTTATCGGTGTGATGAACTGGACTAAGGGTATTGCCAAGCGTCCTCAGGATCTTCGTCCTGACGTCGTCAAGAATCACATGGCTGAGATCCAGCCTAAGGCCGTCATCGGTGATGGCTATGTGAAGATCCCCAAGGATGGTGTCTATGTCTTCTCTACGGACCTCGACCAGATGTATATCGATGGTAAACTCCTCATCGACAACAGTGGTGAGGTAGCTAAGTCCAGCCGTCGCGATAAGAGCGTGGCTCTGAAGGCTGGTTGGCACAAGATCCGCCTGATCTTCATCGGCGCTGTCCGTGGTGGCTTCCCCACCTATTGGGATGGTGCTGCTGTTGCCTATCGCAATATCAAGGACAATAAGTTCACCAACATCACCGAAGATATGCTGGCACATTAAGCCGCTTTGCACGCCTCTCTTCCGATACTTTCGACTGAGCCCTCGCCTCTCTCCTTCCGCTGGAGAAGGGCGGGGGCTCAGCCTTCTCTACTACTTTCACCTTACCATCTATGCCATCCCACCTTACTCCTACCGAGCGGACCTATACCATTGCACTCTCCCTCACTAAGTACGTCGGCCCTCGCTCTGCTATTGAGCTTATTGAAGCCCTCGGCTCTGCTACGGCTCTCTTCACTGATGCGGAGCTTCGTGCTCGTATCCTTCCCCGCCTGCCTCAGCGTATAGCACAGCAGCTGGCTTCGCCTACTTTGGTTGAAGAGGCTCTGCGTATCGAGGAGCGCAGTCAGAAGGAAGGCATTCGCCCCATCTTCTTTCTTAGTGAGGACTATCCATCTTCTCTTCGTGAGATTGCCGTTCCACCTATGGTCTTGTATGTGCGCGGTGAGTATGTCGCTTGGACGGAGCGTAAGCACGTGAGTGTCGTCGGTACGCGGAGTATCTCCGACTATGGCCGTGTACTTACCCAGCAGGTGGTGAGAGAGCTGTCGGCTACTTGCCCTGCATCTACGATTGTCAGTGGGCTGGCTTACGGAGTCGATATACAGGCTCATGAGGCTGCGCTAAATCTGAGTCTTCCAACGGTGGCTGTGCTCGCCCATGGGTTGGATACGCTCTATCCGAGTGCGCACTGGCGGATCGCCGAGCAGATCCTGCGTGATGGAGGTGCTTGGGTAAGCGAATATCCGCCAGGGGTAAAGCCCTATCGTCAGGCTTTCGTTGCGCGTAACCGTATCATCGCTGGGCTAAGTGCCGCAACTATCGTCATCGAGGCGGGTGAGCATAGCGGGTCGCTCTCGACGGCAAACTATGCTCTCGAATCGGGGCGTGAAGTCTTCGCCTGTCCTGGTCGCTTGACCGATCCTGAGAGCATCGGCTGTCATAAGCTCATCGAGGAGCAGCGTGCCCATCTTTACCTTGGGGCCTCTTCGTTGATGAAGGAGCTAGGCTGGGCTACATCGGATGAAGCTAATGGTGCAAGTTCCTCCTCTGTACCTGCTCCAGAAAGGGTACTTCCTACCTCTCCAACCAAGGAATATCCGCCCCATCCCCTGCTTGCTATCTTGATAGAGCAGGGTATGCTTTCTGTCGATGAGCTGTCCCGCCTATCGGGTATGGACTTGCTGACCGTCCGAAGTGAGCTCTTTGATCTCGAGCTGGATGGTTGGGTACAAGCCCGAGCGGGAGGTTGCTACAGCTTGTGCTGAAGGCGATGAAATAAGAAGAAGCCCTTAGGACTGATCAGTCCTAAGGGCTTCGCTTATTTGATACGTTCGGGGCTATTTACCGAAGCTCCATTTGAGGGCGAGTGTCGGTGCTACGAGCCACTGAGGGGCATCGACATTCTTCGATATGCGTACTTCGCTACCTATGCTGAGGTTGAAGTCTGGTGCGACACCTGGGATCTTATTGAGGTTGCACCACACCTGCGGCTGCGACATGAACTTGAAGTCTGTGCCCCAACCGATGCGGGGATCCTTCTGATGCCACCAGCTGAAGAAGCCCGTAGCGGTGATGAGACCATTGCCAGGAGCGAACTTCCATACTCCGCAGAGCTCATAGTTGTGTGGCTGGGCAATCCCACGTATATACTTGTAGAGGGGGGTGAGGCTGAGCATCGTGCGACGCTCGGGGCTGAGGTAGGTGTAGGTCACCCCCGTCATGAAGGCATCATTGAGCGAGATCGCACGTGAGCCCACAGGTTCGGGAGCATTGGCATTGATGAAGCGCAGGCCGCCGTCATAGCGCACGTGCCAAGAGAGTGGACCCTGCCAAAAGCGTAGGTTGCGCATAAACTTCCAGTTGGCACTCACTGCTCCCTGCTGGAGGAAGGACATATCGACGAAGTAGAACGTATCGCCGAAGCGGTCAAGGCTCTGCTGCTCTACGGTCATCGTCATGCGCGGACGGTCAGCCTGTACCTTGGGGTAGAGGTAGCGACCGAGGTCATAGTGCAGCTGGATATTCTGCCCCATGGCGGGTACAGCGAGGAGGGAAAGACTCGTGAGGACGAGAGCCCGAAGGTCGAGGCGAAGGCTTTGTTTCATCTACGGATTAAGTGTGTTAAGCTAAGGATGGTGGTCATCTCGTGCATTCGTCTGCAAAGGTACAAGAACTGAATGGATTAGAAGAAGGTGGGTGATAATTCATCCAGGGATATATCCCCTTATAAGAAGAGTTTTAGGCATTCTTTTATTGATGATGGCCGTGAATCTATATTGGTCACTGGCTCAACCAATATGAGACTGTTGCCTCAGAGTCCTTCCCCCTACTAATAATTGTGCTAAGGCATCGTGTGCTCAGCTCCCTGATAATGCCTCTCCGAAGAGATACACAAGCCCCTCGCTTTATCGGAAGTATTCCTCTGATTTCGCAGAGGAAAAAGTGTCATTCCCGTGAAGAAAAAAGCGCCTTCCCGTAGTGGTTTTCCTCCATCTATGCATGTAGTCTTAAAGACCAGGCACGTAAATCCCAATATCCACGCACGTAGATATTAGATCCACGTACGTAGTCCAAACTTATTTGCCACTCGTCCATAACTTTTATCCCTACGCAGAGCAACGACCTAATAGTAGGTTGACCCGCTGACCAATATAGGTTGCTTTATTGATCAGTATAGTCTCATTCCTATACTACTCTGGGTAGCCCTTTTTTCGTCTGTTAGAGAGCTGATCCTATCTGGTCGAGTGTGGCTTAGCCCTCGGAGGTGGTATCGTCTGTGGTAGGGCGAATGAAGCGACGGACTGCGCTTGAAGTAGAAGCGGTGTCTATGGGCAAGGTGAAGTTGTCTCGCAGATCACGCATCGTGCGCTGTAGGCCCGCAAGACCTGCTCGCTTGACAGCTGTGCCAGCAAAGAGAGCTAAGTACTCTTCTTCGCTCATCGCTTCGAGCTCCTCGGGGGAGAGGGAGAGCAGGGCTTCGCGTGGAGTGTAGTCGGCGATGGTCGTGGGTCGAGCATAGCGGTTCCATGGGCAGCACTGCTGGCAGGCATCACATCCGTAGACCCGACGCCCCATGCGTTCGCGGAGCTCGGGGGGGATCTCACCCTTCTGCTCGATGGTGAGGTAGCTGATGCATCGGCGTGCATCGATACGCCCAGGCTCGAGGAAAGCCTCTGTCGGGCAGGAGGTCTGACAGCGCTCACAGCGTCCGCAGAGGTTGCGCATCGGGCTGTCCGTCGGTAGCTCTATGTCAATGAGTAGCTCACCTAAGACGAAGTAGCTCCCTGCACGTGGGATGATGAGCAGGCTGTTCTTCCCGCGCCAGCCAAGCCCTGCCTGCTCGGCCCAATAGCGCTCCATGATCGGTGCGGAGTCGGAGAAGGCGCGCCCCGTGACGGGGAGCTGTAGCTCGGAGCGCATGTAGGCTAAGAGCTGGTCAAGCCTTTTCTTGACGACCTTATGGTAGTCTCGCCCGTAGGCATAGTAGGCGAACTGTGGGGCTTCGGGGGCTTGCTTTGTCTCAGGATAGTAGTTCATCGCTACCATGATGAGCGTCTTCGTCCCAGGGAGAAGCACGCGCGGGTCACTTCTTAGCTCACGATTGCGGGCTAAGTAATCCATATCACCATGGTAGCCCGTCTCGATCCATGAGTCGTATTCCTGCAGAATAGCTTCGGGGACAGCACTAGCTTGGGCGATGCCACATGCAGAGAAGCCGAGGCGAAGGGCCTCGGCTTTAATCTGTGTGACAATGTCGTGTGGGGAGATGGACTCCACTTGTATGGAGAGGAGCTGCTGTCGTCTTGGGAGCAGCTAAGGCTTAGTTGTTGTGGAAGACCCACGCTGAGCGGTGGGCGGGATGCTCCTTCACCAGCTCGTTGAGGTAAGCATAGGCCTCAGCAGAGGAGTCAAAGGAGGTAAGAGCAAGACGAATCGTGCGACCATGGGGAGAACGCAGTGCGGTGAGTGTGGCTTCGGGGAGGGTAGTGCGAGCCTGCTCTACGTAGGTCTGGATACGCTCCTCGGTGCGCTCGGTAGCGATGATGATATAGTAGCGGCCATCTTGCTCGGTAGACCAGCGGAGGTTGCCTTGTTCACCCTTTGCTGTGGCTTCGGTAGAAGTGTCTGCTACCTTCTTTTCCTCACCGAAGAGCTGGCGTGCTACTTCGACCGAAGGTGTGAATCCAGCTTGGTAGTGCTGCTCCGTCTCGACCTTGTTCCCCCAAGGGAGAAGTGCAAGGATCGCGATGACGACGGCAGCTGCATAGCCCAGCGCACGCTTGGGGAGGCGCAGGGAGATATAGCGGCTGTCCTGCCCGCCCGAGAGTGCTTGTCTGTCGCTGTTCGCCTGAGGTAGTGCGGGAAGAGATAGGGGGGCATAGCCGTAAGCGCTAGCACTTGTAGCCAAGGCGGCACTATCTGGCGTGAAGCTGAGGTGTCCTTCGCGAGAGAGCTGGAGCTCCCCGATGCCTGAGAGATGATACGTGCCCTGCTGGATGAGCTGGTGACGCAGCTGGCTCACTTCCTCTTCGAGTACGAGGCGAGCACGACGAAGCGATAGCCCCAGGAGAAGGGCATAGCGCTCCTCGAGAAGCCCATCGCTGTGGGTCATCTCGGCGTTGAAGTGGAGCTCGGCAGAGGGAGGGTAGGCCAGATGCTTGCTACGGTCATAGCTGGCGGGGAGCTTCTCTCTGATGAATCCACCCAACTGGGGTACGACGACGTACTCGTGGCGTAGTAGGAGATAGGATATCTGCTCGGCGAGGCGACTATTCATACTCTTAGTGCATTATAATATAGCGTCACAAAGATAACGATAATAGCCGTAAGTGCTCATAATTACGTACATTTGTAGGCAATTCAAGTAATGTATTATTAGCTCAATTACTCTATGACGATTGATCAGTTCAACTTCGCTGGTAAGAAGGCTTTCGTCCGTGTGGACTTCAACGTGCCCCTCGACGCAGACTTCAACATCACCGACGACACGCGTATCCGCGCTGCTCTCCCTACCCTCAAGAAGATCCTCGCTGACGGTGGCTCGGTCATCATCGGCTCTCACCTTGGCCGTCCTAAGAAGGTCGAGGATAAGTTCTCCCTCCGCCACATCCTCCCTCACGTCTCTAAGTGCCTTGGCGTCGATGTCAAGTTCGCTCCCGACTGCGTAGGCGAAGAAGCTCGTGAGCTGGCTGCTAACCTCAAGCCCGGCGAAGCTCTCCTTCTCGAGAACCTCCGCTTCTACGCTGAAGAAGAAGGCAAGCCCCGCGGCTTGGCCGAAGATGCTTCTGACGAAGAGAAGGCTGCTGCTAAGAAGGCGATCAAGGAAAGCCAGAAGGAATTCACCAAGAAGCTCGCTGCTCTTGCTGACGTCTATGTCAACGATGCCTTCGGTACGGCTCACCGCGCTCACGCTTCTACGGCGCTCATCGCTGCTTACTTCGATGCTGACCACAAGCTCTTCGGTTACCTCATGGGTAAGGAAGTAGATGCTGTGAACAAGGTCATGCAGGATATTCAGCGCCCCTTCACCGCTATCATGGGTGGCTCGAAGGTCTCTTCCAAGATCGACATCATCGAGAACCTCCTCGGTAAGGTAGACAACCTCATCCTCACGGGTGCTATGACCTACACCTTCGCTAAGGCTGCTGGTGGCAACATCGGCGCTTCACTCTGCGAAGATGATAAGCTGGATCTGGCTCGCGAGATCGTCGCTAAGGCTAAGGCTAACGGTGTGAACCTCGTCCTCTCTACGGACTCGAAGATCGCTGATGCCTTCAGCAATGATGCTAAGACGGCCTTCGCTCAGAACGACAATATCCCCGCTGGCTGGATCGGTATGGACATCGGCCCCGACAGCATCAAGGCTTATCGCGAAGTCATCCTTGGCTCGAAGACCATCCTTTGGAACGGTCCTACGGGGGTCTTCGAAATGGACAACTTCGCTGATGGCTCACGTGCTGTAGCTGCTGCTATCGCTGAAGCTACGGCTAACGGTGCCTTCTCACTCGTCGGTGGTGGTGACAGTGTCGCTTGCGTAAACAAGTTCGGTTACGCTGACAAGGTCTCCTACGTTTCCACGGGTGGTGGTGCTCTTCTCGAAGCTATCGAGGGCAAGAAGCTCCCCGGTATCGCGGCTATCGAAGGCTAAGCGAAGACGTAGCTTCGGCTACCTCTTTTCATAAGGCGCTCCCCGCATTCGGCTGTCTCAGCTGGATGCGGGGAGCGCTCGTTTTGCATGTCCGAGCTCTCTGATCATAGCTGTCGGAGCGAAGGCAAAGGGGCTTCGTCGTAGAGCTGAAAGGGAGATGAAAGATGCGCGTATATACGGCGATTTCCTTGGGTATATGTGGAAGGAAATTTCCGTATATGCAGAAATATTTTTTCGCATATGCAGAAATTTATTTTCGTATATACGGAAATTTTGCTGCGCATATACGGAAGTTTTCCTCCATATAAAGGGCGCTCTTACCAGGGCTTAGCGCGCCCAGATTGGAGGAGCTGCCTATTCCCCTCCAGCGAGGGAAGGCGGTCGGTGTGGGGTGGGAGTGCGAAGATCGGGCGGTGGTACCTTTCGGCGAAGCGTACGGTGTGCATCGTGCCGCTTTGGGCACCGCATTCGATGACGAGAAGCTCGGCGCTGAGGGCGGCTTGCAGGCGGTCACGAGCGACGAGGCGGTACGTGTCGACGGGCGTAGCCAGCGGATATTCGGAGAGCACAAGTCCACCCGAGGCGATGATCCGATCTTGGAGTGCTTGATGTGCCTCGGGGTGCGCGCGGTCAAGGCCCGTGGCGATGACGGCGATGGTACGCCCTGTTGCCTCGAGTGCTCCGTGGTGGGCTGCGGCGTCGCACCCATAGGCCAGGCCACTTAGGATGACTCGCCCTTTCTCCGCCTCTTCGTAGGCTATGTGGTGGGCAGCGGCGAGACCTTCGGGACTTGGCTGGCGTGTGCCTACGATGCCAAGGATGGAGGCGGGACTTTGAAGTAAACCAAGGTCGCCCTTAGCATAGAGCAGCACGGGGCTTGCTCCGCCCAAGGCGTGAAGTGCCGTCGGGTAGTCGCTGGCGAAGTAGGGGAGTAGCGTGATGCCCGCTTGACGACAGCGAGCGAGCTCCTCCTCGGCCAAAGGAAGGGCTCGCTCGATCATCTCGGGATAGCAATCGATGTCTTTAGGTAGATCTAAGGGAAGTTCGGCAGGCTTGGCTTCGTCCGAGAGGAAGAGGCGAAGGAGCTTGCGTGGCGGAAGGCCCGCTGCACGTAGTGCCAAGAGCTCCAAGAGCTGGGCTTCACTGGTTGCTCCTTCCTCGTTGAGCATGGCTGGGCTATTCTTCGGCCTCACCTTGCTCCTCGTCTTCGGCGAGGGAGAAGATGGAGAAATTGACCGAGCCATATTCGCGATGCTCTGTGAAGTGGGGGAGCTCGGAGAAGTCATACGTGCCGGGATGCTCCACGACGACGACGCCGTCGCTCTTGAGGAGTCCCGAGCTAAGGATCATCTGCGGTAGCGTGGCGATCTCCTTCAGCTTGTAAGGCGGGTCGGCGAAGATGAAGTCGAACTGCGGTCTTCCTCCCTTTGAGGCCTGGAGGTAGCGGAAGACATCTGACTGCAAGACCTGCAGGCGCCCTTCTTCCTTCAGCTCGCGAGCGATGGAGCGAATGAAGAGCGCGTGCTCTCGTCGCTGCTCGAGTGCGATCACACGGCTACAGCCTCGGGAGATGAGCTCTGCCGATATGCTGCCCGTCCCGCTGAAGAGGTCAAGGGCCGTGGCGTCCTCAAAGTCGATGTAGTACTGAAGGACGTTGAAGAGATTCTCCTTGGCAAAGTCTGTCGTGGGGCGAGCATTGAAGCTCTTGGGTACGTCGAAGCGGCGGCGCTTGTACTTACCTCCGATGATGCGCATGTTCTCTTAAGCTTGTGGGGGTGTGGCTGTCTCGCTCCCAGCGTGTGGGAGGCTGCGGTAGCCTTGGATGGTGATCTGTGAGATGTATGGGCGAAGCAGTTCGCTCGCCTCGCGAGCCGCTCCTTGGAGCTGTGCGAGTGCAGGGGCTTTCTCCTCCTCACTGAAGGCGATCGTAAGGCGGTCGGTATTCCCCTCAAGAGCGAAGTGGCGCCAGAAGGCAAAGGTATAGAAGACAACTTCGCCTGCCACGATCTCCTCATTGTGCCCCGAGATGATGGGAGCGCTATTATACGCCTCGACTTCTCCGCCTGCGATGATGAAGAGATCCATTGCGCTGGGGCGAAGAAGGAGAAGGAGCTCACGTCCTTGGGTAGCTCTGCTCTTCGACCGCTCTTCCTCTACTATGGGAGCGAAGTGTGGCTCGGGCTTGACAAGCAGGAGCGTGCGGCGAAGGAACTGATAGGCTTCGCGCTGCCAGCTGAGGACGAAGGTCTTCGTGTCGTCAGGGAGCGTGTAGCGTAGGGCGCTCAAGGCCTCTCCCTGACGTGACCCTGCTACATCCTCAGAGTGGGGGAGCCATAGCTCATCCCGTCCCTCTTGCAGAAGAGACGTGGGGACAAGGACAGCCTGCTCAGGCTCGTAGAAGAACTTGATGGAGCGGTAGGGATAGCTGAGGAACTCATACGTGAAGTACAGCTCCTGCAGGACCTCGTAGACGGAGTGTGCCGAAGCCGATGCCTCAAGCCTCCCGCTATCGATGCAGCGGGGAGTAGCGGCACCTTCCGTCCCTTCGGAGGTGATACAAAAAGCAAGTCCACCCGAAGTGGTTCGGATGGACAAGCTGTAGTGAGCAGCCTCAGCTGCTGTGATCTGTGGTATCGGAGTCATTACTCCCAGTTACCGTTCGTCTTAGCTTCGGTCAGAGAGCCGACACGAAGACCGGGGAAGGCGTTCGTCTTAGCCTTAGCAGCTTCGACCTTCTCACGTACACGACGTTCGTTCTTCAGAGGGTTCAGGTAGCTTTCATAAGACGCCGATGCCTGGAAGACGGGCATCTGGATCTTCAGTTCGCCCACTTCCTGCTCAATAGAGCTGGCTACGACCTGGATAGAAGAGTCGGGGTTGTTGGGGATGATGAAGAGCTTAGCCAGATCCGTGCCGTCGTTGAGCAGGGTATCCTTAGCTGCGACCCAGACGGTGTCACGACGGATGAGCCCGCGACGAGCTGCATCTTCTTCGGTGAGGCCCTGGTCACGCATGGCGCTGGTGTAGTCGCCCTCTGCACGGATGTAGAATACACGACCATTCTGTACGAAGTCGATCAGCTCCTCCTTGTTGGCGTACTTGTCGTAGACGCTCTTGTAGGCTTCTTCAAGGCTTGCGATCTTCTTGAGCTGCTTCTGGAGCTCTGCCTCAATCTTCTTCTGCTTCTTGTCGAAGGTTACTGGTGCCAGCACGCTCTGGATCGTGATGTAGGCAAGTGCCACTACGGCCAAGGCTACTAATGCGAGGATAACTTTCTTCATTGTTGGATCTATGTAGTAGTTTGAGTTAGACGAGTCTCATTGCGCGGAGCTACTAAGGCCGTTCCTATGCCTATAATTCGTAACTTCACACGGACAAAGATAGAAATTATTATTACATGCCGTATACAGCGCTCCTTAGCGCCCTCAGCTCTCTTCCGCTGGATGGCTATACCAGCGACCAGCGGGAAGCACTGGGGACCCTCTACGAATATATAGAAGAGCCTTCGCCCTATGCACTCTTCCTCCTCACAGGCTATGCCGGTACGGGGAAGACGTTCCTTCTGCGTACAATAGCAGATCTGGCTCAGCGAGCGGGTTTGCGCGTGGAGCTCATGGCTTCGACGGGCCGAGCAGCAAAGGTCTTGTCTGCCTCTACGGGGCGCCCAGCTTCGACGATTCACCGCACGATCTATCGAGCCTCTACTCAGATGCAGGAGGAGGGCGGTAGCTTTCAGCTGGGGCGAGTAAGCACAACTACTCCGACACTCTTCATCGTCGATGAGGCATCGATGATCTCAGGGGATACGGGTGAGATGACGCCCTTTGGCTCGGGCAATCTTCTTGATGACCTCCTGTCCTATGTCTGGTCTGCAGATGAGGCTAAGCTCATCTTTGTCGGTGATACGGCTCAGCTCCCACCTGTGGGTACTCCTCTCAGCGATGCGCTCAATACCGAGGTCCTTACCTCACGCTACGGGCTCCATGTCTACGGGATGGAGCTGCGTGAAGTCGTGCGTCAGAAGCGTGGGGGGATCCTGCATAATGCTACCCTGCTCCGTGAGCTTCTGGACGAATATGCCGATGAAGACCCCGAGGAGATCCTGCCAATTCACCTGGAGACAGAGGGGTGGCGAGGGATCTTCCCCGTCGAAGGCGGTACATTCATTGAGACGCTGGATGAGGCTTACCGCAAGTATGGGGAGGAAGAATGCTTGGTCATCTGTCCATCAAATAAGCTCGCCCTGGAGTGCAACCATGCTATCCGTAGCTCCGTTCTCTTCTATGAGGAAGAGCCTGTGGTGCGAGGTGAACGGCTTATCGTCGCTCGTAACAACTATCACTACACCAAGCGCCCCGACCGATCTGACTTCATTGCCAACGGTGAGATCATCGAGGTGCAGCGTATCGGCCGCCACTACTACGAGTATGGCCTGCACTTCGCCGATGCTACTATTTACCTCCCTGATCGAGATGATTCACTTGACGTGCGCCTCCTGCTTACTTCACTTGAAGATCCCACCCCTCAGCGCAGTCAGGCTGAGCGTCAGCGACTCTTTGAGCTAATCGCAGCAGACTATGCTGATATTCCTTCGATCACGGATCGTCGCAAGGCTATACGCCGTGATCCCTTCTGGGGGGCACTGGAGGTGAAGTATGGCTATGCCGTCACGGCGCATAAGGCACAGGGGGGGCAGTGGGCTTGCGTCTTTGTTGACCTAAGTTTCGTCGGATACCTCCCCGAGGATCGCAATTTAGTACGCTGGATTTATACGGCGATCACACGTGCTACGAAGCGGGTTTACCTTTTAGGATATCCCGCAGGTCTCGTAGACTAAATTTCCATCCTTCTCTTATTCTTAATCCCAAGATTGAGCTTGCCTGAGTATGGTACGCTTTCGGGAGCTGTATAAGGGTGAAAAAGAACCAGTACTGCTCAGCGGCCGGCCCAGTACTGGTCGCAGCGGTGACCAGTACTACTTCATATATGAGACTGTTGCGGAAGAGTCCCGCCCTCTATTTATTGTGCTAAGGCATCGCACGCCCATCTCCCCGATATACCTCTCCGAAGAGATACACAAGCCCTTCGCCTTATCGCGAGTATTCCTCTTATCCAGCGGAGGGGAAAGTGCTGTTCTTGCGAAGAAAAAAGCGCCTTCACGTAGTGGTATTCTTCTATCTATGCACGTAGTCTTAAAGACCAGGCACGTAAATCCAAATATCCACGCACGTAGATATTAGAGCCACGTACGTAGTCCAAACTTATCTGCCACTCGTCCACAACTTTTATCCCTACGCAGAGCAACAACCTAATATAGGTCACTTCACAAAGCTATATAGGGATCAGTCCAAAGCTATATAGCTTTCTTCGCCATCCTATATAGCTCTATCCGCGCACCCATATGCCTATATGAGGCTATTGTGCAAGCCGACCTCTTCATTATTCGTACTTTCTTCCCTCGAAAATCGGAGGCTTTAGATTGAGAAGTTCGAAGGAAAAAAGTGCAAGCTGTGAAGAGATAGCCTTGCGCAATGGTCTCATATATGTGACCAGTACTGGTTCACACTACCTCCCTTCTGAGGTTGCTTTGATATTCCTGTTATATTGTTCATTTGTAGTTGTATATGATATGTGTTCACTCGTGGGGTAAACTCCACTCGTCGCAACAGAAAAAGGTACGACTGCCTGCACTTCAGATGGGGTTATCTAAAGCGTCTCTTTGGCTTGCCTTCAAAGCCTGCAGAGATCCACTGGGGGTAGGCGCTTTTTTGCTATCTTTGGGCACTTCGAAATTGGAACAATAGCACGCTTACACATCATTATTATTATATGGAAGAACAAACCCCTACTACAGAGGTGTCCCGCGCGAAGCGACGTAACCCCATTGCTTGGGTACCCAGCGTTTACTTCGGTATGGGGCTACCGTATGTCGCTCTCTCGCTTGTCTCCGTCCTCATGTTCACCGACCTCGGTATTGACAAGGAGGATGTGACTTTCTGGACCTCGCTCTTAGTCCTACCTTGGTCACTGAAGCCCCTCTTCTCCCTCGTCATGGAGCTCTTCGGGACGAAGCGCCAGTACATCTATATCACTGAAGCGATCTCAGCCCTGATGTTTGGCTTAGTTTGCTTCTCGCTTCCCCTGCCGAGCTTCTTCTCTATCTCTATCGCCTTGATGGGGGTACTGGCTATTAGTGGCTCTATGCATGATATCGCTGGGGATGGGGTGTATATGCAAGAGTTGAGTCCAGCAGAGCAGGGACAGTTCGCTGGTTGGCAGGGTGCCTTCTATAACCTCGCTAAGATCTTGACTAATGGCGGGCTTGTCTATCTGGCTGGCTACCTCTCGAAGAGTATGGGGCTGGAGAAGGCTTGGATGGTCATCATGGGGATCTGTGCTGTGCTGATGCTCGCACTTGCGCTATATCATATGCGTAGCCTTCCCCGCGAAGCTGCCCGCGTACGCCGCTCAGCAGACGAGAGCTGGAAGGAGCTTGTGCAGGTCTTCATCTCCTTCTTTGAGAAGAAGCATATCTATCTCTATCTGGTCTTCATCTTCCTCTATCGCTTGGGCGAAGGGCTTGCGATGAAGATCGCTCCGATCTTCCTCAAGGATGAGATCGCTAAGGGCGGGATAGCACTCTCCAATGAGAACTATGGTCTGATCTATGGTACGGCAGGTACGATTGCCTTCATCCTCGGCTCCATCCTCTCGGGCTACTATATCTCTCACTTTGGTCTGAAGAAGACGCTCTTCTCTCTGGTCTGTATCTTCAATATTCCCTTCGCTGTCTACCTGCTCTTGGCTATCTTCCAGCCTTCCAACCTCTGGTGGATCGGTACGGGTATCGTCTTCGAATACTTCAGCTATGGCTTCGGGTTCGTCGGGATCACGCTCTTCATGATGCAGCAGATCGCTCCAGGGAAGTATCAGATGGCTCACTATGCTTTTGCTAATAGCTTGATGAACCTGAGTGTTATGGTGCCTGGGATGCTCAGTGGTAAGCTCGCAACGGCCTTTGGCTACCAGACCTTCTTCGTCATCGTCCTCTTAGTCACGCTGCCAGCTATCATCATGGCGATCCGTCTGCCATTCGCTCACGCAGTAGAGGCTAAAAAGTCCGACTCAAAATAGATTCTCAACTACTCCAAAATTATATAGTACGTACAATGAGTGAACTTAAGATCGTAGGGCAAGCCCTACCCAATATGCCTTGGGAAGATCGTCCCGAAGGCTGTAAGGATGTCGTCTGGCGCTACAGTGCCAACCCCATCATCCCACGCGACCTGCTGCCTACCTCCAATAGCATCTTCAATAGCGCTGTTGTTCGCTTCGGCGAAGGCTATGCAGGGGTATTCCGCTGCGACGATACAAACCGCCGTATGCGTCTGCATGTTGGCTTCAGCGATGACGCGATCAACTGGAATATCAATCCCGAGCCTCTGACCTTCGAATGCGAAGACAAGGAGATCGGTGAGTGGGTCTACGGCTACGACCCTCGTGTCGTCTTCATCGAAGACCGCTACTATGTCACGTGGTGTAATGGCTACCACGGTCCTACGATCGGTGTCGCCTATACCTTCGACTTCAAGACCTTCCACCAGCTGGAGAATGCCTTCCTGCCCTTCAACCGTAATGGTGTCCTCTTCCCCCGCAAGCTGAATGGCAACTTCGCTATGCTTAGCCGCCCCAGCGACAATGGTCACACGCCTTTCGGCGATATCTTCTATAGCGAATCTCCCGACCTTGAGTACTGGGGACGTCACCGTCACGTCATGTCTCCCGCTCCCTTTGAGGATAGCGCATGGCAGTGCACGAAGATCGGTGCAGGTCCTATCCCCATCGAGACGAGCGAAGGCTGGCTCTTGATCTACCACGGCGTATTGGCCTCGTGCAATGGCTTCGTCTATGCCTTTGGCTCTGCGCTGCTTGATCTCGATGAGCCTTGGAAGGTGAAGTTCCGCTCTGGCCCTTACCTCATCTCTCCTCGTGAGCAGTATGAGTGCATGGGTGATGTCCCCAACGTGACGTTCCCCTGTGCCGCTCTACACGATGCTGAGACGGGTCGTATCGCCATCTACTACGGCTGTGCAGATACGGTCACGGGTCTTGCCTTCGGCTATATCGACGAGATCGTCGAGTTCACGAAGAAGCACTCGATCATCTAAGCTCTCTGAGCGTAAGCTCCTCCTACAAGATGAGGCGCATAGGTACATCACTCCTATGCGCCTCATTGCTTTCATTTAGAGTGCTCTCACGGGCTCTATATATCATATAATCTTATTATCTTTGCCACAGATATTTGGAGCCCACAGACCCTATGACGGCCCTGCACCAAGAGGGTGAGTGGCTGATGGGCTTATCTGGACGACAGACCAGTGGAGAGCCGAGAGGCTGTCCTCAACACCCTCAGACAAGTATAAGTATACAAAACAAGACCCCACATGGCAGACGAAAAGGAGTTCGCTCCTCGACCAAACCACAGTAGCTCCGAGGAGACTACCCAGCGCCCAGCTACTCGCGCGCGACGCGTATCTGCGGCCTCTACCGATGGACAGCACATCTCATCCACCCCTAACTCAGGGATCCCCACACGACGCAGACGCGTCTTCATCGTCTCCGAAGAGGAGCAGCAGATGCACACTGGACGTCCTGCTGCTCACCCCTCGCGTGCAGAGCACTCCAACTACGAAGGCTCTTACTCCTCCTCGGCAGAGCGCTCTCGCTATGACGAGCGCTATCAGGCAGAGCGTGCTGATGGCCGCTATAGCTACAACTACAACCGCTCCGAGCGCCCCCATCGCTCTGCAGCCCCAGGTCAGCCCGGTGAGGGTCAGCCTCACAAGGGGAAGCATGTAGGCAAGGGACCCAAGAAGGGCGGTCCATCTGCAGCGCCTAAGGCAAAGAAGAAAAAGAAGCAGCCACAGCTCCCCGTACCCGTGAAGTACGAGGAGATCGTCGATCCATCACAGGATCTGCGTCTCAATAAGTTCCTCGCTAACGCTGGGGTCTGCTCACGCCGTGAGGCGGATGCCCTCATCGCTGCTGGTGAGATCACGGTCAATGGTGTCGTAGTCACGGAGCTGGGCTCACGTGTTACTCGCCTCGACGAAGTCATGTATAAAGGCATGCGCGTCTCTACTCAGAGCAAGGTCTACATCCTCCTCAATAAGCCTAAGAACTGTGTCACCACGAGCGACGACCCCGAATGCCGTCGTACGGTGATGGATCTCGTCAAGGGCGCTTGCGAAGAGCGTATCTATCCTGTCGGTCGTCTTGACCGCAATACTACGGGCGTCATCCTCATCACGAATGACGGTGATCTGTCCAGTAAGCTCACGCACCCCTCCTTCATGAAGAAGAAGATCTACCACGCATGGCTGGATAAGCCCGTGTCTGTGGAGGATATGCAGCGCATCGCTGAGGGTATCGAGCTCGAAGATGGTGAGATCCATGCTGACGCACTCAGCTACGTCAGCGAAGAGGACCTGAGCCAGGTAGGTATCGAGATCCACTCGGGTCGTAACCGTATCGTCCGTCGTATCTTCGAGCACCTGGGCTACCACGTCGTCAAGCTGGACCGCGTCTACTTCGCTGGTCTGACAAAGAAGAACCTGCCCCGAGGTCGCTGGCGCTACCTCACCGAGCAGGAGGTCAACAACCTGCGTATGGGTTCCTTCGAGTAATAGCTGCTCGTAGACATCTCACCTCGCACACACACCACTCAATCATACATCTATGAAACGTACCAGAATCATCGAGCTTCTTCAGGGCTCACTCGTTGGACAGCAAGTGAACGTCAAGGGCTGGGTCCGTACCCGCCGTGGCAATAAGGCTATTAGCTTCATCGCACTGAATGACGGCTCGACGATCCATAATATCCAGATCGTCGTCGACCTCACGCGCTTCGACGCTGATCTTCTCGCTAAGATCACCACGGGGGCAAGCCTCAGCGTGGTCGGCGAACTCGTCGCCTCTCAAGGTCAGGGGCAGAGCGTAGAAATACAAGCAAGCGAACTCGAAGTCCTCGGGACGGCAGATCCTGCTACCTATCCCCTGCAGAAGAAGGGGCACTCGCTGGAATTCCTCCGTGAGATCGCCCACCTGCGTCCTCGCACGAATACCTTTGGGGCGATCTATCGCATGCGTCACCACATGTCGATCGCTATCCATACATTCTTCCACGAGCGTGGCTTCTTCTATGTGCACACGCCACTGATCACGGCGAGTGATGCCGAAGGTGCTGGGCAGATGTTCCAGGTCACGACACTCGACTTGGACAACCTCCCACGTACCGAAGACGGTCAGATCGACTATAAGGAAGACTTCTTCGCTCGTCATACGTCGCTCACCGTCTCGGGTCAGCTCGAGGGTGAGATGGCTGCGCTGGCACTCGGTGGTATCTACACCTTCGGGCCAACGTTCCGTGCGGAGAACTCCAATACACCTCGTCATCTCGCAGAGTTCTGGATGATCGAGCCTGAAGTAGCTTTCCTCGAGATCCAGGAGAATATGGATCTGGCAGAGGAGTTCATCAAGTACTGCGTGCAGTGGGCTCTTGATCACTGTATGGATGACCTGACGTTCCTCGCTGAGCACTTTGACAAGGAGCTCATTGATCGTCTGCGCTTCGTACTGGATAAGCCCTTCAAGCGTATGACCTATACCGAGGGTATCGAGATCCTCGAGGCAGCGGTCAAGGCTGGTCGTAAGTTTGAGTTCCCCATCTATTGGGGGGCTGACCTGGCGAGCGAACATGAGCGCTATCTCGTAGAAGAGCACTTCCAGCGCCCCGTCATCGTCACCGACTATCCTAAGGAAATCAAGAGCTTCTACATGAAGCTCAACGACGACGGCAAGACGGTCCGTGGTATGGACGTTCTCTTCCCCAAGATCGGGGAGATCATCGGTGGCTCCGAGCGTGAAGCTGACTACGACAAGCTCGTACAGCGTGCTGCAGAAGTTGGTGTGCCCGAGAAGGACCTTTGGTGGTATCTTGACTCCCGTCGCTACGGTACGGCTCCTCACTCGGGCTTCGGTCTGGGCTTCGAGCGCCTGCTGCTCTTCGTCACGGGTATGGCTAACATCCGCGACGTCATTCCCTTCCCCCGTACGCCACGCAACGCTGAGTTCTAAGTCGCAGTGGGGCACCTGCTCCTTCGCGCCACATACAGAATCAAGTCGGGCCGATTCCCTTGGGAGTCGGCCCGACTGCTATTTGGTCAGCTGCTGTGCTATGAACTAAAGTCCGCCCCCACGTATTATCTCTTTGAGCTGCCGTCGTAGCGCATCCAAATATTTGCCCCAATGAAAGTCCTCGTTATCTATTCGCACTCTTATCATGACACCAGCCACGCTGGGAAGGTTATCCTTGACGTCTTCAAGGCACAGCCTGACTTTGAGGTTCGTAATCTCGAAGAGATCTACCCCAACTGCGCTCCGATCGATATCGCCCTTGAGCAGCAGCGCCTGACTGATGCGGACGTCATCATCTTCCACCATCCCATCTTCTGGTTCAACATGCCAGCAGGCCTCAAGCACTATATGGACGAAGTCTTTCAGTATGGTTTCGCCTACGGTAGCACGGGCGACAAGCTCCGTGGGAAGAAGTTCATTCATTCTTATACGACCGGTTCTGGCGCAGCGACCTTCGCTGGCGAACTCGGTGAAATCCTGCCAGCCGCTCTGAAGGCTTCGGCTGGGTTCTGCGGTATGGACTATCAGGGTGCCTTCCCGCTTTATGGTCAGATAGCTCTGACTAATCCGAACGTGCCTGCCGAGGCGAAGGCACACGCTGAGCGTGTCGTGGAATTCGTTCGCTCGCTCTAAGGTCTCTGCCTTTATTCCCTTCGGGGAAAGCCTCCCGCCGCTCCCTCACTGATGAAGCCCGTCAGTGGGGGAGCGGTGCTTTATATAAGGTCGCTGGCGGAGAGAGTAAACTCTGGGTGCTTTGCGAGGAATATACCTCGCCGTCGTGAGGAATATACCTCGCTGTCGTGAGGAATATACCTCGCTGTCGTGAGGAATATACCTCGCTGTCGTGAGGAA
>ERZ772961.15-NODE-15-length-107809-cov-20.081575_pt1 | contig 107809 bp, 76 predicted proteins | sample MGYA00580677_ERZ772961 | MGnify/ENA primary metagenome ERZ772961 (study PRJEB29015, sample SAMEA2738088) | human oral metagenome | biome: human oral; feature: human-associated habitat; material: saliva | place: China | collected 2227 ... | reverse complement strand
TGAGCCGGTTGCTGAGCAGGCTGCTTCCGAGCAGCACGTTGTTGAGGCTCCGGTTGCTGAGCCGGTTGCTGAGCAGGCTGCTTCCGAGCAGCACGTTGTTGAGGCTCCGGTTGCTGAGCCGGTGGTTTCCGAGCCCGCAGTTGCAGAGCCCGCTGTCGTTGAGCCCGCAGTTGAGCCCGTCGCCGAGGTTGCTCCCGAGGCACCGGCGGCTGCTGAACCGGTCGCTGAGGCTCCCGTTGCTGAAGCCCCCGTTGCTGAGGTTCCCGCCTCCACCGAAGGGGCTCCGCACACCATCGAGAGCTCCCCGCTCGTTGAGTTCCACACCCCGGAAACCGAGCGCACCGTCAACCTGTCCGAGCGTACCGTGAACCTCTCTGAACAGCCCGGTCAGAACGTGCAGGGCGGCCAGAACGCACAGTTCATTCCGGCGGGTCAGGCACCGAACGGCTTCCAGCCGAACCAGGCTGATGGTTTCCAGGGCCAGGGCTTCCAGGGTGGCCAGTACCAGGGTCAGGGCTTCCAGGGCGACCAGAACGCGCAGGGCGGCCAGAACGTCCAGGGCGGTCAGTACCAGAACAACCCCTACCAGGGTCAGCCGTACAACGCTCAGCAGCCCTACGCGGGTCAGGTGTCCGATCAGGACCAGGCAACCGTGGCGCTGAGCAACCCCTACGTCACCGAGCCCGCAGATCAGGGCGAGGACGGCTCCGAGAAGAAGGGTCTGTTCTCCGGCACCAAGATTTGGGGTGTTATCGGTGGTGCGCTGGCTCTGCTGATTGTTCTCATCCTGGCGATTGTCATGCTGATTCCGCGTGGCGGCTCGACCCCCACCTCCGGTTCTTCCGAGTCTGCGAGCGCGGCGGCTACTTCCGCTGAGGCATCCTCCGCCGCGGCGGCATCCTCTGAGGCTTCTTCCGCAGCACCCGCATCTGAGAGCGCGGCAGCGGCTTCGGCTTCTTCCGCGGCACCGGTCGCTGCTGCTGAAGCGAAGATGCCCGAGGGCGAGTTCAAGGAGTACAAGAAGACCGTCACCGACAACAAGGACACCATCGAGATTGAGAAGATCAAGGGCGATGTGTCCGCAGGCCTGCTCTACTACGAGTTCAAGCCCGCAGAGGGTGTGGTTAACGCCTTCATCTCCAGCCGTGACGAGAAGGGCAACAGCAGCGCAGGTGTGAGCGTTATCGACTCGACCCGCGACGGCAAGGAGCTCAAGGGCACCGCATGGATCGACGCGAGCGGCCACTCCACCCCCACCCGCAAGCTGGACTTGACCGGTAAGGGCGAATGGACCATCCGCGTCTACGATGCAGACTCCGCACCCAACTACAAGAAGGGTGAGAAGTTCCAGAGCACCATGAACCACTACGCTTTCACCTACGAAGGCACCGAGGCGACCATGGAGTTCCAGACCAGCGGCCCGACCACCCGCGGCTTCAGCGTTCTGAACGCAACTAAGAACGACCCGTTCTTCTCCTCGACCCTGTCGCCGGTGAAGAGCAGCATTCAGTGGGTTCAGAGCAACAAGAGCTACCTGCAGGTTCGTACCGACTCCAACGTTACCTGGAGCATCGGCACTAACTAGCGGCTTGGCTGACTAGGTCAGCAGGCCGAGTAGGTCAGCAGGCCGAGCATAGAAGTATCCCCCGCATCCGAAGAGGTGCGGGGGATACTTTTATGCCGGAATATTTTTATGCCCGGATACCTTTATGCCGGGAGGCTATGCCCCTGGGGTTCTGCCCGGCGGGCTTATGCCCCTGCTGGATGCGCCCGCCGCCCTGAACAGGTAGCAAGCTTGAGCGAGCAACCGCCGTGGGCGGGGGGCTTCTTTAGCGGGAGTACTTCGCCTCCGCCAGCTCGGCGCCTGCGGTGCGTGCCGCACGCCCCACCAACTGACGATTCGCCAGGTACACGAAGAACGTCACCAGAATAAACAGGTACATCAGCTGGTACGGCATGGTACCCGCCATCAGGCCCAGGGAGCCTTCGGGAACCATCAGAATCTGATCCGAACTGAAGTGCGGGGAGAACGCCAGCACGATCCAGAACGGCGAAATGTACATGCCCACCAGCGCCGCGGTCACCAAGACAACAGCCAGCGTGAAAACAAAGGAGCTGACCCGCTGGTACATGAGCGGGAAGATCTCCATAACCACGGCGGCGAGCATCAGCGGGTACCAGGTGTTGTGGTGCGACCAGCTAATCGGCGAAATCTGCAGCATCATGAACGCGGTCAGCGCCAGCTGCGCCATGAGCGCGCGGGCACGAATCAGCGGAACCAGCAGAACCGCGGTGACCAGCACAATCAGCAGGGTCAACGCCACCTGCACCACGGACAGGGCGGTCGCCGTCAAGTGATGCTGCAGGCCCGCGTGGGTCAGCGCACCCATAATCGACACGTTATCGAAGTAGCTGAACCAACCCACACGCGAAGTATCACGCAACGCGTGGAACCAGAACGTCAGCGACTCCTCACGAATCACCAGGAAGCCGATGCCCACAGTCGCGGCGAAGCTCGCACCCAGGGTCGCAATGCCCTTCCAGTCCTTACGCATGAGCAGCAGCAGACCGAACGCGAGCGGGGTCAGCTTAATACCCGCCGCAATACCCAGCAGCACACCGCGCGGAATGCGGGTTGCCGGGCGCATAAAATCAGCAAGAATCAGCGCCAAAATGATGGCGTTAATCTGCCCAAAGTGCGTGGTGAGGCGCCACGGGCCGCAGGCCCAAATGAGGGCCGCCATGAGCGAGACCATGCCCCAGGGGCTCAGGTACTTCTGCAGGGGCAGACGCCAGGCGCGGCTACGCGCGTAGGAATATAGGGCGTAGGCGTACACGTAGCTGAGCGCGCAAATAATGGCGGTAATCAGCAGCATGCTCTGCGGTTCGGTGAGGAACGCGAGTGGGTAGAAGAGCAGGGCCGCAAACGGCGGGTAGGTGAAGGGCAGGCCGCGCGTGCTGAAGGTGTACAGCTGGTAGCCGTCCGGGCCATCCGCGAGGGAGACAGCACCCAGGCGGTACACGTAAATATCGTCAGCCGCCGCGTGCGTCACGTAGTCAAAGGCGTAGAGGGCAACCAGGATGAACAGCAGGTGCGCCCAGAGAGCGCCGCTACGCATGCCTGGGATGCGGTCAAAGAAGCCGTGACGCGCAGGTTGTGCGGGCTCTGCGGCGGTTTCCTTGGCGGGTTCTACAGTTTCCGCCGCGGGTTCAGTAGCGGGCTCTGCGGTGGGGGGCACGCTTTCTACAGCGCTCTCAACAGCCGGTTCCGCAACCGGTGCAGTAGTAGAGCCAGGCGAAGCCCACGGGATTATAGGCGCGGCCGCCTCGGTATTCTCCGCGTTCGTAATGGAGTTCTTGTCAGTATTCTTCACGAGGGTCTTTTCTAGTTCCTTATCGCGACTCACGCGGTTGCCTCACGAGAAGTAGTAGCACGCACAGACTCGGCGCTCTCGGTCACAAGGGCGCGAGCACCCCACCAGCCCAGGGGCGCATCGCTACGCACGGAACCGTACTGCACGGGCTCAACCTTCGCGCCACGCACCGGCGCGCTCAGCGAGGCTACCGCCCAGAACATGACCGTAGCCCACAAGGCAAAGGAGGGAAAACCACCAATAGCTACGCCGGGCGCCCATAGGAATTCCAAGCCATTCATATCTAGCTGGGTGATACCGCCAATAATACGCGGCGAAATATACAGGCCTACCCCGGCTACCCACGCCAGCAGGCAGGCAATTTTTCTCGCCGCGGAGGGAAGATGCACCATAAAGGTGGGGAATGCATCCAGGATAAGGGCTGCCAGCAGTAGCGGCAGAAGAACATTGTGGTGCGACCAGCTAATCGGCGAAAGTGCCACCATAAGAGTGCCGGTCACGGCCACCTGCGCTAGGGTTTTGCCGCGGCGATCAAGCTGATAGAGCAGCACGGCAACCAGGGCAATGCTGAGCACGGCCAAAGCGTAGAAGCCGAGCTTGAGAGCTGTTCCCTTCAGGCCGAAGTGCATGAGCCAACCCTGGATGGAAATATTATCCACGAAGTTAATGTCGCCCACGCGGGAGGGGTCAGAGATTGCTGAGAACCAGAATTGGGGAGCCTCATTCGGCAATAGGATAAAACCGACCGCAATTGTGGCCAGGAAGGTGGCGCCCAGGGCCGCGATGCCCTTCCAGTCGCGGCGCACCAGCAGGATAAGGCCGAAGACCAGCGGAGTAAGCTTTAAGCCACCCGCAATACCGACGAGCACACCGCGCGGCACGCGGGTTGCCGGACGCACAAAATCGGCAAGAATCAGCGCCATAATGAGCGGATTAATCTGCATGAGGTGAAAAGTACGTCGCCACGGGCCGCACAGCATCACCACGATGGTCAAGGCAGCGATAGTTCCGGTACGGCCGAGGCGACCCTGCAGGGGTAACGCACGACCGGAAGTCTGGGCATAGTTATAGATAGTGGCCGAAAGCCACCAAGCGGCGGCCGTGGTTCCCAGCACCATAATGGCTTTGCCTACCTCAAGCGGCAGGAACGCAAAGGGCAGGAAGACGAGAGCCGCAAACGGCGGATAGGTAAAGGGGAGCTTCAACACCCCAATTTCAATAAATACTGGCGCGTATAGATCCTTGGTAAACCCTTCATTGTCGAAGATGGTCATGGCACCCATGCGGTAGATGGAAAAGTCCAGGCCGCCGAAGGGGGCAATAAGGATTTCAAAGAGGTAACCGCACACCACCATGAGGATGAGTGCCACAATAGCGATTTTTCCCCAGATGGGGGTGGTGGAGTCAGTCCTTGTCACGAGGTGCTTGTCCTTACCTTGGTGCCGGCGGATGCGCGCGTAGGGTGGGCGGGCATCTGATTTTGGAATCCTAATAGTTTATCGCGCGCACCTGTGAAGGGTGCATTGGGGAGAAGAATCAGGAGAGAAGATTTACAGGGGCAAATTCGCTCCAGTGCACAAGCACAACTGTCACGGTATGAGCCGCCTTCATATGCACGTAATGTCTTCAAAATTGGTACTACCGGGGCAATATAATGGGCTTGTTGGCACTCCGCCTATCCTAGCGCAGGGCCCACCCCGACGCAGGGGCAGGCGATGCCAACCCGCACACCGACGTCCACGAACAACCAGCAGTGAAAGCAGTGATCACGTGAGTGAACATCTCGGCACCCCACCCGAAGGCGAGAACACGAACGGCAAGCCCGCAAGCCTCTCTGGAGGCGGCTCCTCCGGACTGAGCATTGGCCCGCGTCCGGCTGATGCACCCGGCGCGAACCTCACCCCCGAAGAGGTTGCACGCCGCGCATCCGGTCGCGGTACGTGGCATCGTCGCGCCTCTAAGCCTGTCTCGCACTGGATGTTTGCCCTTGTCGGTGCGCTTCTGCTGCATAAGTTCATTCCCAATAGCGGCTGGCTGCTGGTGCACATTGTCACCCTCGGCCTGATTACGAACTCGATTCTGATTTGGTCGCAGCACTTCACCGAAGCGCTCATGAAGATCAAAATCCCTGACGAACACCGCGGAACTCAGGTGCGCCGTATCTTCATCCTGAACGCCGGTATTCTCGTGCTCATGGTCGGCATGATCGGTCAGCTGAGCGTGCCCGGCCTCTACGCCGCCACGGTGGTTGGTGCGCTCATTGTGGGCACCATGGTCGCTTGGCATGCCCTGTACCTGCTCAAGCAGGTGCGTCAGGCTCTGCCGTCGCGGTTCGGTGTGACGATTCGCTTCTACATTACGGCGGCGCTTATGCTGCCCCTCGGCGCGGCGTTTGGCGCGATGATTGCCTACCCGAACCTGAAGGGCACCCTGCACGCCCAGTTCCTGCTCGCGCACGAGGTCGTGAACGTGCTCGGCTTCGTCGGTATTACCGTGGTGGGTACGCTGGTGACCTTCTGGCCGACCATGCTGCGCACGAAGATGGTTGATAAGGCGCTCACTCACAGCCTGCGCGCCCTGTACCTGATGTGCGGCGGCTTGGCGTTGACCCTTGCAGGCTCCATGTTCGGGATGCGTCCGCTCGCTGCCGCTGGCCTGGTCGTCTACCTGATCGCTCTGCTCATTGTCGCCTGGGTGATGGTGCGTACCCTGCGCACCAAGCGCCCGAACGAGTACCCGCCGATGAGCGTCGGTATGGGCTTCCTCTGGCTGATTGTTGGCGTGGCGACCACCGCCTACATGGTGGCAACCACCCCGTTCGCCGTCATGGATATTCGTGCGGTCACCCCCATCTTCGTGGTGGGCTTCCTGCTGCAGGTGCTGCTGGGTGCGATGAGCTACCTGCTGCCTCAGCTGATGGGTGGCGGCCCGGCGGTGGTGCGCGCCTCCAATAAGGAGTTCAGCCGTTTTGCTGCCGGTCGCGTGACCGCCGTGAACCTGGCGCTCATTATTTTCATGCTACCCAGCTCCATGGTGGGTCAGTCCATTAAGATGGCGGTCACTATTGTGGGCGCGCTGGCGTTGGCGGCGTTCATTCCGCTGATGGTGCGTGGCGTGAAGGTTTCGGTGAGCACCCGCAAGGCAATCTTCGAGGCGCGCGCCCGCGGCGAGAAGCCCGTCTTCGACCAGGAGGCTCTGACCCCCGCACCCATCCCGCACGCCAAGCAGAGCTTCCAGGCGGCACTCGCGGTTGCTATGGCGTTCCTGCTGGGCTTCGCCGTGAACCCGTCCGCGTTGAACCTGCCGTCGGTTTCTTCGTCGGGTTCCGTGGCTGCGACCGGTCAGACCACCACCGTGCAGGTGAAGGCGACCAGCAACTACCGTTTCACCCCCGCCGAGGTGGAGGTGCCCGCCGGTAACCGCCTGGTCGTTGAGGTCACCAACGACGATGAGGGCATGACCCACGACCTGACTTTTGATAACGGCGCAACCACCGGCGTTATCAACCCCGGCGAAACGAAAACCGTCGACGCCGGCATTATCAGCGCCGACCAGGAAGCCTACTGCTCCGTAGCGGGTCACCGCTCCCTGGGCATGGTGTTCAAGGTGAAGGCGACCGGCGCCTCCGCAAACCAGGTGGCGCAGGGTGGCCACAACCACGGTTCTGCGGGCGGCCACAACCATGCTGCATCGGGTAGCACGCCGACCCTCATGACCGTTGCGAACAGCAGGATTGACATGTCCGCAGCGCCCGGCAGCGGCTACAAGTACCGCGACCCGAACATCCCGGCACCGAACACCGCCGAGCGGGTGAACGGCAAGACCGTCCGCAAGGTCACCCTGGAAGTTGAGGAAGTTGACCGCGAGGTGGCGCCCGGCGTGACCGTTCACATGTGGACGTTCAACGGGCAGAACATGGCACCGATTCTGCGTGGCAAGGTCGGCGACATTTTTGAAATTACACTCGTCAATAACGGCACGATGGGCCACTCGCTGGACTTCCACGCGGGCATGGTCTCCCCCGATAACACGATGAAGACCATCGCCCCCGGTGAGCGTCTCGTCTACCGTTTTGAGGCGAAGGCCGCCGGCATCTGGCTGTACCACTGCGGTACCGCCCCGCTGAGCCTGCACATGACCCAGGGCATGTACGGTTCGGTTATTATTGACCCGGCAGACCTTGACCCGGTCGATCACGAGTACGTGATGGTCCAGGGCGAGGCGTACCTGCACGACACCGGAAAGACCGCCTCCGACGGTAACAAGCTGGCGGAGAACTCGCCGGAGCTGATTGCGGCAGGCACCCCCACGCTGACCATGTTCAACGGCCACGCAACCCAGTACAAGGCGAAGCCGCTGCAGGTGAAGAAGGGCGAGCGTATCCGTGTTTGGGTGATGGCTGCGGGCCCGAACCACGGCACGAGCTTCCACGTGGTCGGTTCGCAGTTCGACACGGTCTACAAGGAGGGCGGCTACCTGATGCGCCGCGGCGTGGATGGGTTCGGTAGCCGTGACGGCCACAGCCAGGCGCTGGATCTGGCGCCCGCCCAGGGTGGCTTCGTGGAGATGCAGTTCCTGGAGTCTGGCACCTACATGTTCGTGAACCACTCCTTCTCGGAGATGGAGCGCGGTGCCGCCGGCAAGATCGTGGTGACTGATCGCTAAACACTCACGCTAGGTGCTTCTAGCGCCCCGTGAGAGGTTGACCCCGCCCGGTGCATCCTGTGAATGGATGCGCCGGGCGGGGTCTTTCTGCGCCGTCTTTCTGCGCCCGCTCATGGCCCCCCTACAGAGCCCGCCCGGAGCCCACACAGAGCCCCCGCACGCACCCCGGCAGGAGCCTGCACGCGCATCGGCAAACTATGCTTATAGCCTCATGGGCGAACTTTTCTTAGCCAGGAGCGGGCATGGTGCGCTAGTCTATAGGAATGGCAGATAGCACTTCGAGCGCCTCTTCCGAGCGCAGCGCTACGGGCGCCACCAACCACACCTCCGCTTCGGCGGACGAACAGACTTCTCCTCGGCAGCGTAAAGCTTTCCCGCTTCGCTTTCTCGCCGGGGCACTTGCGCATTGGCAGATTATTGCCTCTGCGGTTCTTTTGGGTGGCGGTGTTGCCGGCCTGGCAGCCACCTATGACGACTATTGCGGCATGACGGAGCTTTCGTATGCTCCGGCGGCTCTCCGCTCCGATTTTGAGGAGGGCTCTAAGGTCGCGGGTTTCCGTCCCGGCGTGCTGGCGGCGCAGATTGAGACTGAGAGCCACTGGCGTGTGGGCGTGGTGTCCCACCAAGGCGCTAAGGGTATTGCACAGTTCACCGATGATGCGTGGAGCGGCGGGCACTACAGCTTCGGCAACGGCGGTAATGTTCTGAACCCGCACGATGCGATTGCGGCGCAGGCACGCTACCTGGCTGAGTTGCGTACTCGTTTGGCAAAGTACGCTTCCAATGAGGATGAGCTGCAGGATGTGGTTCTCGCCGGTTATAACGCGGGTCCGGGTTCTGTGGAGAAGTACGGCGGTGTTCCCCCGTACGAGGAGACTCAGAATTATGTGAAGACGATTCGCGAGCTGGCGAATTCGAAGTACAAGCTGACTTGCTCCCCCGAGTACCAGTTCAAGCAGGCGAAGTTGAGCTTCGTGAATGGTGTGACTCCGGCGATGGCTGGTGTTCATGCGGATGGTACGGCTCTGTCCCCGGAGGAGTCGGCATCGGCTGCCGCTGAGGTATCTGCTTCGGCTTCTGCGAGTGCTTCGGCTCGTGCGTCTGCGAGCGGTTCTGCGGGTTCTTCGGTGAAGCCTTCGGCGACGAGTTCCGGCCGTTAGATTCAGCTTTTTGGATAGTTTACTAGGCTATATAGCCGCCAGGGAATATAGCCGCTAGAGAATATTCCGTTTTATCTATAGTGAGCGGCTGATACCGGCCACCACTACCCTACTATTCACTCTTATATTTACTCTTAACAGCGCGAGGCGCCGACCCCCATTCTCGGGGTTCGGCGCCTCGCGCTTTGTAGGGCTGGAGCGTGCCTAGTTGAAGATGGCGCGCACGACCGAGTAGCCGGAGACCGGGTACACAGCGTTCACAGTTGCGGGCTTCTCGCTCTCGTCCGCGATCTCGATGGACTCGGTACCGCGCAGCAGCTCCTCAAGCAGGATGCGCAGCTCCAGGCGTGCCAGGGGCGCGCCGGGGCAGACGTGAATGCCGTCACCGTACACGAGGTTGCGGGACTGGTCGCGGTGCGGGTTGTAGGTGAGGGCGTCTTCGAAGGCGTCCTCGTCGCGGTTGGCGCTTGCCCAGTTGATGGTCACGCGGGAGCCGGCGGGCAGGGTGCGGCCGCCGAGTTCGGTGTCCTGCGTGGTGATGCGGCGGTTGGTGACGAGGGTGTCTTCGAGTCGCATGATTTCTTCGACGGCGAGGGCGATTTCGCTGCGGTCGTCGAGTGCGTTGCCGTCGGCGAGGGAGGCGCGCAGGCGGTCCTGCTCGGCGCGGTTGCGTGCCAGGAAGTTGACGAATACACCCACGGTTGCGGAGACGGTGGACAGCTCGCCCACGGTCCAGTTGCGGATGAGGCTGACGATTTCTTCGTCGGTCATGGTGCGGGGCTCTTCGCCGGGCAGCTGCACGGTGTCGGTGAGCAGTTCGGCGGTGACATCCTTGGGGTTGCCGGCTGCGGCGTCCTCGCGGCGTTCGTCGAGCAGCTGGCGGATGTAGCCGTCGAATTCGAGGGCGACCTTGGCGATTTCTTCGCGGTCGCGGCGCAGGGTGGCAACGCGGTTCTTTTCGATCCATTCGGTGAGGGGCTGCTCGAGGCATGCGGGCCAGCCCATGAAGGCGTTCTGCACGCGCATTGCGTATGCCTGGCCGAAGCCCTGCATGACGTCTACTTCTTCGCCGCGGGGCAGTTCTGCGATGAGGGTCTTCACGGCGTCGCGGATGACGGGTGCGAACTTTTCGAGGCGTTCGGGGGTGAAGTACTTGTCGTTGACGGCGCGGAAGGTGGTGTGTTCGGGTGCGTCCATGCCGTTGGGGACGGCGATGTGGCGGGTGGAGACGACGTTGGAGTAGATTTCGGGGTGGTCGAGTACGTGCTGTACGTCGGCGTTTTTGAAGACGGAGTAGCCCATGAATTCGTCGTGGGCGACGGGGCAGCGGCGGCGCATTGCGTCGTAGGCGGCTACCTGGTCTTTCTGCACTTCTTCGCTTCGGAGGTCCCAGTCGTTGTGTACGTTCTCAGTCATTGTTCACCCGTGTTCGTTATAGAAGTTGTGGCGTGCTGGATGCGGGCGTCCGGACGATGCGTATGGGGCAGGGTCGGGCGTGCATTTCAGCACGTGAATCCATTAAGTTGTTCTTTGACTAGTTACTCTTTGACCGTATCACTTATGGATTGGTGGCGCAGGGTAGGGGTTCCTTGCTTCTCATTCAACGAACAGTGCAGGTGGGGTGAGGGGCACGGGACATACGAGGCGGGACGCACGAGGCGGGCGGCACCTCCACCGGGGAGGGGCCGCCCGCCTCACTCTATGCAGTATTTCAACGCGAGGGGCTAGTTTTTAAGGAATTTCTCTTCGTTTGTAATAACGAAGTATGAGGGGTATTCGCGCCCGTTCAGAAGAGCGTTGTAGTGCGGTATTTTCTGGGTTTTGATGAGTTCACCGGACTCAACGGAATAGGCTTGAATATAGGTTTCTCCTTGCAGCTCGTACATGGCGTAGAGGTTCTTCTCGGTCCAGTAGTATGTAGAGACTTCCTTTACTCCTTCTGGGATCTTGAGGCTGAATCGTACAGTGTTGTGGGCGGTATCAATATTGGTTGAGATGATTCGCCCGTCGTGATGGACCCACCAGATGTCGTCCCCGTATGCGTGTATTGCATACAGTGCACCTGAAGGAACATTTTTTCCATGTACACGTTTGCTCGCTTCACCGGTAATTTGGCGTTCTGTATGCTCGCCTGTTTGTACATTAATTACTTCGAGCATGGATCCGTCAATATCTTTTAAATCTGCATATTGGTAGTCGGTAATGCTTTGCGGGTAAGTATCATGGATTTTCACAATTCTATTTCCTGCACACACAATGTAGGAACCTTCCATTGTGTTACTTTCGAGACTCTTCGAGAACATTTTTTCATTTGAAGGGTTCGGGTACACGCGGGTAAGGTATGTGGGGTTCCTTGGGTGTAGGTATTGGTTATCTGTTCCTTCGTAATTGCTGATTTTGTCGTAGCCCCATATGCTGCCGTCGGCGCACTGAGCTGTGAAGAGTAGATTATTTTTAATTCTCTCTTCCCTCACCTCACCATCTTTTACAATTGTCACAAGGAATACGTAATCACCATTTCCATCCCCTCCGTAATTATCTATAGCTACAATAGTGCTATCGTCTGCAACGTACACATCTTCACTGTAATCATTTTTGGTTTTCTTTGGGTATGTGTGAAGTTTATCGGAGAGGGTGAATAGCGAATTTGTATCTGTGAAATATAGGTTTTTATCTTTATATTTAATTGGCGAGTTTCGGACCCCAACATTTTTGATTCTTGACCATTTTTGGGTTTCTGAGTTGTAGAATGCTACGCCTCCTCCAGCATGCGGCAGGTATCTTGAGTCGCCTGCAATGGATATGGCGACGCTGCTTTCGTCGAGGGCTTTGCGAGGGTCGTTTGTTACTGGGATGGTTGCGCTACAGCCTGACAGGAGGAGGGCGCCGATAAGTCCCAGACGTAGGCTTCCTGAAAAACGGGATGTAGTCATTGCTACCACCTCGTTTCGTAGTGATGCACCCAGTGTGACTTCTGGATGTCTGCCGGGTATACGCCGGGGCCACAGTCAGAGTCGAGGTCCACGTTAGGGTCCGTGCTCTTATAGGCAGCCCAAACTAGCTGCGAGCAGTTATAAGAATTGGCGTGTAGGGCGTTCATGACATCCTCCTTTCAGCGGGTCACTTCGTGGCGTCCCGCTATCGGTCCTATGTCTTCATCGATACATAACACCGGAAACTGTCTAACTCAGCAGGCCATACATTAGATATTATTTCTGACCAGGTAAGTTTTTAGTGTTCCGTACCTCATTCTATCGTTAAGAGGGTCCGTCATGCAGGAAAAACGCAAGGCGGGCGGCACCTCCACCAGGGAGGGGCCGCCCGCCTCATTCATACCTAAAAACCGCCGGGTTTAGCGCTTGTGTGCGGAGGGGTAGATGCTACCGTCCATCACGCCGCGCTCCACCTGCTCCAGGCTCACGCCGCGAGTCTCCGGCAGGTTGCGGAACATCAGCAGCGCAATAATCACGTTCACCACAGCAAAGCCGATGAAGGAGCCGGTCAGACCGACCGCACCCAGAATCACGGGGAACGCCAGCGACAGCGCACCGTTCATCATCCAGCCGCTAAACGCCGAAATGCCCATACCCGCCGCACGCACACGCAGCGGGAACAGCTCACTCATAATCACCCACGTGGACACGTTCAGGCAGGTCTGCATCGCGCCCACAAAGCAGACGATGAGCACCAGCAGAATCCAGGGGCGCGCCGCATTATCGGCGGGCAGCAGCATGGATGCGCCCGCAATCAGCACGTGGAAAAACGCGGTCGAACTATAGCCGGTAATGACCATGACTCGGCGCGGCACACGCTCCATCAGACGCAGCGACAGGATGGAGCCGAGCACCGCGATCGTACCCGGCGCAATGTTCGCGATGAGCGCCGCGGATTCGCTGAAACCGGCTTCCTTGAGCACCTTAATGCCGTAGTACATGATCGAGTTGATGCCGGTCAGCTGCTGGCCCGCGCCAACCAGAATACCGACGAGTAGGATGCGCACGAACCAGCCGCGCACGCCCGCACTGTCCTTACCCGCCGCGGTGTTCTGGGCGGTCGCCTCCACCTGCAGGGTGCGTTCAATGTCGGCAATTTCGGCCTCGGCACGCTCGGTGGAGCGGATGCGCTTCATCACCTCCAGCGCCTGCTCACGCTTGCCGACGCGCAGCAGCCAGCGCGGCGATTCGGGTACACGCAGCATGCCGACGAACAGGCCGATGGCGGGCAGGGTGCAGATGGCGAACATCCAGCGCCACACGCCGTCGTGTTCGCCCCATACGTTGCCGATGAGGGCGTTCACGATGAACGCGGCAAGCTGACCGCCCACGACCATGAGTTCGTTGCGGCCGGAGAGGGAGCCTCGAATTTCGTAGGGTGCGAGCTCTGCAAGGAATACGGGTACCACGGCGGAGGCGCCACCGACCGCCAGGCCGAGCAGGGTTCGTCCGGTGATGAGCACGGCGACGTTGGGTGCGAAGACGCAGGTCAGGGCGCCGAAGAAGAAGATGGTGGACAGCCCAATGATGGTGGTTCGGCGGCCGTACCGGTCGGAGATGCGACCGCAGGTGAGCGCGCCAATAGCCGCCGCGAAGGCGAGGGATCCGGTGACCCAGCCTTGGGCGGTGGAGTCCATGCCGAGTTCGCGGCTCATGGGTTCGAGCGCGCCGTTAATCACTCCGGTGTCGTAGCCGAAGAGCAGACCGCCGAAGGTGGCGATGAGTGCAATGATGCCGAGGTATCGGCTGTGCTTCCCGGTGCCCAGCGGGGGCAGGGTGGAGGCGGTGCTCTGTGCGCTCATGGTGTCCTTTGATGCCGAGGGGGTAGGTGAGATTACACCGACATTGGTGGTTCTTCAGCCCTGTCAGTGGGGTAGGTGAGGTGCGTCAGGTTAGACGCACCTCACCTAATCCTAGCGAAAACGTTCGGCGGGTGATATTTATTTCTCACCGCGGACATTTTTCAGCATATTTTACGGCCGCCTGGTGCGACCGTCTGAGCGCCCCTTTGAGAGGGAGCCCGCGTTTAGAACAGCGCAATCTTCTCGGGTGCCGGGAAGATAGCGTCCAGGGCGGCGAGGTCCTCAGCGTCGAAGCGCAGGCATGCCGCCTGTGCATTGGCGCGCACCTGCTCGGCGCTGGTTGCACCGGCAATGACGGAGGTGACCGGCGACTGCTGTGCGAGCCAGGAGAACGCCGCCTGCACCTCGGTGATGCCGCGCTCAGCGCAGAAGCTGTGGAAGGCTTCGAGCTGGTCCCAGTTGGCGGCGTCGAGCACGTTCTTCTTGGAGTGGGACAGGCGCGAACCGGCGGGAATGTTGTCGCGGCGGTACTTGCCGGTCAGCAGGCCGTTAGCGAGCGGGAAGTACGGCAGCACACCCATGCCGAAGTGTCGTGCGGCGGGCAGGATTTCGAGTTCTGCGCGGCGGTCGAGCAGGTTGTAGTGGTTTTCTGCGGCGATGAACCGTTCGGTGCCGAGTTCGTGGGCGCAGTGTTCGGCGTGGGCGAGCTGCCAGCCGGAGAAGTTGGAGTGGCCCAGGTAGCGGACTTTGCCGTCGCGTACGAGCTGGTCGAGGGTGCTGAGAGTCTCTTCGATGGGGGTGTTCGGGTCGGGGCTGTGGTAGAAGTACAGGTCGATGTAGTCGGTGCCGAGGCGGCGGAGGGACCCTTCAACGGCGCGCATGATGTAGCGGCGGGATCCGCGGGCGTTGCGGTCGTTGCCGTTGAGGTCACCGACGGGCAGACCGAATTTGGTGACGATGGTCAGTTCGTCGCGGTCGAGGCCGAGCTGGGTGAGGGCGGTGCCGAACATGGTTTCGGAGAGGCCGGGTTCGGCGCCGTAGAGGTCGGCAATGTCGAAGAAGCTGATGCCGGCGTCGACTGCGGCGGCGATGACTTCGTTGGTGCCTTCTTGGGTGCGGGTGGGGGTGCCGGGGCGGCCGAGGTTGTTGCAGCCGATGCCGACGCTGGGTACGACGAGGCCGGAGTTGCCGAGCCTGCGGTAGACGGGAGATTCAATACGTTCCATGCTTTTAACTCTACGTTGTGTGGGTATGTTGCGAGGTTATTTCCCCTCCAGCTGGGAGGCGAAGAGCTTCCTGAAGCGTGATGTAGGGTCGGTCGTTAGGTCCCGGTAGGTTCCTTGCTCCACAACACACCCACCATCCAACACCACCACAGAATCAACACCACGCAACGTCCACGCACGATGAGACACCAACACCACCAAACGCCCCACAGCAGCCACCTTCAACCGAGCAAAAATCTCCTCCTCAGTCTCAGCATCCACAGCACTGGTCGGCTCATCCAACACCCACACCGGCGCATCCCGAAGAACCACACGCGCCAACGCCAAACGCTGCCACTGACCACCCGAAAGACCAACACCACCAAACGACTCACCCAACTGAGCATCCAAACCACCCTCAAGACCACGCACAAAATCATCAGCACAAGCCACCGACAAAGCCGACCACAAATCAGCATCACCAAGACGCTCAACCGCCTCCTGCGACAAACCCAGAAGAAGATTTTCACGCACAGTCAGTTCATAACGGCCGTAGTCTTGACTCACCACACCCACATTCGCCAATAAATCATCAGGCGATATGTCCTGTACCGACTTACCTCCAATGAGAATGTCTCCACTGGAGGGCTTCAGCATACCCATAAGTGCATTTACTAGGGTTGTCTTTCCTGATCCACTGGGCCCGACAATACCAATCATCTGCCCGGGACCAAAAGTGAGATTGATGTTTTTAAGAGCTAAAGAATCAGCTTTTGGATACTGGATAGCAAGATTCCTGATGGAAACGCTGGAGATTTCAGGGTAGATATCGGCAATCGGATTTTTCTGCCCGGGCTGTGCGCTAGAAATAAACTTTCGATATATATCAATGGCGTTTGACCCCGCTGCCATCGAGCTAAGGTCGCTTCCCATCGAGCCAAGCGAGACTATAGCCGAGGTAATACCTATAACAGCTCCAGCAAGAACACCGGGAGCCGGCGACGAGGTGGCTAGAAGAATAAGGGCTAAAGCTAGCAATGCAGCGCTTATAAAACCAACAATTGTATGTATTCTGAGGATGTAACGAGCTAGGCCAATTTCCTCCTCACTAGATTTTTTCCGTTCTTGATTAGCGCGATGCGCAAAGAATGAACGAGCGTTAAGAATTGCAAGCTCACGAGCAGTAGTTATTTGTGCAATCTGGTTAGTACTATGCCATGCGTTGTAGCTATATGAATATATTTTTTCCATTGCCTCAGCATTTTTACTCGAATAGAGATGTGACATCAAGGCAACAGGAATCATGCCTGCAAGCATGCAGAGTGAAGCATATACATTGATCTTTCCTACGGAATAACTAAGGGCTCCCGTTGAAAAAATAATGAATATCAGAGCACCCATAGTAGAAACTTGAGACCCCAGGCTCCCCCCTGTCACAGCATCATGAGCTGCCCTTGATGAGCGAGCATAATCACCACTCGCGATTTCCTGAGAAGAACAAGTCGCCAAACGAGAAGATACATTCTGAATACCTGTACTTGACATTCGAGAATTTAGAATCATACGCAGAGAGTCTGATGCTTGTCCCAGGGCAATGTATCCTGCCAGCACAAAACTAACCCCCAGAGCTAGTGGGAGCACCTCATCCTGGCTCTGACCCAAATGCTCAACAAGCCTAGTGACAGCCTCCATCTGCAAAGCAGGGAATAGCGATAGGCACACAACAGACGCTAGATAGGAGACGGTCCATACGGGGTGATTTCTGAAAGCATAAACCACGGACCAAACAGTATTAGCCATAATCTTACGCATCTTTATAGCCCCGTTCAGTAGAAGTTTTGCGACCTGCAGAATCTTCAGAGATCTGATTTTTGAAAATTTCCATAAACTTTCCCTCTGCCTTCAGTAGCTCCCGGTAGGTTCCTTGCTCCACCACACACCCACCATCCAACACCACCACAGAATCAACACCACGCAACGTCCACGCACGATGAGACACCAACACCACCAAACGCCCCACAGCAGCCACCTTCAACCGAGCAAAAATCTCCTCCTCAGTCTCAGCATCCACAGCACTGGTCGGCTCATCCAACACCCACACCGGCGCATCCCGAAGAACCACACGCGCCAACGCCAAACGCTGCCACTGACCACCCGAAAGACCAACACCACCAAACGACTCACCCAACTGAGCATCCAAACCACCCTCAAGACCACGCACAAAATCATCAGCACAAGCCACCGACAAAGCCGACCACAAATCAGCATCACCAAGACGCTCAACCGCCTCCTGCGACAAACCCAGAAGAAGATTTTCACGCACAGTCAGTTCATAACGGCCGTAGTCTTGACTCACCAAACCAACATTTGCCAACATGTTGTATTTACTCTCAGAAGAAGCACCCTTATACGTTATGCTCCCCTGGGCAATTGGTGTAATTCCAAGAATTGCATTTATTAGCGTTGTTTTTCCCGCGCCCGAGGCACCAACTACTGCAATCATTTGATTATTCATCAGCTCAAGATTAATATCTTTAAGCGCAAAAGACGACGCGCCCTCATACTGAACGGATACATCTTTGCATATAATTTTTGAAATATTTTCATGGTTAGGGTTAGAAGTTTTTATCTCAGAAGCATGGTCGTAAGTATCAGAGTCGCACACCCTTCGGAATTGCTGAACAGATAATGCTCCATTAATAATCTGGCCAAATGAATATCCCACCTCTTGGGTCGCGGCAACACAGGCAATGATTCCAATCAGCGATCCGGCCACATACGATATATCGGCTCCTGAATCCACAAGGAAGTACAGGGACGCAAAAAGTAAGACAGAGCAGAGTAGCCCTGCAACTATGGAGATGATTCCTCTAACACTTTCAAGGCTCAATTCCCTACCGGCTGCCCGGCGTCGCCAGGACGCTACGCGTTGCGAGAAAAATCGGGAGGCTCTCATGAGGTGAAGTTCTTGGGCTCGGCTCTGGGCCATCAGATTGTCTAGATAGTAGTTCTCTACCCGATAGTCCTCGTACATTAGGGTGTATATTGCATAATCACGTTTAGCAAGGATTACCATTGCAATAGATAGAGGTAGTGAACACAGTGCCGCAAAAATTGCTGCCACAATACTGACGTTCGCAATATTAAAACAGAGGAGAAAAACCATCGCAAAGGAACTCACCAGTGTCATAACTGACATGGTGTGAACCTGCAATTCCTGTTTCGATATTGCCTCTCTTGCAGCACGTATATCTTCCTGTGATTTTGTGCTACCTATATCAGATAACGGAAATGTAGATAACCTGGTATTTAACATGCAGTGAACCCGATAGTTCATCTTTGATTTGAGGATAAGCATGTTACTTCTTACCCAGCGTTGAGCAATGATATTAATTCCGACGACAAGAGCAAGAGCAACGATATAAATCCAGGCCGCGCCACCATTTGAACCGCTCAAGACTGATACTGTATTACCGATCAGCAGGGACTGGCTCACAGGAATGCAGGCGATGACGGCTAGCGATAGGGCGGTGCTCACCAGGGTCGCGGGACAGGTTTTCCAGGCTAGGCGGAAGGACCAGAGTATAGAGGAAAATAGATTTTTCATTCTCACCACGCTCACAAAGTCGTATTGAACTCATCTTTGAGCCCTGAAACTCCTCGATGAGCGGACATCGAAACACTACCGGTGCCTCATTAGTTATTAGTTACCCTACCTCTCACTGAAAGATAAAACACACATATTCGCGCGTGTCTACGAATATTAAGCAGGTATATCTGCGATAGTGCCGGGCACCCAAGAGCCAGCCGACGCCTCTACCCGCAATACCCCCAGCCCCCTTCGTCATAGTCAGTCATATTAAGTTCATATTTCGCCTCAATGTCATGTCCAGAAATATTAGGACATCAACCGCCGCACATCTTGCACACCCTCGGAGGCGGTGGGTAGAGTGAAGGCGTTATCTATCAAGAGCGACCGAGAGATCTGGCTCGTCGACGTCGCAGCAACCTCGCCAGTATCCCCACCGTCACGGTGCAGGGTACGGACAAGGTGCTCCCGCCAGGACCGATAGAGAAGAATACCCTTCGGCACCCCACGATGAGCCGTACCAGCAAACCGGTACAGCGCATCCCGCAGAAGAATTCACGCACCCCGCCGGTGCGTATCTATCGGGTGAACACGAAGGATGGTTATGACGACAGTTCACCCGGCTCTTTCTTTTGAGCTGTTCCCTCCGCGCTCACACGCGAGCTGCGAGTCGCTACTGCACACCATTGCGGAGCTTGAGGGTACCAACCCCGACTACGTGTCGGTCACCTACGCCGGTGACGCGAAGCGCCGCCAGAAGACCCTGGCGTTGCTCGACCACCTGGTGCATGAAACCTCCCTCACCCCGCTGGCTCACCTGATTTGTGCGGGCCATTCGGTGCACGAGCTGGAGCGTGCAGTCCGCCTGATTCTGGGTCTGGGCGTGCGCGGCTTCCTGGCTCTTCGCGGTGACATTCAGGAGGGTCAGGTTTCTGAGCTTCCTTTCGCCCGCTACCTGGTGGAGCTGATTCGCCGCGTTGAGCGTGAAGATTTTGCTCACCTGGCGGCTGGCAAGGTGTCGATTGGTGTGGCGGCGTACCCGCAGAAGCACCCGGAGTCCGCATCCCTGCTGCAGGACATTGAGATTCTGCTGTCCAAGCAGCGTGCCGGCGCGGATTTCGCGATTACTCAGGTGTTCTTTGAGGACGAGCGCTACAGCACCCTGGTCGACTCGGCACGCCTGGCGGGCGTGGATATTCCGATTATTCCGGGCATCATGCCGGTGACCTCACTGAAGCGCCTGCAGAACCTCTGCCAGATGGCGGGCATGGCGGTCCCGACGGACCTCGCCTACGCCCTAGAGACCGCAACCAGCAGCGCTGAGTTGCACCGCATCGGTGTTGAGTATGCCTTGAACCAGTGCCGCACCGTGATGGATGCGGGCGCACCGGGTCTGCACTTCTTCACTTTCAACGAGCATGCGGCGGTTCTGGACGTTCTGGATCAGCTGGATTTGCCGCGGTACAGCAACCGTTTCTCTCAGCCGCTGAGCGAACTGGAATACGCCTAAACCCACCCATAACGCTCCTTGTCGGATGCGTTTCCACTTTTCTCCCCCACAAATATTCCGGGAGTTACGACCCCCGTTTCACCGCCCGCCGCTGGGTGGCGAAACACCGGAACTGACTCCCACATCTATCCCCAGTAAAGGAAAAATTACTATGTCGAACACCGCATTCCCCGCCGCAACCATTGTTGGTTACCCCCGCGTGGGCCGCTTCCGCGAACTGAAGAAGGCTCAGGAGGCTTTCTGGAAGGGTAAGGCAACCCTGCAGGAGCTGCAGGACACCGCCGCTGATGTGCAGCGCACCTACTTCGAGCGCGTAACCGCCGCGGGCCTGAAGGCTGATAACTACTCGATTCCGGCAACCTTCTCCTACTACGACCAGGTGCTCGACGTGGTTCGCCTGTTCACCCTGGTTCCCGAGCGTCTGGCTGAGGCTAAGGACGCACGCGGCCTGCTGGATCTGCCCGGCTACTTCGCACTGGCGCGCGGTACCGAGACCCTGCCTCCGCTGGAGATGACTAAGTGGTTCGACACCAACTACCACTACCTGGTGCCCGAGATTGGTGCCGGCACCGAGATTAAGCTGAACCTTGAGGCTATTGACGAGCAGCTCGAGGTGGCAAAGCAGGCTGGCGTGAAGGTCCGCCCGCAGATTGTTGGCCCGCTGACCCTGCTGCTGGGCGCTAAGGCTGAGCAGGGTTCCGCTGAGGACTTCTCCCCCATTGACCGTTTGGATGAGTTCGTTGCCGCATACGCTCAGGTGCTGGAGCAGCTGGCTGAGCGCGGTGTTGAGTGGGTTCAGCTGGATGAGCCGGGCCTGACCGTGGACCGTGCCGACAACGCGAAGGTGGCTGAGCTTGCCGAGCGCACCTACCGTGCCCTGGCTGCCGGCGAGAAGCGCCCGCAGATTCTGGTAACCAGCCCCTACGGTTCCCTGCGTGAGAACCTGCCGGCACTGCTGGGTACCGGTGTTGAGGCTCTGCACCTTGACCTGGTGCACGGCGTGTACTCGAAGGCTGAGCTGGAGTCTGTTTCTGCCGCTGGTGTGCACCTGGTTGCCGGTGTTGTGAACGGCCGTAACGTGTGGCGTGCCGATGTTCGCGCGGCTCTTAAGACTCTGGAGGCGCTGCCCGGCGCATCCGAGGGTGCCGTGTCGGTTTCCTCTTCGACCTCCCTGCAGCACGTGCCGCACGACCTGGCTCTGGAAGACCCCGCCGAGGTTCCCGTGGACGGCCTGGCATTCGCTGACCAGAAGGTCGCTGAGATTGCTCTGCTGGCTCGCGGCCTGGCTGAGGGTGAGGCTGCTGTTGAGCCGGAGCTGAAGGCTGCTGATGAGGCGCTGGCTCGCTTCGCCGCTGACCCGCGTAAGCACAACGACGAGATTCGTGCCCGCGCCGCAGCTGTGACCGCCGAGGACTTCGACCGCCCGACCATTGATGTTCGCCGCGCGGCTCAGGCTGACCTGAACCTGCCGAAGCTGCCGACCACCACCATTGGTTCTTTCCCGCAGACCGCTGAGATTCGCCGCCACCGTGCGGAGGCTCGTGCGGGCAAGATTTCCGCTGAGGAGCTGAACGGCTTCCTGCGTGACGAGATCGCTTCGGTCATCGCACTGCAGGAGGAGCTGGGCCTGGACGTGCTGGTTCACGGTGAGGCTGAGCGTAACGACATGGTTCAGTACTTCGCTGAGAACTTCGACGGCTTCGCAACCACCCGCCACGGCTGGGTTCAGTCCTACGGTTCGCGTTGCACCCGCCCCTCGATTCTGTTCGGTGATGTGAAGCGTCACGGTGAGGGCCTGCGCGGTGAGGCGTTCACCGTTCCGTGGAGCTCCCACGCACAGTCGCTGAGCGAGAAGCCGGTCAAGGGTATGCTCACCGGCCCGGTGACGATTCTGGCATGGTCCTTCGTGCGTGACGACCAGCCGCGCCGCGAGACCGCTAACCAGGTGGCTCTGGCTCTTGCCGACGAGATTGCTGACCTGGAGCAGGCGGGCATCCGCATCATTCAGGTGGACGAGCCGGCTCTGCGTGAGCTGCTGCCCCTGCGCCGCGATGAGCAGCCGCAGTACCTGGACTGGTCGGTGAACTCCTTCCGCCTGGCAACCAGCGCGGTGAAGGATTCCACTCAGATTCACACCCACCTGTGCTACTCGGAGTTCAACGAGATTATCGACTCGATTAACGCTCTGAACGCTGATGTGACCAGCATTGAGGCGGCTCGTTCGCACATGGAGCTGCTGGCTGACATTCCGGAGAGCTTCGTTTCCGGTCTGGGCCCGGGCGTGTGGGACATCCACTCCCCGCGTGTTCCCTCGCAGGAGGAGATTGAGTCCCTGCTGAAGGCTGCGATTGGTTACGGCACCATTGCTGACCTGTGGGTGAACCCGGACTGTGGTCTGAAGACTCGTGATTACGAGGAGACCAAGCAGTCTCTGCGTCACCTGGTGGATGCCACCAAGGCGATCCGCGCGTCCCTCTAGGAGGCGCCTATTGGTTCCGCTACCTGCTGCGGGTTGACCGGATGATGGTTTGCTCGCGGTAACTTGCGGCAGGTGGCGGCTGTTCGGCTTCGTGCCGGTATACGTACCGACTGTATGCCGAGCTTTTGGGGATAGATAACGGGCCCGCCCGCACGGATTCTTCTGCACCGTGCGGGCGGGTTTTCTGCATCCTTGGAATTCTTGGAGGGACATACGCCCCCTACCCCCAAATACCCCGCTGAGAGGCGCCCAAATGCCCCTGAGAAGCACCTGTGCCGGTGAGCTACCATCCGGCGCGGTGCCGGGCATCCTGTGGCTTGCGGGCGTAAGAACATAGAATGGAACCATGACTACTAACTCTGGAATCACTAAAGAATGGGTGGATGAAACCGTCAAGCCGGGCGACGATTTCTTCCGCCACGTCAACGGCAAGTGGCTTGCTACCCACGAAATCCCGGCGGACCGCCCCAAGGATGGCGGCCTGTACACCCTCCGCGATAACGCAGAGAAGCACGTGCGTGAGCTGGTGGAGAAGATTGCGAAGGAGCAGCCGGAGTCCCGTATTGGCGCGCTGTACAACTCCTTCATGGATGTTGAGAAGATTGAGGCGGACGGCCTGGAGCCGCTGCTGAAGGAAATCGCCCCGATCCTGAACTCGGCAACCCCCTCCCACCTGGCTGTGACCCTGGCGTTGCTGTCTCGTGCGGGTCTGCCGCAGCTGTTCGCCTGGTACACCAGCAACGACCCGAAGGATCCGAAGAATTACACGTTCTTCCTGTACCAGTCGGGCCTGGGTCTGCCGGATGAATCCTACTACCGTGAAGAGAAGCACGAGCAGGCGTGCGCGGCGTACGTTGAGCATATTGCCCGCATGTTTGAGCTGACCGGTCTGGCTGAGGGCTTCGGCCTGAACCCGGAGCAGGCGGCTCAGCTGGTGTTCACTCACGAGTCTGAGCTGGCTCGTCTGCACTGGAACGTCGTGGAGAACCGCGACGCTGAGGCGACCTACAACCCGTACCAGGCGACCGAGCTGGACGAGAAGTTCCCCGGCTTCCCGTTCTCCCAGTGGCTGCTGGCTCTCGGCGCCGACCCGGAGACCCTGGGCCAGGTTATTGTGGCTCAGCCGTCCTTCTTTGAGGGTGCGGCTAAGCTGTTCACCTCCATCCCGCTGATGAGCTGGAAGCTGTGGGCTGTGTGGACTGTTCTGCGTTCGCGTGCGCCGTTCATGTACGACGAGCTGGTTCAGGAGAGCTTCAACTTCTACGGCAAGACCCTTTCCGGTACTCAGCAGATTCGTGAGCGTTGGAAGCGCGGCGTGGGCGCTGTTGAGAAGGCTCTGGGTGAGGAGATTGGCCAGGAGTACGTGGCTGTGCACTTCCCGCCCTTGCACAAGGAGAAGATGCTGGTTCTGGTCGGCAACCTCCTGGAGGCGTACCGCGAGTCTATTGAGTCGCTGGACTGGATGACTGAGGCAACCCGTCAGAAGGCGCTGGAGAAGCTGTCGAAGTTCGTCACCAAGATCGGTTACCCCGATAAGTGGCGTGACTTCTCCGCACTGGAGCTGGTGCCCGGTGACCTGTTCGAGAACCTGCGCCGCACCGGCGCGTTTGATGCCGACTGGCTGATTGCCCGTAAGGGTCAGCCGGTGGATAAGTCGGAGTGGCTGATGACTCCGCAGACCGTGAACGCGTACTACATGCCGCCGGCGAATGAGATTGTGTTCCCGGCAGCGATTCTGCAGCCGCCGTACTTCAACCCGGATGCTGACGATGCGGCGAACTACGGCAATATCGGCATGATTATTGGCCACGAGATTGGTCACGGTTTTGACGATCAGGGTTCCCGCTACGACGGTGACGGCAAGCTGGAGAGCTGGTGGACTGAGGAGGATTACGCGAAGTTCAAGGAGCGTACCGCAGCGCTGGTGGAGCAGTACAACGCGTACGTTCCGGTGGGTCTGGATCCGAAGTTCCACGTGAACGGTGAGCTGACTCTGGGTGAGAACATTGGCGACCTGTCCGGCATGTCGATTGCGTTGAAGGCGTACCGCCTGGCGTTGAAGAAGCAGGGCATTGAGTCGCTGGATGACGCACCGGTGATTGACGGCATGACCGGTATTCAGCGTTTCTTCTTCTCGAATGCTCGCGGCTGGTGCACGAAGTCCCGCCCGCAGCATGCTGAGGTGATGATTTCGGTGGATCCGCATTCGCCGGATGAGTTCCGTGTGAACGGTGTGGTGCGCAATATTGATGAGTTCTATGAGGCATTTGATGTCTCTGAGGGCGATGCACTGTACCTGGCTCCGGAGGAGCGAGTGCGCATCTGGTAGCACCCCGATAAGGGTATATGCTTTATTGCGTATATAAGTGAGGCGCCCGCCTCGTGGTTTTCAAGCCACGGGGCGGGCGCCTTTTAGTTGTAGAAGCTATACGCTTCTAGGCTGAAGCTTTTAGGAAGCAGAAGCCGATGCCGAAGCTACTGCAGAAGCCGAGGAGGAAGAGGAAGAAGCACGCATACCGGTCAGCTTCCACGCGCCGTTCTCATACACGCCGTGCAGGGTGCGCTCCACCTCGTCCTTACGATCCGATTCAGAGGGAGCTTCCTGCACACGGTCCTTGCTTGCAATGAACTCGCCGGGATCCATAGTCAGGCGGATATTCCAGTTGTAGGTGTCACCCTCACGTTCAGGCTGCGCGGAAAGCATGGTGATGGTGACGGACGCGTCGTGCATCCAGGCTTCACCCTTGACCAGCTTCTCGCCCAGGGTGCCACTTGCCGGCTCAATCATGCTCTTCAGCTCGGACTTGTCGAGCGCGCATTCACGCAGGGGCTCGGTCTTACCGGTGCGCATGTAGTATTCCATGGCTGCGCCGAAGAAGGCGATGGACTGGTACAGGCCTTCCACGCTGTTCTCGTTAGCGACAGCGGGCTTGACCGGCACGGGGGCGTTCTTGGACGGCTCGGTGCGGGTTGCGGGCTGGTAGTCGGAAGGCTTGGAGGTGTAGCCGTCCAGGACCGCAACGCCGGAGTAGTCGCTACGTACGCTCTTAGATGCCGACGCAGCAGCGGAAGCGCTACCGGATGCGCTTTCGGAAGCAGAGCCACTGGTTGCCTGGGGCTGCGCGCCACATGCTGCGAGGAAGGTTGCGCCACCGGCGGCTACAACCATGCCGAGTGCGGATCGGCGGGTTACGTTCTTCATTGGTTCTCTCTATCTACGGTGGTGGCGCCCGCCTCGTGGGCTTCATGCCACGCGGCGGGCGCCTTTTAGGTGTAGAAGCTATACGCTTCTAGGCTGAAGCTTTTAGGAAGCAGAAGCCGATGCAGAAGCGGAAGCCTCAGAGTCAGACTTCATGCCGGTCAGCTTCCACGCACCGTTCTCGTACACACCGCGCAGGGTACGCTCGTTGACGTTCTCACGACCGCTTTCGGGGACCTCCAGAACCTTATCCTTAGATGCCATGAATTCGCCGCGGGTAAGGGTGAAGCGAGCATTCCAGGTGTATGCCTTACCATCGCGGGTGGGCTGTGCGGAGAGCAGGGTGATGGTGACGGTCGGGTCGTGCATCCAGACTTCGCCCTTGACCAGCTTTTCGCCGAGGGTGCCGTCTTCCGGCTCGAGCATCGACTTGAGTTCGCTCTTGTCCATAGCGCTTTCACGCAGGGGCTCGGTCTTACCGGTACGCATGTAGTATTCCATGGCTGCGCCGAAGAACGCGATGGACTGGTACAGGCCCTCCACGCTGTTCTCGTTGGCGACGGCGGGCTTCACGGGCACGGGCACGTTCTTGGCCGGCTCGGTGCGGGTTGCCAGCTGGTAGTCAGCAGGCTTGGAGGTGTAACCGTCCAGGACAGCAGCACCGGAGTAGTCGGCGCGTGCGTTGTTAACTTCGGCGTCCGAGGTAGAAGCGCTACCGGATGCAGATGCAGAGCCGCTGGATGCCTGGGACTGCGAACCGCATGCAGCCAGGAGGGTTGCGCCACCGGCAGCGACAAACAGGCCGAGGGCGGATCGGCGGGTTACGTTCTTCATTTTTTCTCTCTATCTGTGGTGTGTTTTCCGCACCGTGGTGCGGGTGATGCCTGCGGCATCTAACGGGAAGACGGCACTACGTGAGTGTAGCGCCGTCTTCCAGTATATGTTTATTGGGCTTGGGCTTCTTTAGCCGCCGTAATAGTAGTAGTGGCTGTAGGAGCTGCCGTAGTAGTCGCTGATGACGATGCGGCCGCGGCGGCCGTAACGGTGCGAGTAGTAGCCGTTGTAGGGGGTGCGGCGCACGGTGGGGCGGTAGGTGGTTGCCTGTGCGGGGGTGAGCAGTGCGCCGAGGGCGGTTGCTACGCCTGCGCCTGCGGCGGCGAGTGCTGCGCGGCGGGTGAGGCGTGCGGGCTTCTTGGTGGCCATGGTGTGCCTTTCGGGGTCGGTGTTTCTGTGAAGTGACGTGGTGTGTGCACGGCGTGCGGCTGTGCGTTAAACCTTTTTTATTGTAAGCCTCAACGTTAATGTTTTTACGTGCAGAGTACACCTTCTAGTTGAGGGTTAGATCATGCGGGCTAGTCAACGTTTTTCCGGCAGAAAAATTGCGGAAATATTGGTTGAAAACACGCCGGGCACGCACTCAATACGGGCTGAAAACAGCCTAAATTGCGGGCTACATGTCTACTTCGGCGAGACCACTGATTTTGCCGTAGCTGAAGTACCGGAGGGTAGAACGGCGGTTCGCCCAGGCATTAATCTGGGCGGTGTCCTCGGGGTTGCCAATGTCTGGCCAGCGGTCGTTTTCAATCCTGAATCGGGTCATTGCGAGGAGGGGGTAGCTGCCGAAGACGGGACAGAATTCTGCGACCAGTTTGCCGGATTTTGTGTAGAAGTGGAGGGAGTCTGCGTATTCGCGGTCGGTGTTGTTGTCGTATGAGACCGAGTCAATCGCGTTGAGCGGGAAGAACACCGTATCGTTGCACGGCTCTCCCCTTTCGATTCCTTCGGGCGAGATTTTAGTGTAGGTACCGGCGCCGTTCCAGAAGAAGAACATAAAAAAGCCGGTCATGCCGAGGCCAATAAAGTCGAATGCGAAGTGGAATCCTACGTCTTCCCCTAGGTGAATGATGAAGACTCCTATCGCAAACGAGAGAATTACTAGGGCATAGGTAGCAATTTCGAAGCGGTTTGTTCGGATGACGTATACGGCTTCGGCGCGTAGTTTCTTGTCGCGGCGTCGGTTGAGTTCGTACGTGACGACGGTGCGGAGGACCTTGTAGATCAGTACGGAGTCGAGTGCGCCCCATATGAAAATCATGATGGTGTTGACCATGGTCGCTCACCAGCCTTTCTATCTATCGGTGACCGGCAGCCTCCCGGCAGCAATGCGGAGGGTGCAGGTTCGTTCTCAGAGTAGCCGAGGAAATTGGGTGGTTAGGCACGGATTCGGGCTATCTGCGCAGTGGTTGCCGAGTCTTCACCGGAGCATTGCGTCGAGTTAACCTTCTGGTCAGATACGGTGCGATAGGCTAAGGATGTGCCCGCCACCTCGCCGTAGCGAGCACGATTCACCAACCGCCACCGCACAAGGATGTACACACCATGAGCGCAGCAGAAGACGGAGCCCTCGCAGGACTTATCGTCGCCCTGATACCGGGTATCCGTATTAAGCTCGGCAAACCCACCCTGAATAAGAGACAGAAAAGACCCCTTTTTGGATTTCTCTTCTCTTGGACCGCCACGATCCTTGGGTTCGTCATCTGGCCTATTATTTGGCTGAGCCTGGGATACCCACGTCCTTCCGGCGACCGAGAGATTGTCAATCAATGGGTTCTACTTTTTGTAGGTGTCTTTGGGCTTGGGTTACTGGGCGCTCTCCCACTGAACCACTGCTACGCCTTCTACCTCGAACTGCGTGAGGATCACGTGCGGTGGCGTAATTGGCGGTGGAAGGAACGCACTTTCACCTACCCCTCGATTACGTTCGCCCACGTGGAGAACAACGGCAAGAACGGGTTCTTACGTATCGGCAGCACCGAGATGGGCAAGCGTACTTGCAGCTTCGACCCATATCAGTTTGATGCGACGATTCTCATGGCGCAGGTGCTGTACCGTGATGATCACGGGCGTTGGGCTGAGGAGGACGGCCTGGACGTGATGAGCGTGGTCGGGATGTATGGTTCTTCGCGCGATATTTATGCCCAGTTTTATGACTTGTGTGAGACGAAGTATGTGGTGGGTGTGACGAAGAGTGAGCGTCAGCGTCGCCGCCGTAGGGCTGCGCGTAATGAGGCGCGTAGGTTGGAACGTCAGCAGGCGCGCGGGGTAAAGAAAGCTCCGAATTCTCGTGAGAAATGAGGTGAGTGATGGAATCTCATAACAAATGGTCGGAAAGAATAACAATGCTTTTTCTGACGATGTGCGTTGGGTATATCTTTTTTATTATTCCTATAAATCTACGTGATGACAGTGACGGAATCACCGCCACCTGCACCGTAACTAAGGCATATACAAAAGAGATTGGCGGAACAGTAAGCGGCATGAATGATACTAGGCCCAAAGGTGTTTTTGAGACAGAAGAATGCGGCACTCTCACGATGATTGTGCCGCCGGAAGGTCGAAAGATTCCCGAGTACGTTGAGACCGTCAAGCCTGGCAAAAAATACCTGTTCCACGTCGCAAACTCATCTCTTAAAAAGGAACGAGATTTTGATACAACCCGCTTTGAAGAGATTAAGGAATAGTAATTCCAAGGGGCGGATTATACATAGATTTATCCAACCCCACAATCTATACCCCGACCCAAATACCTCTAAAGAGAGTTTTCCAATATGTTTATTATAGATTGCATAAAAGATTTCATAAAAGGCTTCTCCGAAGGATTCTTCGGTGAAAGGCGTCCAAGCAATATCATAATAATGACAAGTATCGTAGCAATTCTCATTTATATCCTCGTACGCTTTCCATATGAATTGCGTGACGACAGTGATGGCATCACTGCTACTTGCACCGTAACGAAGGCATACACCAGGCCTCGAGGCGGCACGATAGGCGAGCTGAATGATAATGCCCCGGTGGGCGTCTTCGAAACAGAAGAGTGCGGCACTTTGTCAATGTACGAGGCTCCAGAAGGCTGGAAAATCCCCGCATACGTTAAAACTGCTCAGCCGGGTAAAAAATACCTATTCCACGTATTAAATTCATCCACAAAAAAGGAACGAGATTTTAGTACAACCCGCTTTGAAGAAATCAAAGAATAACCAGCTCATGAGCTAAAAATAAAGCCCTGGGTGGTGCGAGTTGAAAACTCGCACCACCCAGGGCTTTCTATACGGCATTCGTAGTCTATTTCTCCTTAGCCGACTTCTTACTATCTGCCAGACCAGAGGCCTCCTGCAGCCTCAAGTAGTAATAAACAATGGACTCACGGTTAGTCCACTCATCCACCAGGGCACGATCTGAGGGGTTGTGCATGTCCGGCCAGCGTTTCTTCTCAATCCTGAAACGAGTAATAGCCGGTAGGCGATAGTTACCGTAGATGGGCTGGAGCGCCACAATCTCATCACCGGATTTTGTGTAGAAATGAAGGGACGCTGCACGCTCACGATCCGAATTGTCCTTGCACACCACTCTGTCGATTGCAGTAAATGGGTAGAAGGGGTCGCCTACCTGTTCCACACCATCCAAGGAGACCGTAACGTACCAGTAGCGGATGCCAGGAAGACCCCTCGTGAAGAAGGGCGAGATGATGAAAGCTGCGATGTCGAACCAGTGAAAGCCCAGGTCCATCCCTATATGCATGATGAACATAGGGACCGGGAACATGAGAGCTGCCACTGACCAGAAGGCGACTTCAAAACGGTTCAGGCGAACGACGTAGATACCTTCAGCGAGTAGTTTCTTGTCTTTGTGCCGGTTTATCTCGTAGGTGATGACAGCTCGGAGTACTTTGTATCCGACAACGGCTACGTATATGCCCCAGAAAATAAGCATGATGGTGTTGACCATGATGGCTTACCAGCCTTTCTATCTATCGGTGATTTGCTGTTTTCCGGTAGCGGTGCGGAAGTCAGCGGGTTTGTTCTCAGGGTAGCCGAGGAAATTGGGTGGTCACGCACGGATCCCACCCCTCTGATGAATGGTTGCTCAGTCTTCACCCGAGCATCGCATCGAGTTAACCTTCTGGTCAGATACGGTGCGATAGGCTAAGGATGTGCCCGCCACCTCACCGGGGCGGGCCTGATTCACCAACCGCTACCGCACAAGGACGTACATACTATGAGCACAGCCGAAGTAAGCAGCGAAGCGTAAAAAGGCAACGAAAGCCTAGAAACCTAGCAAGGAAAGCTAACTATCTACAAGAGGCAAACCGATGGAAATTAATTACAAGCGCCGCCAAAGAGTGGCACTCATTATTTCATTCATCATTCTTTGGTACGTGTTCTTTGTTGTCCCTAAAGACTTACGTGATGACAGTGACGGTATCACCGCTACCTGCACCGTAACTAAGGCATATACGAAAGAGCGCGGCGGCACAGTAAGTGGCATGAACGATATTAGACCCAAAGGTATTTTTGAGACAGAAGAATGCGGCACTCTCACGATGTACGTACCTCCGGAAGGCCGCAAGATTCCCGAGTATGTTGAGACCGTCAAGCCTGGTAAAAAATACCTATTCCATGTCGCAAACTCATCTCCTGAAAAGGAACGAGATTTTGAGACGACCCGCTTTGAAGAAATCACAGAGTAACAGCCTGCAGCCCAGAAAGAAGGTGAAAAGCAGTGAAAAAGAACTCCCCGAGGAAAAAGAATGTTTCAAAGAAAAGGAACACCTCGAAGAAAAAGAATTACCCAGAGGCGAATTACATTACCGAAACTGGGGCTATAAAAAAGACCCTCAAAAAGAGATACACCAAGAAAAAGAAGAATAAAATCGACTTCAAAGAGTATCTTCACAAAAAGGCAAAAGCTGCGTGGGATGCACGCGGCTCCATCATAACCGTAGTAGTCATTCTAGGGTTCTTTGCGTCCATACATTTTATGACCAACTACAACCCGGGCAATGAATCCGCTATCTGCACTGTTACCTCCGTCGAAATCATTGAGCACGAGGACCCCTACTGGACCTCCGGTGAATTCGAAACGGAAGAGTGCGGAATCATCACATCGAGCAAATCCCCTGATGGTATACCCATTCGCAAATACCTCCAGAACTTTGAGACGGGCAAGAAATACAGGGCGTACAAGTCCTTCGATACCCGTAACGATGAATACGACTTCAGCGTCCTCCGCTTTGAAGAGATCAAAGAGTAACCCCACCTCCGCAGAAAGGAATCCACCATGGACATTATCGGCGACTTTATCATCGGCTTTTTTGAAGGGGCCATCGCGTCCTCAACAACCCTGCAGCGAATATTCCTGTGGATTCTTTTCTCCATATCCATTCTTCTCATGCTTGTCCCAGTCGTGACGGGTGAATACGCGTGGAGCATCCTATCCATCTCGATAATGCTGTTTTCTGTCGTGACGATTGACGGCACTCATGAGCACTGCGTGAAAAACACCAAGAATGGCGGCGCGTACCATTACTTTCTGCTGACGGTGGGCACGTTCTGCGTTGCCGCGATTGTTCTGCTCGCTGCTCTCTCCCTGGCGGGTGTCCCGCCGGTTGCTTTCACCCCGCAGGCGGACGGCATCAATTTTGCGCCCTGGTATGTGGCGGCGTCCGCGCTGGTTCTGCTGCTGTTCTTCTACAATGCCGCGCAGCCGAGCGACGAGATCCCTAACCTGCGACGCATGGAGCGCATCAACCGGTATGTGCGCGCGGTGGTGCTGGGTGTGAGCGCCCTGATGGTGCTCTTCTGCCTGGTTATTCCGGTGGTTTCGTTCGCCGCTGCCGGTTATGAGCCTGTGGGTGTTTCGGTGGTGCTGTGCCTGGTGCCGGTTTTCCTGATTTTTGTGCGCCGCGCCCTGTTCAAGCTGTGGGCGTCGACCTTTGAGGAGGGTACTGCCGGGTATGGTGTGTTGCGCGGCTTCTGCGTTGCCCTGGTGGGTTTGGGTGGATGTTTGGCGGCGGTTCGTCTTGCCGCTGATGTTGTGCAGTACGGTAGCGGGTTGTCGCTGGTGTACGTGGTGCCGGTTATCGCCTCGTACCTGCTGGTGAAGAGGTACGTGACCGTGGGTGTTGCTATCCCCGAGAAGGAAGATGAGGAGGACCCGGAGGCTGAACCTGCAGCAAGCTAAACCGTGGAACCCCGCGGGTTGAGGGATATTCATTCCCCACTGTAGAACCATACTGTTTTATCGAATCTATAGGCCTAGTACATATATCAGCCAAGAGAATTACTTGAGTGATAAAAGGAGGAGTTGATTTAACTATCACCTCAAGGTTGAATCGAATCTCCTAATGAGGCACCGACTAGGAGGAAAAAATATCAACCTTCCCATATTGGACTGATAAAGTGGTACGGGGCTTTTTCTCTTTCCGGCTTTGCCCCTGACCCTATCCACTCAGGTGGGCACTATACAGTGGCGTTTCAGACTTGCCACTGTTGTGTGTCTGCACGGTATATAACTCAACGAAAAGATCATCATGACCGACCACACCACTACACGTCAGCGTCTACTCCGCTTCCCTTTGATTTTGGGTGTCACGACGGCACTCATTTTCTCTTCCTGCTCCACGGGCACGAACAATAACAGCACCCCTTCCGATAAGGGCACTGTTACTTCTCAGAGCCCCCGCCAGGTGGAGAACGCTACTAATGTTCTGCAGAACGTGAATGTTCAGATGGGCCGTGACGGCGAGGTTTCGTCGATTGAGTCGACCAACATTTACGTTAATGACAAGGATCGTACGAGCTCCACGAGTAATGTGCAGTTCAAGCCGAAGGACGTCGTTAATGACCTTCCTGTGCGTGTGAGCCTGCAGTATTCTACTGAGCGCGGGAGCGGCACTAACCTGAATGATTTGAACGGTTACAGTGGCGAAATCACGATTAAGGTTACGGTTGAGAACCTGACGGTGAAGACCGAGGACGTCACCTATGATGCATCCGGTACTAGCCGTACTAGCCCTGCACCGGTTGGCACTCCGTTCTCTATCGCTGCTTCTACCGTTCTTTCGGGTTCTCCTACTCAGGTTATTACGACCCCTGATGCTGCTGATTCGTCGACGAATGGTGTGGTGAGCACCAATGATGAAGGTAAGGCGGTTGTTCAGTGGGGTGCTATTTCGGCGCCTCCGGTGACTGGTAGTTCTTCTTCTTTTGTGTTGAAGGTTAAGGCGAAGGATTTTAGTGCGCCTACCTTCAATATTTCGGTGCAGCCCGGTTTTGCTTCTGATTTGTCTGGTGCGGGAATCATTACTAATGGTTTCACCTCTCAGGATGCGTCTCAGGTGGCGCTTCTGCAGCGCACTATTGATACGGTCAACGAGGTTAATACGACGTTGACTAGCGCTAGTTCGCAGGTTGCTCAGGTGCGTCAGAGCCTGGATGATACGTCCGCGACTTTGGGTAAGGACACTGCCGAGCATCTGAAGACTCAGAATGAATCGTTGACGAAGACCATGCAGGGTCTGCAGGCGAATATTGAGAGCCTGCAGAAGGATCTTTCTGAGGCTTCGCGTACTAACAATTCTCAGCTGATTTCTCAGTTGGAGCGTACTGTTGCTGCTCTTCACTCGATGTTGGGTGATACGACGGCGCGCCCCAATGTGTCTGTTTCGCATAGCGGCGGTCGTTGTGTTGTTCATCGTGAGGAGGGTGCGAATAGCCGTAGCGTGTACGGTAACTTGGTTCAGCTCTCTGAGGTCCTGAACGCGTATGCGGAGGCAAGTTCGGATTGCCAGCAGGATCTTACGGCTTCGATTCGTGAGATTGTCGGCCCGGAACATCCGACCGCTGAGACTTGCTCTTCTAACGGTTCGGTGACCTGTGCCCTGTTTGGTGCGTCGGTGACCGTGCAGAGTTCTTTGATTGCACTGGTTACTACTGGCGAGAAGATTGTGGATCACCTACAGCCGGAATATTTGAAGGGTGCGAACAACAACTATTCGGCGTTGAAGCGTCAGATGGATGAGCTTGTTGAGCAGGTGGAGAAGGACCCGTCTTCTCTTGATGGTGATGCTGTGCGTTCTTTGAGTGAGAAGGTTAGTGCAGCTCGTCAGAGTGTGAATCAGATGAAGGAAACGTCGAGCCGTCTGATTGAGAGCATCAAGAACGTTCATTCTCGTGCGGCTTCTGCTCGTGCGGAGCTGGTGGACGGTTCTGGTTCTATGAGCGCTCAGAATAAGGAACTGGCGGAGCAGCTTTGTGCGCTGTCTACTGAGCGTGGCGGTTCTCTGTCTGCTGAGCAGGTGGAGCATCTGCGTGGCTACTTGACGGCTTCTTCTTGTGGTGGCGTGGCTTCGCCGTCTGCGGCCCCCTCTTCTGAGGCGCCGTCTGAGGCTCCTAGCTCTGCGCCGTCTGAGTCTGCTTCTGTGGCTCCTTCTGAGGAGCCGTCGAAGAAGGTTGAGGCTCCTTCCGCTGCTCCTTCTTCTGAGGCACCTTCCGCTGAGCCTACTGCTACGGAAGGTAATACTCGCGTCATTACGGTGGAGAACGCGAACGAGCGTACCTACACGTCGAACACTCCTGCCGCACGTACTCCGATGGAGCAGCGTATTGCTGCCGCGGTAGCTGCGTGGGATGAGGTTCTTGCCGCTACTTCGATGGATGACCCCAAGGAGGGTCTGGCTCGCGACGCTAAGGACCTTAACGATGCTGTGAACGCGGTAGATGGTGCCCTGGGCGAGGTTGAGAAGACCCTGAACGATGCCGCAAACGCGCAGAACCAGGATGCGGAGAAGAAGGAAGAACCTACTGATCAGGCTAAGGTTTCTCTGCGCGATCGTATCCATTCGGCTTCGGATGCCGTCAATGCTTTGGGTAAGAACCTTGAGGATATGACGAACATGCAGGCTGACCTCTCCACCGCTATTAAGGAAGCGTTCAAGGAGTCTGCCGATGAGACTCGTGAGAGCCTGACGAGCATGATTAGCGAGGAGATTCGTAAGGTTTCGAGCGATGGTTCTTCTAGCGCTTCGGCTGCTAAGGCGGCGTTCTCTGCTTCGATTGCTGGCATTACTGATACCGCGAATACTGTGGTTCAGGTGGCTGGTGAATCCATCGAGGTTCAGCACAAGGATATGAATGATCGTATTGAGGGTCTGCGTCAGTCTCTGGATTCGGTGACTGAGCGTTCTCTGGTTGCTCTGAGCACCCGCGCTGAGAACGCTACCCGAGATTTGGCTGGTGCGTCCGTTCAGCTGAATAACGACCTGTCGAAGCTCATGCTCGATTTGGGCGATAGCAACGCTGAGGGTGCTGGCCTCTTGGGTGCGCTCAAGAGCAATAGCGCAAAGGCTGGTGCGGCTGATTACCAGCTTGCTTTGGCGATGCAGAATGCTCAGGGTTACACGAACCTCCGTTCTGAGGATATTGCCGCTCTGCAGAAGCGTCAGGCGCAGTTCAAGGCGTCCCTGCAGCGTCTGCGTTCGTTGCCGACCTTCCATCTGTCGAATGCCGGCAGTGCAGAGGTGAAGACGGTGTACACCTTCCAGATTGGTGATTAGCCGTGGGGTTTTCCCCTCATTTGGGTTCTGATTCAGGTCCTCACCGCCGCGAGGGCAGGCGGCTCACTCAGCGCACCGTGGTGTGGTGTGTCAGTCTGTGTGTGCTGTTTAGCCTTGCGGTGGTGGGGATCTGGTATGGCGTGCGCGCTGTGACTCCTCAGCCTTTGCCGCTTGGTACGGGTACGAACCCTGCGTCTGCGGTGACGGTTCAGCAGGCTATTTCTCTTCCTGCGTCTGGTCATGAGCCTGTTATTGGTGTTGTCGCTACTTTTGGTGATGATGCTGAGGGGTCTGCGTGGCGTCTGAATGCTCAGGGTGCTCGTGTTGCCCAGTACCGCCTGGCTCTGGGTAATTCTTCTGTGAAGGTTCTTTATGCGAACGATAAGGGAACGGAGCAGGGGGCCCGTGAGGCGGTAGAGAAGCTCTCTTCTGAGGGCGCTTTGGGTATTGTGCTTGCTTCTCGGGGTGAGCATCTTCGGGGTGCTACGGCTGCCGCTAAGGAACGCAATGTTGCGGTGATTGAGGCGTATGACCGGGTAGATGCTGGCGGTGGGGTGTGGAGTTTTGCTCTGGATCCTGAGCAGGAGAAGCAGGCCTATACGGCTGCTATTCGTTCGCTTGCCGGTGTGTCTAGCGCGGGTTCTTCGCAGCAGCTTGATGGTGTGCGCACCATCCTGTTGGATGCGGGCGAGGGCTCTGCGCCGGACCTTCCCTATACGAATCGGGTTCAGGTTTCTGCTGATGAAGACAGCATGAAGGACACTCTCAAGGAGCTGACGCCCCTTCTGGGTGATAAGTCTTCGGGCTCTTCTCCTGTTCTGGTTTTGACGGGTTCGGCGTCGACACAGGCGAAGGTGCTTCGTTCTCTTCAGAGGGCGGGTATTACTTCTCCGGTGATTGCGGGTGAGGAAGCTTTGACGGAGCCTTTTATGCGTCTTCTTCTGGAGAACGGTGGTTCCCTGACTGACAATATTCGCGTTGTGGGGCGTGTTCAGGCACGCGCTGCGGCGTTGAGTGCTGATGATACCGGTCGTGCTTCTTCGGCGTTTGTATCAACGGTTGAGCGTATGAAGAACGATTCTTCGCTCAAGGATTTGTCAGGCGAACAGTCGTTTTCCAAATCGGCAGTGTGGGCGGATGCTCCCTCCCATAACGCGCTCTTGGCTTTTGCGTATGCCACGAGCCAGGTTCGTGAATACACTCCCGAGGCGGTTCGACGGGTTCTAGGAACCCTTCGTTTGGACGCTAAAGATTCTACGGTCGCGTATCCGTTGGATTTTTCGTCTTCTTACGCCGCGGGCGGGCAGGTGGGTCTTCTTTACCCGACCGCGGAAGCTTCGATGATTCAGGGCGGGTCTTCCTCAACGGATGCGGTGAATCCGCCGGTGTGGATGCTTCGCACGTTCACCTCAGAATCTCGCGACTAGCTTTTCCAAGCAAAGCCTAATCCGTACAGAGCCAGCCCATCATACCCCGGCTTTCGGGTATTACTTCTAGTCCGTCCACCAGCGGGGCTCACGATTTATCTATTTTGGAGAACACCTTATGCGCTTTTTCCTTGATCTTGAAGAGCATAACGGGAGCTATGAACTAGACTCCTGGCAGCCTGAGACGACCATCGCTGATCTCATCCAGGCGACCGGTGGTCCCTCCCTGCCCGCCGACGAGCCGCTGTACTGCGATAACCGCCCGGTGACGGCATCCTCCACCCTGGCGGAGGTCAAGCCGATGGAGGGTATGCGCATCTCTAGAGCACCGCTCTCCTACCCTTCTCTGGTGCAGGGCTGGAGCGTCTGCTTGAGCGGCGGTTCGACGGTTACCCTGCCGCACCCTATCCCCTCTTCGCGTCCTCTGGTGGCGGGTCGTTCCCCGTACGCCGATATTGTGCTGCCCACGGCGAGCGCGTCCTGGGAGCATCTGCACCTGCAGGTGGTTCATGATGAGTCGACAAACACTCAGAAGGTGCGCATCACTGACCCGGGTTCTACGAACGGTAGTTTTGTGGACGGTCAGAAAATCCCTGAGGAGGGTCTGACTGTTTCTGAGAGCACCACTATCCATGTTGGCGATTGTGTTCTGACTCTGCAGCCTGCTCCTCAGGAGAAGGCTGCGCCTCGCCCCGGTAGCGCCCCGAATGTGAGCACGTCGGGTACTGCGCCGTTTAACCGTCCGCCGCGTCAGGGCGCGTTGAGCGCCCCGGATAAGGTGGAGGCGCCTACCCGCAAGAATGTTTCTGACCCGCCAAAGTTCAATATTGCGATGGCGGTGGGTCCGATTATTATGGCGGCGGCAATGGTTGCCATTATGCAGGAGATTCGTTACGCCCTTTTCGCGATGCTCAGCCCCATCCTGAGTATTGGCATGTGGGTGGAGCAGAAGCGTCGTCACGCTAAGGACAAGGTGAAGGAGCGTGTGCGTTTTGAGCAGGAAATGGAGAAGTTTAAGGAACGTATCGCTCTGAGTAACCGTGAGGAAATTGAGCGTCTTCACGACCTTGCCCCGGCACCGGATGCCGTTCAGCTGCGGGCGCTTCTTCCTGCAATGACGCTGTGGCGTCGCCGGAGCACCAGCCCTGACCTATTGACTTTCCATGTGGGTACTGGGCATATTCATTGGACTCCTGAGCTGACGAAGCCGAGCAATCCTGAGCCTGAGGTTCAGCATATTCTTGAGCACAATACCCTGTGGGATGCCCCGCTGGTTGCTAACCTGCGTGAGGGTGGCGCTATCGGTATTGTGGGTCCGCGTGAGCAGTCTCTTGCCCTGGCACGTAGCCTGGTGCTGCAGGCGGCAACCCACACGGGTCCTGCGGATATGACGATTGCGGTCTGCGCTGATTCGGCACGTTCGCAGGACTGGGTGTGGACGTCGTGGCTTCCGCATATCCGCATGGCGCAGAACCAGCAGATGCGTTGGTTTGCTTCTGGTAAGGAGCAATCGGATCAGATGTTGCGTTCTCTTTACCATGATATTGAGGCTCTTCCGACCCGTGGCCTGTGCGTGGTCGTTGATTCGGATACCCTCACTGAGGGCCGCGAGTCGCCGGCACGCGACCTTTTGGCGTACGGCGATGAAGTGCGTCTGATGGCGAATAAGACTGCTGCTGCGGGCGCTCGCCGTGTTGCCGGTATTGTGTTGGCTTCTTCCGTTGACCGTCTTCCGGCGTCTTGTACTTCGGTCGTGGAGATCGGTGAGGAGGCTTCTATGACCTATTCGGAGCCTCGCCGCCGTTACACGGTCACTGACGGTGTGCTCGCCGGTGTGAGCGCTGAGGATGCTCTTCATGTGGCGCGTACTTTGGCGCATCATGAGGACCCTGAGCGTCTGCTTCTGGGTGGCGGTTTGCCTCAGCTGGTGAAGCTGCCTGAGCTGGTTGGTTTGCCGACCCCTCCGGGTGCTGAGGATATTGAGGCGTTTTGGTCGCAGGCTAATGGTTTCAGCACCGAGATTGGTGTGGGCGATTCTGGCGCGTTCACGCTGGACTTGGTGAAGGACGGTCCTCACGGTCTGGTGGGTGGTACCACTGGTTCGGGTAAGAGTGAGTTTTTGCGTTCGTTGGTGGCGGGTTTGGCTGCGCACCACGATCCGAGCCGTTTGAACTTTATTCTGGTTGACTTTAAGGGTGGTGCGGCGTTTAAGACGTGTGAGCGTCTGCCGCATACGATTGGTACTTTGAGCAACTTGGATGCTCAGTTGGCTCACCGCGCTATTGAGTCGTTGGAGGCGGAGATGGATCGTCGTCAGCGCCTGTTTGCGGCTGCTGGCGAGGGTGTGGATAACATTAAGGATTATTTGGCGACGAACCCTCCGGAGCCGATGCCTCGCTTGTTGCTGGTGATTGACGAGTTCGCGATGCTGGCGAAGGACTTCCCGGATGTCCTGTCGTCGCTGGTGAGTATTGGTGCGGTGGGTCGTACCCTGGGTGTGCACATGATTTTGGCGACTCAGCGTCCTGCCGGCGTGGTGAATGATGACATTCTGGCGAATACGAACTTGCGTGTGGCGTTGCGTGTGCAGAGCCGTGAGGATTCTTCGAACGTGATTGGTGTTCCGGATGCTTCAGAGATTTCGCGTTCGCAGATGGGTCGCGCCTATGTGAAGCTGGGCCAGAACGATATTTCGCCGGTGCAGACTGCCCTGGTTACGGGTCAGAGCGGCACTGAGGTGGTGACTTCTCTGGAGGTTCGTGCGACCGATAGTATCGGCACTCCTCGTTCGGAGCGTGCACGTCCGAAGGTGTCGTCAAGTGATGCGAATGACCTGGATCTGCTGATTGACGCTGTTGTGGCGGCTCATGCGGCTCGTGGTGCGGTTGCTCCTCGTAAGGTGTGGCCTGAGCCGTTGGGTTCGTATGTTGATTTGGCTGATTTTGGTGTGCGTGGCTTCCCCGACCCGGATCTTCCCACTGTGGGTGGTGTCCAGGACGGTGTTCTGATGTGCACTTTGGGTGATGAGCCTGAGCTGCAGCGTCAGGTGCCTATGGGCTGGAATATTGAGATGAGCAACCTGCTGTTGGTGGGTGTTGCCGGTAGTGGTACGACCACGACGATTCAGTCTGTGGTGCTGGGTTTGGCTCAGCATTATTCGCCGGAGGACATCGATATCGTTCTGGTGGACATGGGCGCTGATGGTTTGTTGCCTCTACACTCCCTGCCGCATGTTGTTTCTGCTGTGGGTACCGGTCAGGGCGCTAGGGAGCGTCAGGCTCGTTTCTTGCGTTTTGTGAAGTCGGAGCTTGATGCTCGCCGTGCTGATGCGTCACGCCGTAAGCCTCTTTTCATTGTTTTGGATGGTTTTGCGACGCTACGTGATGAGTTCTCTGATGCTGTGAGCATGGATTTGTTGGCGAATTTCTACCGCGTGTATGCGGACGGCCCTGCTGTTGGTATTCACTGCGTGGTGTCGACGAGTCGCGCAAAAAATATCCCCTCGCAGATTCTTGATGCTTCGTTGCAGACGTGGTTCTTCCAGCTGAGCGATATTCACGATTATTCGTCGTACGGTATTCGCGGTACAAATGTGCCAGCCGCCATTCCCGGTCGTTGCGTTGATCCGAAGCATCTGCGTCAGATGCAGGTGGCTACTCCCGCTGTTGGTGTGGAGGAGGCTGTCTCTATGATTTGTGAGCGCTTCCCGCAGGCTCCTGCTAAGCGTGATGTGATTGGTCAGCTGCCGACGTGGGTTTCGTGGGAGAGCATGCCTGCCGCTGAGTTTTCTCCGAGCCTGTGGCGTATCCCTGTAGGTATTGCGGAGGCTACGTTGGAGGCTTGTGCTTTCGAGCTGTATGAGGGTGAGCACGCCATGGTTGCGGGTAATCCGCGTTCGGGTAAGTCTTCTCTGCTGGTTGCGTTCGCTCGTCTGGTTTCTCGGGCGAGGGTTGCGGCGGAGCAGGCGGTGTCTGCGGCGTTGGCCTCTGGTGACGCTACCGCAGCGGAGAACGCACGCATGGATGCCGCGGAGGTTCCGGAGGTTTGGGCTGTCTTTGATCAGCGTTCCGGTCTGGTGAATGCGCCGGAGGGCGTTTTTGACCGCGTGTTTGAGAGCAAGAACGCTTCTGCTCAGGTGCAGGCAGCTTTGCAGGATGCCGCGGGCCCGGTGCTGTTGCTGATTGATGACGGTGACCGCGTGGATGACCCGATGAACGTTTTTGATGCCATTGTGAAGGGTGACTTCCCGGACGTCCACATTATTGCTACGGGTAAGCCGACTGATTTGCGTCCTTTGTATAGCCATTGGACGAAGGCTATTCGTAAGTTCCGTACGGGTGCCGTGGTTCAGCCGAATGTTGATATGGATATGGACATGTTCGGCACTATTCCGAGGCGCGCCCCGGTTCAGCTGAGCGTTGGTCGTGGCTATGCGTTCTTGGCTGGATCGCCGGTTCTGGTGCAGCTGATGAGCCCGGAGGATTCTCAGCACCGTGGCGGGCTGTAGGGCTTGTCTGGTGTGTGGTGAGGTATCGTGTAACTTTACCGGCCGTTTTGCTGTAGGGGTCGCCCCATCTGGGGAGTCTTCCTGCTTGTTGTGAAGTTGATGTTAAGGAGTTAGCCCGTGACTGTACCTGCTGGTTCGCCGCAGCACTCCGGCTCGGAGCGTCGTGATGCTCATCCTGCCCAGCAGGCTGCTGGGCAGCCTGCTGGGGGCTTGGTTGCGGGCGCTCCCCTTGGCTCTTCGTATCGTTTGCTGCGCCGGGTGGGTTCTGGTGCGGTCGGTGAGGTGTGGGCTGCTACGATGAGCGGCTCATGGGCTCTGTATGCGGCGAAAATTCTGCGCCCGGAGCTTGCGGAGAACCCTGTGGTTCTTGAGTCTTTTGTGCGTGAGCGTTCGGTGTTGTTGGCGCTGGCGCATCCTCATATTGTGCCGTTGACGGACATGGTGGTTGAGGGTGGCGTGCTGGCCCTGGTGATGGAGTTTCAGCATGGCGGTTCGCTGCGTCAGAAGTTGGATTCTGAGGGTCCGTTGCCGGTTCGTTTGGCGTTGAGTCTGATGGTGCAGGTTCTGAATGCGGTGGAGTTTGCTCACCGTCAGGGCGTGATGCACCTGGATATTAAGCCGGAGAATGTTCTTCTGAGCGGTGTTTTGGGGGAGTCTCTGGATCAGCAGGTTCGTGTTGCTGATTTCGGTATTGCTTCTTTTACTGGTTCTGCGGGTTCGAGTTCTTCTCGTTCGTTTTCTGGTACTCCGGGGTATATGGCTCCGGAGCGTTCTGCGCATGGTGTGGCTACTCCGGCGGTGGATGTTTATGCGTGCGCGGTGACTCTTCATGAGTTGTTGGTGGCGGCGCGTCCTCTTCCAGCGCGTGGTGGTGCGGTGCAGGTGTCGCCGCAGATCCCGGTTGAGGTTGCTGAGGTGCTTCACGGGATGTTGGCGGAGAACCCGGTTCAGCGTCCTGGTGCGGCTGAGGCTGCCGCTAAGTTGCGTCTTTTGGCTGAGGGTTTCGCTGCTGATACGGTGCTTCCTCGCTGGGTTGAGGCATCTTTGGGTGCTGTGGGCTATACACCTACGGTGGTTCATGGTGCTGAGCCTGCTGTTTCTGCGGTGTCCGGGCAGAATGTTACGGAGCTGTATGGTGCGGGCATGCCGTCGCTGGGTCAGGCGCAGAATGAGACGGTTATCCGGGCTCCTTTTGTGGTGGAGCAGCCGGTATATGTGCCTGATGAGGTTGTTGAGGAAGAGGAGCCTGCCCGTTCGCCGTTGCGCCGCCCGCTGGTGTGGGGCGCTATCCTGGGTTCTTTGATTCTTGTGGGTGTGCTCGCTTTTGTGGGTTTGAGCGGCGGTAAGGGTTCGTCTAAGACGGCTGAGTCGTGGTCTGCTTCGAGCCGTAGTTCGGCGTCTTTGCCGAGTGGTTTGGGTACCCGTATTGAGGGTACGTATAACCCGCGGGATAAGAGCGCCCGTCTGACTTTTGAGTTTTCCTCGCAGAAGTCGGCTCTTCGGGGCGATATTTTGCAGGTGCTTCCCGGTGTTGAGGGCGGTTCGTGTGCTTCGGTGACGTGGGATGCCGGCCAGGCGTCTTCTGGTGTGTCGAAGAATCAGTCGAGTGTGACTGCGGTGGACGTTCCGTGTTCGTGGAATCTGTCTGGGGTGAGTATCCCGGCTAATGGTGTGGTGCAGGTTCGGGCGAATGTGTCTGCTGAGTTTAAGGATTCGCGTGCTTTTGAGGAGTGGGTGAACCGTATTGATTCTGAGACGTCGAAGGCTATTTCTGATCGGGAGGTTCGTTCGACGGCGTACCCGATTCAGCGTTTGCGTTCGATTGAGTTGCGGGTTCCTTCTCGTGTGGTGAATCAGAGTGTTTTGCCGGTGACGGTGGTTCCGGTGTGGCCCAGTGGCGCGGATGAGTTGAACCCGTTGATGGTTTTGCCGCGTACGGGTGAGTTTTCGACACTGGTTCAGGCGATTTCTCCGGATGCGCAGATGATTAGTTTTTCGGATGGTTGTTCGGGGCATGTGTTGGTGTCTGAGGATCAGCGGGTGGTGACGGCGCTGTCGGTGACCTCTAAGTGCCGCCTGAACGCGCAGATAGGTAATTTCACGAACCTGTCCAGCAGCGACTTCGCGATTATCACCCGCTAACGGTGGCACTCTGGGCTAGCTGCCGCTGGTACGTAGAAAGCCCCTGCGGCTGAGAGATAATCTCTCAGCCCAAGGGCTTTTCCATCCTACTATTCGACTTAATATATACTATTCTTTAATTTCTTCAAGGCGAACAGTATTAAAATCTCTATCATCATTCCTTGTACTTAATGATTTATACATCTTATACTTCTTCCCTGCCTTAACTTCAGAAACATATTCCGGAATATTTTTACCCTCCGGTACGGCATACATTTCAATAACACCACATTCTTTTGTTTCAAAAACACCAATGAGTGCAACATCATTCATGTTTCCAAGCATTCCACCCCGTTCTTTAGTGTAGGCAGACTCTACAGTACAGATAGAATAGGCCCCATGACTATCATCATGGAGATAAAATTGAAGACATGAATAAAATACTATGAGCGCAATACCAAGAATTATTGCAAATCGATATTCCTGCTTCCAGGTATTCGGATATTTTTTGCACATTCTTACGCACCTATATAATAATAATAGATTATACTCATCCAATGCCCTCTCATAATTACTTCTACTAGTTAGTTACGGTCTATCAGTCGGTTAAACATAGGTCCTGCCATTCGTTGCGCTATGTTATCTAGCCCTCGCTCAGCAGCACCGACTGGATTATTGGCTATTTCGGCAGCCCGAAAAGCATACCATTGACCCCTATCACGATATTTTTGAGCTACATCTGCATCCATCTTTACAGACGATTTCACGGCGGATTTTACAGCATCCTTTCTCATATTATCGGCAATTTTTCCAATCAATTTATCTATCTTATATTCTTCACCCTTCATATGAGTTTCCGTAGAATATTGAACGCCACTCTTAAAGATTCCACCAGCAGTATCAGCAAAAGTAGTTGCAGCCACATCCGTTGCACGGCCTCGAATACCCATGCGTTTCAAGTCACCTGCATACCCAGTGACACCCATTTTGCGCTTCATCATGCCAGATGCACCTGCGCTAGCCATTGAACCACCTGCACCTGAGAAAAACATTTCGACACCACCCATAACGCTCTTATTTTTCACGTTATCATCCATATAATACGATACTGCACTATTAATGCCACCAGAGACAGTATCCTTCACAATATCTTCAAGTACCCTCGATTCTTTCAACCCCATCCCAAACTCATGTGCATACGGTGTTATAGCAGTCTTTACCTTATGCCATTTCGACGCAAGAGCACCCGCTTCCGCCGCTTTTTGGGCAAGCCTAGTAGCCTTAGCAGCTTCAGCTGCCTTCTCCATCTTAGTCATCTTTGATGCAGCATCAGCTACTTTTTTCAAATTACCCAAACCACCGGTTAGTCCACCAGTGACAGCACCTGCAATGCCACTCTTCACTGCTTCCTTACCGACCTCCGACCAATTTACCGGCTGATTTTTAACCTTCTGCTCAATTACCGACATACCGGCACCCATAAGCGCACCGGAAATACCACCAAGGACAGCGCCACCAAGGGGACCAGTACCAGCACCAACAGCACCAATCACAGCGCCAGCAATGACCATGGCACCGCCAGCCACGTACTCCAAGACATTCCTTACAGAGGCGGCAACAGCCTTTTGTTTCTCGAACTCCTCAATCGATACCGGCGACAGGCCCCACGGGTCCACCAAAGCAACCGGGTTACCACCCACCAACGAGAACGGGTCAGCACCCCAACCAGCACCCACCGGCGCACCCAAAGGATCAGGCGCAGTAAAACGAGCCACACGCGAATCCACCACGCGGGCACCCAACACCTCAAAACCAGAAGAACCCAGCACCAGGCCCGAAGCCGCAGACACGCCAACCAGCGAATCCGGCAACACAGGCGCACCACCAGTAGCAGAAGCACCCTGAGCAGACGGCACAGCAGGCGCCACAACACCCAAAGAAGCCCAACCATACGGATCCAACAGACCGGCACCAGAACCAGCACCAGGAACCAACGAACCCGCAGAAGGCATCGACGAGCCGCCCACACCCAGCACACGCGGAACAAACGAATTCTCATCCCACACCAACGGGTGCATCACCGAAGCATCAAAACCAGCCACAGAACCAACAGCGGCACCAGCACCCGTTGAGGGTACACCAAACTCAGGTACCCCAGCAGACGCACCACCGGCAGCAAGCACACGACCATCAGTAGAAGCACACAGCAAGGAGAAAGACACAGCCGAATCCTCAGCAGAACCCCACGACACCACCGAATTCACAAACCCAGCCGCACCATAGGTTAGGGACGAGCCGGAACCATCCGAAGAAACCTGCAGAAGACGCGAATCATTACCGTCATACGAGAACACACTCGTCGAAACCGGCACCAAAGTGACGCCCTCAACCTCCACGGACTCCGGGCACTGGCCCAGCCACGCCTGAGCATCCTCAACAGCAGAAGCAAACTCAGCCAACCGGGAGCCGGTCTTCGCCTCATCCTGCACACTGTAGAGGCATACTGCGCGAACGCGGGCACCCTCATCAGTGACCAGCACCTTCACCCAAGCATTCTGTGGCTGGGCGCTATCAAAGTACTCAACACGCACCAGCGCGCCAGCAGCATCGTAGGTCCAACGCAGAGTCTCGGTACCGCGAACGGCAGAAGAGAGCATCTGTGCGTCAGTGTAGGTGTACATGACCAGACCAGCAGGCGAATCTACGCCGCTAATACGGCCCAAATCATCACGAATAATCTCAGTGCGCAGAGCCTCAGAAGAGTCTGCCACAGCCGAGTCTGCCACAGTGGGCTGCTCGGTCACAGAAGTCATGTGCGCACCACGGTAACCAAACTCGCGAACCCAGGTGCCCGCCAAATCAGACACCTGCGCACGCACCAGCGCGTTTACCGCGTTGTACTCGAAGGAAGACTCCACGCGAGACTCAGAGGTAACGGCGGTTCCATCCAGACGGTACGCGGTGATGTCGGTCTGCTTGACCATGCGGCCTGCAGCATCATACGCATAAGCGCTCGAACCCAGAGGGTGCACAAACTCAGTACGCAGACCATCAGCATCGTAAGCGTAGGACAGCTCATAGCCGCCAGTCTCGTCCATGTACGCGGTACGGAAAGACTCCGGAATCTGGGCACCAAACTCACGGCGCTGACGGATCAGACGGCCCAGACGGTCATACGACTCGACGGTCACCACGGGAGCACCAAACGCATCAACGCCCGCGTGATCATAGGTCGTCATCGTACGGCGCGCAGAATCACGCTCCGTACGGTACAGCAGAGAACCATTCACCGAATGGGAACAGGGAACACCGTCACGGTCATAGCCGAAGGAATGTACAGCACCATTACCGTCAGTGCTGGTCAGCAGACGACCGGCAGCATCATAGGTAGAGGTAGTGCGCACACCCAGCGGATTGGTTGCCGCCAGAACATTGCCCATCAGGTCATACTCGTAGCTGGTAATACGACCGGCAGGGTCCATCACGGAGGTAACGTTACCCGCCTCGTCATAACGGTAATGGGTCACGCCACCGGCACCATTAGTCACCGCAACCACCTGGGAAGCGGCATCATAGGTGAACGAACGAGTACCCCACTTGTTATCGCGGATGCTCTTCACACGGCCACAGGAATCCCAGGTGTAGAACACCGGAGAAGCCACGCCGGAACCGGTAATGGACAGCACACGACCGCATGCGTCATAGCGAACGCGTGCCTCGGAACCATCACCGTACACCTGGCGAATCAGACGGGAATCAGCATCGTACTCATAGCGAGTCACAGACTGCTCAGCAGTGCCGGCAGCATCATAGGTTGCAGCCAGTCGACCGCACGCATCGTAGCTGTACTCGGTCACACGACCTGCGGGGGAAATCATGCGCACCATTTGGTTTGAGCCGTTGTACTCGTAGCGGCTCAGACCACCCTCAGCGTCCAGAACCTGCACGGGGTTACCCGCGCCGTCATAAACCATCGTGGAGACAGCCGGGTCGTCAGCATCTGCGCTAACCTGCGGGCCAGAATCCTCGGGGAGAACCTCGGTACGCACCGGGCGACCCAGGTGGTCACACGAGATACGCACGCGGTCAACACCATCGTTAGTGGTGAAGGTCTTGCGTGAGGAATCAACAGAAGTACGTACACTCACACCGGTCGGGTCAATCAACGCAGTCAGAGTGCTTGCGGCATCATACTCGCGAGTCCACACGCCACCGGCGGGGTCAATGGTGCGGACCAGGCGCATCAAGCCATCGTAGGCGTAGCTGAACTGCGCACCACCCGGCAGGGTAATGCGGTCAATATTGCCGTTCGTGTCAAAGGAACGCTCCATGCGGCGACCCAGCGGGTCAACCATTGCCACAATGTCACCGCTCGGACCGTACTCATACTCGGTGCGAGCACCAGCAGGGTCCACCGAAGCCACCAGGCGACCACCAGCAGCGTACTCAAAACGCCAGCGGGAACCATCCGGATCCTGACGGCACACCATGTGACCGGCAGAATCATAGGTGAACTCAGTCTCCAGCCCAAGAGCAGAAACAATCTTCACCAGGTGACCCGCAGCAGAGTACTCACAACGGGTCAGCTGCTGCTCAGCATTACGAATACCTGTCAGCAGACCAAAATCGTCATACCCCAAGGAAACAGTAACACCCTCAGGGCTCACCACACGCTGCAGCAGGCCGTCAGCCCACTCAAAACGGGTCACATGACCGTTGCCATCGGTCATAGAAGAGGGGTTACGCTCAAAATCATTCGCGTACTCGTAAGTCACCGTAGTCATCGGGCTTACGGCAGGGCTCTGGGCAGACTCCTGCCCCGAAGTAGCCTCATCGAGGGTGTTGCCCTGAGCCTCAGCCTCCAGGCGGGCACGGCGAGCCAGACGGGCGGAACGGCGAGCGCGCGGATCCGTCTCAATAGCGCTCATTGCCACGGAGACTACGCGGTCTTGCTCGTCATAAGCAAAGAGGGTTTCAGCGCCCTCATCGGTGACCTCACGAATAATACGGCCGCGCTCATCGCTGTAGCGGGTAATGCGAGAACCATCGCGGTCTACCACACTCACACGGTTGCCAAAGTCATCGTAGGCATAGCTACTACGCCCACCTTCCGCATCAACAATAGCGGTCAGGCGTGCGTACTGGTCACTAATCCACAGGTTCGTGTAGGAGGCATCCTCATTCGCAACGTCAGTAATGCCGTTCGGCAGATAGCGGTAGCGAACACGACGACCGTATTCGGTGTCCTGTTCGGTAATGCGGCCGGTCGGGTCGTAGTAGTTCGTCACCTCAACAGTGCCGGCACTAGCTACCACACGGTGAATCAGGCCGGCAGCGTCATGTTCATAACGGCGGGTACCGGCGTCACCGTGCACAGCGCACAGGTGGGTACGGCCGTCAAGGGTGACGTACTCGTAACGCACGGACTGACCGCGTGAAGACTGGATAGCGCCGACAAGACCATCTTCGGTGTACTCCACGTTGATACGTGCACCGCGCTGATGCACGATAGCGCCAACGCGACCCTCTTCATCGCGCAGGTACGCGACAGCAGTACCTGCCCCAGCGCTCATACCCAGGTAAACACCTGTGAGACTAAAAATGTGCTGGGTTCCAGAGTTGTCAGAGATACGCAGCAGAGACGAGGCTTCATAGCCCGTAGCGTGCAAAATATAGCGCAGGGAGGGGTCAGCAATAGAGCCCTCTTCACCCATCAGCTGGGTAAGGGGCAGCTCTTCAAGCCACCATGCTTCACGCGGAGCACGAGCGTAACCGTGGGTGCCGTCCTCACGAATCATTCGGTCGAAGGTAACCTCACGACCGTCAGCCATCGTCCAGACAGCATTCTCATCGTTCAGCTGCACGCGGCTCTCAATATTTGAGGACCAACCAGCGCCGAACACACCGGATACAGCGTGCTGACCGAAAACAGCCACACTGTTGTACATGCGAGTTACAGAGCAAGCAGAAACCACACCGGAGAACGCCATGTCGGTCTCTTCTTCAATGAAGTTACCGGTTGCAACGTTCACGGGGTCATTCACATAACCGCTGGTCGTAGACTTACCCACAACAGCAGGCGCCGGAACTTTCAACTCGTGACGCTCAGTACTCACACCAGCTGCACTGATTGCACCTTCCAGAGTGGAATTGGCAACGGTAATAATCTGGCCCGAGCTACCGTACTGCTCAAAGGTATCGGCTACGATACCCAGCCAAGTCTTATCATTAGCGTTCGACTTATTCCACGCTTCAAACGTGCTAATGAGATTTTCAGCGTCAATGGTTCCCCACTGGCACTTAGCCGCAAACTCAGAAGCAAGACTGCGGAGCTTACCCGGCTCAGCATCAAAGCTAGTACCAAGGTTTGCCAAAGTATTAGAGAGAGCACGCACGGTCGAAGGGCGCGCCGAAGAAACAGTCATGCCCCCCGAACGAGTCCCAGTGCTCTCACGCTGGCCTGGGGAAGTGGTGTCAATCGTAGTATCCGGAATGTACGACTCGGGACTCGGGGCCCCTTCTCCAAAAATACTATCCCACCACTTGCGGAAACCGCCCCAGTTATCGTCATATTTCTTCTCGTACTCACGCATGAGTTCACGGTTTCGTTTTTCTTTTTGGGCGGCCTCTTTAAGACGGTCCACCACATCAGCCAGCTGGCGGAAGACATTGGCGATATTACGACCATCGCTAATGGTGGTATCAATATTTGCCGCCGCAATATCGGCGTAGTGACCTACGAAGTCCTCCAAAGCAGTCGTCAGCGAGTTCTTAAGAGGAGGTAGTGCACTGTCAATATTCTGCGCAACGGTGCGACAAGCGCCAGCAAGGGCATCCGACGTAGCATCATCGTACTTGACTTCTTCAGTATTCAGATTCATGCTCTGCCGCCTTTCAGGTGTGATTGGTTCGGAAGTGTGGTGATTAAACAGATGTAGACAGACATGCACACCATGCCTGGAAAACAACGTGGGTATAACCGAATAACAGAAAACGCCGCTTACCGCTCACCGCCCCGTAGCCGGGGAGCGGGGCGGTAAACGGCGTTTACCAGGGAAGGCTTAGGAGCCGCCACCTGCCTGGAAGATATCGGTAGAAATCTGGTTGAGCTGCTCGCGCAGGTCAGTCAGTTCCTGAGTCAGGTTACGCAGGGTGTTTTCTACACCGGGCCAGGTGTCATTGCGGAAACGCTCAGCCAGGGGGCCGTCCCAGTTGTTGGGGTCCTTCAGCTGGTTACCCTGCTGGTTGAGGTTGTTGATTTCGTTCTGCAGACCGCCATTGATGATGTTCTGGAGAGCAGTAATGGCATCCTTGGCTGCCTGCGATGAGAGTACGCGATCGGACACGATGTTCCTCTTTCGTCGTTGAGTTGCCGGAAGATGTGCATTAGATACGCGAATATCAAATACGCACCGTTAGTGCTTTGCACCACTTCGAACATTACACTATTTCGCGGCAAAGCGCACCCCCTGCACCCTATTGTGAGAAAAATTTCTCATAGTAGACATTGCACAACAGTGCGTGCATATACATCTATCTACTCTCATCAAGGGTTTTCTCCCGCTACGGTATCCTTAGGAAATGCCAACCCGCTCGGGGTGGCACCCTATCGATAGATTCACCAACCACATACGAAATGAGGACTTTCATGTCTGAAAACACCCCGCAACCGGCTGCACCGCAGCAGCCGCAATTCACCCAGCAGGCACCCGCCGCACAGCCCGCACACGGCGCACCCGTCGAGGCACCGAAGAAGAAGTGGGCGGCAGTAACCGCGCTAGTCCTGGGCATTATCTCTGCCCTGACCGGTATTTTTGTGATTGGTTCGTTCCTGACCATCCCGACCATCATTTTCGCTGTAATCGCTCTGGTCATGGTCAAGAATGGCACCGGCAAGGGTAAGGGCATGGCGATTACCGCCCTCGTACTGGTTCTGGTGGCATATATTGCGACCTTTGCTTTCTTCCAGATTCGTGCGGCGAACCTCGAAAAGTCTAACCGAGAGGCCCGTGAGGTTATCCAGAAGTGCGAGAACCACGAGCCTGGTTACTACATCACTGAGAAGGACGGTAAGCGTTACTGCAACGCTGGCGGCTGGGTCTACGAGATGGATAAGTAAACCGGCTTATTTGGTTCCATGATTAGCCGTCGCTGATGGAGGGGACGTTCGTTCACGCGGCAGTCGCCGTGCCTGCGGGCGCCCCTCAGCCGTATCCTCCGTGGGTGCTTTAGCATCTGGCGGCGAGTACACCCCGGAGCACCTGCAGCGCATCCTTGATGCGCACTCCACTACCATCACCGACTCCTACCTGATTGAAGGAGCGAATAGCTAAAATGATGTCTCAAGAATCTGCTATTACCTTTTGGGGCGTATGCTCCATCATCACGACTATTTTCACGATTTTTACCCTTGCCGCTTACATCATCAATCGACACCGTGACGAGAAGAAGAAGCGTGAAGGCATCTACATTAGTCGTCTGCAAGCACTACTGGCGTACATTATTGTCTTTACCCCGGGCTTCCCGCTTGTATGCTATTCCCTGTCATTAGAAAGGGAAGAGACGAGCGCTTTCATGGACGTTGCATGCATACTCATGGCTGCTTTCCTCTTGTTCTACCTGTGGCACGTCAACGCCACGTACATGAAGATTTCTTCTGAGGGTATTAATATGCACACCCCTGTTCTCGGGTCGAGGATCTGCCCCATCGGCTCGATTGATAGCGTTGTTTATAGTGAGTCCAAGGATGAAGATACCGCTAGCCGGATGTGGTTCCTCACTAAGTCGCGTGCACGTATTAACCCGTTGAGCGAAAATTATGATGAGTACTATCTCTTGGTCATTACTCGGTTCAGGATTGAGTATGGCCGCTGGCCTGATCTGGATAATCCGGCTGACGTGGATAAGGTGAACCAGTTGGATAACCGCGATGAAGTCATTTCATACTTTAAGCGCCAAAAAGAGATTTCGGGTCTTGCTGACGTCGATATGTAGCCTGCCGGTTTGTGGGCTAAAGGCTCCCGGGGATGCGTAGCTCACCCCCACGCTACTCCGGGGATTTCGGGGCTCATGCCCTGGTATCCTCAGCACGTAGGTACCGCCGCCTAGCCCAGACGGGGCGTGTGCTCTTCCTATTCACCAACCACACGAAACGAGAACCCGCCATGCGCACTTTCCTGACTATCTTCTGGGGTATCTTTGCTACGTTCACAACAGTTGCGACGTTTTACGTCCTCATTAATTACGAGGTGCAGCGCTGGAAAGATAAGCAACGGCTACGTGAGGGTATTTATATCCGACGGGTTACTCGGCTCGAAGTTCTCATTACGATATTTACCCCCGTTTTTCCGTGTGCTATGTTTGCAGGTCATATATTTTTTGACCCTGAATCAGCAAGTATAACGATTGACATAACGGCCTTGTTAGTATCAGCGATATTTGCCGCATACTTGCGGTATGTGCACGTTGCCTACGTGAAGATTTCTTCCGAAGGCGTCGAGCAGCGCATTTGGTTCTCCAACCCGACCCGCTACCCTTTCACCGCGATTAACCGCGTCGTGTTCTACAAGGCATCGAATTATGAAGACGATGACATGGTGGGGTTCTACGCCAAGTCAGGCACCCAGATTGCCCTGTTTAGCCCGTTGCCTTATAAAAATTACCGGCTTTTGGCGATTGTGCGGTTCAGGATTGAGAACGAGCGTTGGCCTGACATGGACAACCCGGATGATGTGGCTCAGGTGAACCGTTTGGATTGTGCCGGGAAGACGATGCGCTACTTTGAGAATCTGGGGAAGGTTACTGGCCTTGCCGACGTCTACATGTAGCCCGCTCGATAAGCGCCGACTACCCCCTACATCCGAAGAGCCGTAACCGGCGCGAACACCACCAACACCGCGAAAGAGGAGCACGCATCATGCACACCTTTTTCCTTCTGCTCTGGGGCACCTGCACCCTCACATCAATCATCGGCGCCATCACCATCATTGTTCTGCATGATAGGCACCGACGTCAGGACAAGAAGCTCCGCGACGAGGGTATCTACATTACGCGCGTGCCCCGCCGTGAAGCACTCATAAGCCTTCTCACGCCCACACTCCCGGCAGGTTTCTTCGCTCTCTACCTCTACACGCAGGTTGAGCTCGGCATCCTCTTCAACCTCCTGATGTTCATCCTGCTGCTGGTCTTCCTCTACCATCTTCTGCACGTTCACCTGGTGTACACGAAAATCACGCCCGACACTGTGGAGCAGAAGCTCTCACCGTTCGCTACCGTGACCCCCTACCCGATTAGGGCTATCGACCAGGTTTTCTACTTCCAAGGTAAGACGGAGGCGGAAGATTGGGATGGGGAAGCGACCGACAGCGCCACCTTCTACACCAAGAAAGGCAAGCAAATCGCCAAGCTAGACCCCGTTGGAAGGAACCACCGGCTGCTGGCAATCGTACGGTTCAGGCTCGAGTTCGACCGCTGGCCCGATATGCGGGACCCACAGGATCTGGCGTGGGTTGATACGTGGGATAACCTCGAGTGGACCCGACCCCTGTTCAGGAAGCTGTACAGAAGACGCAACAAAATCACCGGCCTAGCGGATATCAAGATGTAGCGCCGCACGGCAGCCGATACGATAGACCCAAACACCGAACCATATTCACCAACCACACGAAACGAGAAACCACCACCATGCGCATTTTCCTGATTATTTTCTCCGGAATTATTTTCGTGCTGTCCTTTATCTCTGCTGTCTACATCATTATTAGGTATGAGATTAATCGACGCCAAGATAAGAAAAAAGAAGCGCAGGGAATTTATATTAAGCGAGTAACTCGCGCTGAGACGTTACTCTGCCTGTTTATTCCGATGTTCCCTTGTCTTGCTTTTATAGCGAATATTCAAAGTGAAAATGTGAACATCTGGTTGAATACATTAAATATTATTTTTGTATTTTTCTGCTATCTTTATGCCCGCTATGTTTTTGTCGCTTACGTGAAGCTCTCCCCCGAGGGTATTGAGCAGCGCGTCTGGTCAGCCAATCCGACCCGCTACCCCATTAACGCGATAGACAGCATCGTGTATTACGAAACGCTGAATGTTGAAGACCAGGATATGGTGGGGTTTTACACCCGATCAGGTGAGCAGATTGCCGCTTTTGGTCCCCTGACTCACAAGAGTTACCGGCTCATGGCGATTGTACGGTTCAGGATTGAGCAAGAACGCTGGCCTGACATGAATAATCCCGCTGATGTAGCTCAGGTAGATAAGCTGGACAATGGCTATATGACCATTCCCTATTTTAGGAGTCGCGAGAAGGTCGCTGGTCTTGCCGACGTCGACATGTAAATCGATCAAGAAATGAGGGAATCAATGGAAGTTAATTATAAATTGCGGGAAAGAATTCTAGTAATTGTTTTAACTCTGCTGAGCGCATATATACTTTTTGTCATTCCTCAAAATGCACGCGATGACAGCGATGGTATAACCGCCACCTGCACCGTAACGAAGGCATATGCGCAAGAGCGTCGCGGCACGGATGTTAGTGGAATGACTGACACCGGGTTAAAAGGCGTCTTCGAGACGGAGGAATGCGGCACTCTCACGATGTACGCAGCTCCCGAGGGCTGGAAGATTTCCGAATATGTTAAAACCGCACAGCCTGGAAAAAAGTACCTATTCCACGTATTAAACTTATCCACTAAAAAAGATCGGGATTTTGATACGACCCGCTTTGAAGAAATCAAAGAATAACAACCTCATAAACTAAAAATAAAGCCCCCGCGGCCGAGAGTTCACTCTCTCAGCCGCGGGGGCTTCACCGTATCAGCGTGTCCTCACGCAGCGAGCGCTAAGAAGCGCGGCGGCGAGAACGCAGCACCATCACAGTGCCCGCACCGAGCACCAGTGCACCACCCACAGCCACAGACACCGCACCAAAACCAGTACGCGCCAGGCCGCCCTGCTGGGAGCTAGCGCCACCCGACGCAGCAGACACACCAGACTGACCCAAAGAGCCGCCACCGGTACCGCCGCCGGAAATACCGCCCGGGTACACGCCGCCAGCAGAACCATCAGCCGAGCCATCAGCCGAACCCTGCGTGTTCACGCCACCGGCAGCACCAGAAGCACCATCCTGACCGGAGCCAGCCTGCGCAGCACCAGACTGTGCGGAGCCGGGCTGGTTAGCACCAGCGGTACCGCCAGGGGTTGCCGAATCCACACGGCGCACACCGCTAAAGTCGTCCGACGCAGCGTTCGGGTCCTTCGGCACGGCAGTCTCAACCGAGCATGCATCCGACGCCTTCTTACCCACAGCAACCGCAAGCTGCTGCACCGGGCTGTTCACCTCAGTACCATCAGCCAAGGTCGCAGAATAGTGCACGTCAAACATGTACTGGCCGGGCTCAGAGAACACCCAGTTCGCGTGCGCGTGCGTCGCGTAATCAATGTCGATCGTGGTCTTGCCGGTCGTCGAATCCAGCAGCACATCCGCACCGTTCAGCGACTCGGTGAACATGCCGAAGCGTGCACCCTCAGGCATGACCTTCGGAACCACGTGCAGGCGCACAGGGCCACGCAGCTGCGAGTAGTCAATGTCCTGCGTGTTGTAGCCGGGCCAAGGCAGGCCGCTCTGCTGGGTCTGCGGCAGGCCGTAGAAGGCGGTGCCGACCGGGCCCATGAAGTTCAGCTTCTCGTCAGCCATACGTTCGGTGCGTACACGGCGGGCGTTCTCGCTGACAGTCCACACGACCGAATCGAGCGGGCGCACGGTCGAATCAGCATCAATGATGCCGCTGTCGTCACGCAGACCCACGGACAGCTGGCGGCCCTTCAGGGTCGCCTGGATGTCCAGGTGGCCGTGCGAAATCTTGGTGCGACCGTCAATCTTGCCGGGCACACACTGGTTGCCGGGGGTTCCCGGGGTGGACGGCTCAGCAGAGGGTGCCGGGCTAGTCGGAGCAGGGGCGCTCGGGGTCGGGTTGACCGGTGCGGGGCTAGACGGTGCCGGGCTGGAGGGCGCCGGAGCAGGTGCACTCGGCTCTGCGGAGGCGGTGGGCACTGCGGGCACGGTCGGAACCTCGCTGGGGGATACCGACGGAATGTTGCTCGGCTCAGCGGTCGGAGCCTCGGAGGGAGCATCGCTCGGCTCAGCAGAAGGCTCGGCAGAGGGCGCGACGGTAGGCTCAGCGGAGGGTGCCGGGTCCACCGGGGCAGGCTTCGGCGCATCCCCAATCGGTGCGCTATCGGGTGCCAGCGCACCGTGCGCAGTGTACTTGGTGCCCGGCTCGTAGTTCGCCGCAACCTCAGTGGTGGAGGCGGAAGCGTTCATGTCCGGGTGGGTCAGCATCTTCACGCGCAGAGCGGTGCCCTTGTAGAAGGACTCGTCACGGAAGGTAAAGCGCGCCACACCATCCTCGATGGAGCCTTCCAAATCGAGGTACGGGTAGACCGGGTCATCCTGGGCGTAGAAACCGCCGCGCAGGAAGCCGCGCACCTTCGGGTCCTTGAAGCGGACCTCAACGGTGCTGAAGCCGTTGCCGTTCGGGGTGACGGTCACGTCGTAGTCCATGCTGGTCGGCGTGTACTGCTCGGTGCTGAGCACGGTGTTCGCTTCGTCCGGGATTTCTTCGGGCCAGGAGCCGTTACCGTCGTCGCTGTACACGCTCTCAGCCTTGCCGGGCTCGTAGGTGAGCTTGTGCGAGATCCAGCGGGACGCCTCGGCGCTATTCGCGTCGGAGGTGTCGGGGGTGAAGACCGCCTGCAGCTGGGAGCCCTCGCTACCGAGCATTTCAGACCAGGTGGCGGTACCGTTCACGACCGGCAGGTCGGTGAGGAAGTAGCCGTTGTTGTACAGGGTCAGGGTGCCCTTGAGGTTCTTGTTCGCGGCGGTGAAGGTGATGTCGCTGAGCTTGTCGTCGGCATCCTTGTTCTTTGCCGGGTCGGCGTCCAGGCGGTGCGGTGCCACGGACAGCATGTACTTTGCAGCGTCCAGGTCACCGACGGGTGCCGCGTTGTAGCGGTCAACGGTCGGCACGGCGGTGGGGGTGCCGTCACCGAGCACGGGCTGCATGCCGCCAACCTGCCAGACCAGCTTCGACGGCTTGGAGCTGATGATGCGGCCGTCGGTGGAGCGCGCCACGGTGCGGTAGGTGACCACGTAGCGGCCGGGGCGGGTGAAGGTCGTGGTGTTGTGCGTGTGGCTACCCTTGTCGAGCAGCCAGGAGTGCCAGCCGGTCGAGCTGCTGGAGAGCATGCGGTACACGTCGGCGGGCGCGTCATCCGGGTTGTAGCGGAAGAGCTCCATGCGGCCGGGACCCTCAACGGAGAGGATGTCGGTAGCAAACACGCCGTCACGGAAACGCTCGGTGGGTACCTTCGTGGAGGCGCCCAGACCAGCCCAGATGGGGTCCTGGTTGCCGTAGGTCAGGTGCGGTGCCATGTAGAGGGTCTGGCCGGGTTCGCCGAGGAACGCCAGGGAGGGCGAGTCGCCCAGGGTCATGGTGTACTGCGACTTGCCGTCCCTGGTGCTGTAGCCCTTGCCGACCCAGTTAACGGTCTTGTCCAGTTCGTAGGTGTCTGCGCCGGTCTTGTAGGGGTTCGCCTCGTTCATGAGGACGAAGGTGCCGTTCTGCTCGTCCCAGTATGCCTTGGGGGCGTCGACGTGACCCTTGGTGGTGACGATTTTGCCGTCGTCGGGGCCTGCTGCGGCGGGCAGGGAGGGGGCTGCGCCTGCGAGCGCGAGCAGTGCTGCGGCGGAGAGGAATGCGGCGGCGCGGCGGAGGGCGGGCTTGCCGCCGGGGATGAAGAGTGCGGGGGTGTGTGTGGTGACCCGACGCTGGGTCTGCTTCTGAGAGCTCATGACAACCTTTCTCATTTTTCTATCCTCTAGGGTAGCTCTTTTGCAAATAATTGTCATTTTGAACCTAAGTGAGTATAGTGATTCTCAGAAATACGTGTGCGCAGAGGCGCGCCCAAAAACGCACACCACGCACATCCACAAAGAGAAAAACACGGCAGAGCACACCCCGGACGCAAGGGAGAAACCGGCAACAGGTCGCCGGATCTAACACCGGACCCAGTACCGGGCAAACCCCGAAAGCATCGGGTAGCGCACCCGCCAACGAGCAGTCATCCAAGGAGCCACCATGCAAGGACGCACCAAACCCCTGAGCCTACTCAGCGCAACCACCCTCGGATGCACCCTCGCACTCGGGGCACCCCTCGCCCTCCCCCAGGTCGGCACCTTCACCGCCGCACATGCGCAGGAAAACCAGGCCGGCGCCCAGGCAGGTACCGAGTCGCGCAGCTACGTCAACTACGAAGGTGACTACGTCATCGCGGGCGTACACACCGAAATGCTCAACGCATTCCTCGACGGCAACCAGTTCACCCTCGCCACCCTCGCAGACACCGGCCCCGGCCAGCAGGGACGATTCAACCCCGCCCGCACCGTCTTCCACCTGCCCGACGTCGAGGACGCACACACCAACGTCGTAGCAGGCTACGACTACATTGCCCCCGAAGGCACCGACATCTTCTACATTCCCTCCACCCGCACCCGCGGCCTGCTCTACCCCGGCCTCGGTGCGGAAGGAATCCGCCCCGGCGCGCTCAAGGACAACACCATCAACCTTGAACTCGTACGCAGCAGCGTACCCGAAGGCGGCCGCGCCGAAGTCTTCACCGAATCCGGCCGCGACAACCCGCGCGTCTTCAGCACCAACGACAAGCTCGCACCGCACACCATTACCTCTGGCGGTCACGAGCACCTCAGCTGGGCATTCACCCGCGAGGGTATCTACCAGCTGACCTTCCGCGCCACCGCAACCCTTGCTGACGGCACCCCGGTCAGCTCCGAGGCGACCTACACCATCGCCGTGGGCACTAACGCCGAGGACGGCTTCAAGCTCCTGAACGCGCAGAACGCCGCAAAGGAAGCGGCAAAGGAGAGCACGAGCGAAGCAACCACTACCCCCGAGGCGAACGCCACCGCAACCGAGAGCGCGATCGGCACCCCCGGTGCATCGGCTTCTGCCTCCGCAAGTGCTGAGGTGAGTGCATCGGCGGAGGCGAGCGCATCCACCGGTATTCGCCGCGTGGATGAATCCGTGAGCGGTCAGAACGCCGCGCAGGTGACCGACCCGAACGGCGCGAAGGCGGCGGCGAATGGTGAGCAGGCATCCCAGGGCGGATCCGGTGTTACCGCTATCAGCGGCACCGACAACACCAATAACGGCTCCAACAAGGGCGAAAGCAAGGGCGGCAACTCCCGCAGCAGCGTGAAGGGCTCCAACGCCCAGAATGTCAGCGCACCCAGCAACGGCGGCGGCATTACCGGCAGCGGTGTGCTGTCTTCCGGTCTGCCCGGCAGCCTGAACCAGCAGTGCATCGCCACCGAGGTTCCCGCCGAAGATGCCAAGGACTCCAAGGACGCTCAGAAGGACAACAAGCAGAGCAACCAGGCAGCCCAGGCACCGACCAGCATCCCCACCCTCGCCGTGGTCAACACCGCCGAGCACAGCGGCCGTGAAGAAGTCACCCACGGTCACTTCGACGTGGGCCCGATCCTCAACGGCGGCACCCTCACCAGTAGCGTGAAGGACGACCGCACCAGCCCCGCCCGCCACGTCTCCCCCGGCGCCCTCGAGTTCGTACTCAATGACGCCGCGAAGCTCAACCTGCCCGCAGGCATGGAGAACATCGCCCCGGCGGGCACTCCCGTGCACATGATTGGTGCAACCCAGCAGCAGGGCGTGCCCTGGCTCGGCTGGAGCACCCAGGACCCCGAACTGCTCAAGCAGCTCGACGGCCCCGTCACCATGAGCCTCAACGGTTTTGAGGGCCCCGGCACCATGTCCACCTTCCTCTCCGGTAACTTCGGTTCCGCCGGTCAGAAGGTCTTCGATTCGCGTAGCGGCGGCTCCTTCCAGGTGCCCGCAAACACCCACCAGCACAGCAACTGGGTGTTCACCGCCGAAGGTCGCTACACCGTGACCATCGGCTGGACGGCACGCCTGAAGAACGGCCAGCAGGTCAGCAGCGAATCGGTTCTGCACTTCACCGTCGGCAACCCCGATAACGCCCCGGCAGGCAACAACGCGCAGGGCGCGGCAGAAGCCAAGCAGGACGGCGGCAACAACGCTAACGGCGCTAACGGCACCACCGGCGGCGAGAAGAGCACCGCAAAGAACCCCGTCAACGGCTCCGTAGACGAAGCCACCGGCATCGTCACCAAGCCCGACGGATCCAAGGTGCGTATCGTTGGCAAGACCGCTTCCGGTGAGGATTGCGCCCTGACCAGCCAGGAACTCGCCAACGCCCAGAAGGCAGCCGCCGCAGGTAAGCTGCCGAACACCGGTGTGGTCATCGACCCGTTCATGGTCAGCACCTCCATTCTGGCGCTGGCACTCGGTGCCATGATTCTGCGTTCGGCACGCCGAAAGGGCCGCAGCGGTGACACCGCATAGCGGGCATACCGGCAACCGCGCACAAGCATATAGTCGGCGTACCGCCCTCACCCTCGCCTCCCGTATCGCGGTGGGTGCGGGGGTGGGGGCTGGTGCCTTCGCACTGAGCGGATGCGCCAGCACCGTGAACACCTCCTCTGACCGGATGCGTGTGGTCGCCACGACCCCGATCCTGGCGGACTTGGCGCAGCAGATTGCCGGGGAGCGCGCCAGCGTGCACTCTCTGGTGCCTGCCGGTGCTGACCCGCACTCGTATGAGCCGAGCCTGCGCGATATCCGCGATGTCGCCTACGCTCGCTGCGCCCTGACGAACGGTCTGCTGCTGGAGCAGCGTAAGCTCAGCAAAATGGTTGAGGCGAACCTACCCGCCGGGGTTGTGTCCGTGGCGGTTGCGGAGAAGATTGAGCAGTACGGCGGCAAGCTGGAAGCCATTGTTGAGGATGCCTCCCTGGACTCCATCTGGCTGGGTTTGCGTGTTGAAGAGGGCGGGCAGAACGAGTCTGCCCCCACCGACTCTTCGGATGCAGGCATGCGCTTTGAGGTGCAGAGCGTGCGGGCACGTACCTCTACGGATTCGTCGAATGCGCAGTTGGCGGCATTCATTACGCAGACCTTCGGCGCGGTGGAGATGCTGTGCGATTCGCATGCGCGCGGCGTGAACCTCACCCGTGAGGGGGACACCGCGATCCGTACCGGCGATATGGGTTCACTGGAGCTTCCGTTGCAGGCGCATACGCACCTGTCGTGGGCGTTTAGTGATGCCGGCGAGTACGCGATTGAGCTGAGCGCCACCGCGGTCAATGCCCGGGATTCGGTGCGTTCTTCGCGCGGTACCCTGTACTGCGCGGTCGGTCGTGACCCGCAGGAGCTGGTGGACCGTCTGGCGAAGGAACAGAACGTTTCCGCCTCGGACATCAAGGTTCTTTCGGCAGGTCACGCCGACATTACGGCACGCACCGGCGACGGCAGGCTCGTGCTTCGCGCGGATTCCTCCCAGGGTGCCGTGGAGTACGAACTGAACCGCACCGTGGTCGCGGTCCCCTCCCGCACTCTGCAGGAGGTGCCCGCCGGCGGTAGCTACCGTTTCCTGCGTTCGGGTGCTTCGGAGCATCGCGGTCAGGTGTACCTGCTGGCGCAGGCTGTTCTGGGCAAGCACGTGCACGGCGAAATCGACCCGCACATTTGGCATTCGGTGCCGAACGCGAAGGCGAGCGTGCAGGTCATTCGTGACGCGCTCATCTCCGCCGATCCGGCGGGTGCGAGCGAGTACGCGACTCGCACCGAGCAGGTGATGAAGGAGCTTGATGCCCTGGACACTCAGCTGCATCAGGTGTACGGAGCCCTGCCGGAGTCGGCACGCAACCTGGTCACCACGCACGACGGCTACCGTTACCTGGCGAGCACCTACGGGTTGCATATTGCCGGTTTTGTGAGTGCCAGCGCCAGCGGCGAGCCGAGTATTCAGCAGCGTCAGCGTTTGCGTCGCACGGTCGAGGATTTGAAGGTTCCAGCGATTTATCTGGATAAGTCCACGGCGATGCGCTCACCGGTTCTCACGGAGCTGGCTCGGGAGGCTCAGGTGCGTACCGGGGTGCTCTATTCAGATACTCTGGATGCGCAGGCTCCTCACTACGCGCAGATGATGCTGGCGAATGCTCACACGATTGCGCTGTGCTCGGGGGCTAGTTCTGGCGGCGATTCTTCGGGCGCTAGCTGCTCGGAGGCGAGCACCCCTTAACCCGGCTTTTAATCCTCCCACAAGTTTATATAGCCGTATCAGCATATAGACAATCTTTCACACACCGTTTCGGTCATGATCCAAGGAAGTCCTCATGATGAACTCAACCACCCCCTCCCGTTCCTCGCGTAGCCGCGCCCTGCCCGCCCTAGTTCTGGGCGCCAGCCTGATGCTCGCACCCCTGGGCGTGGCACACGCGGAGACCACCCCGGCAACCGCCGAGAGCGCCTCGACTCAGCCGAGCGACAGCAACCTGAGCCGCGGCGAGCGCGCCCTCACCCAGACCCTGTCGGCGGAGCAGCCGGTCGCATCCGGCCGCACCGAAATTTCCGCCGGTCACGTGGACATGGGCCCCCGCTTCAACAACGGCAAGTTTGAGCTCATGCTCCACGACGACCACGGTGAAACCCCCGTCTGGCGCAGCCTCGACGAGGTCATCTACCGCGGTAGCGACAAGGCGATCCTTGAGGTCCCGAACGACCCGCGCTACTCCTTCGTGGGTGCGCCCGCCGGTTCGAAGGTGTACGTGATTCCGCAGACCGAAACTAAGGGCGTGATCTGGCCGGGTTGGAACACTCAGGATCCGCAGCTGGTGTCCAAGCTGAACCGCGGCGTGAATCTGACCCTGGAGCAGGTGAGCGGCCCCGGCACGTTCAGCCTGTACCTGGAGAACGGTAACTTCTCGGCGCCGCAGGTGCTGTGGTCCTCGACCAAGAGCGAGCCGCAGAAGCTGTGGGTGGAGAAGAACACTCACACCCACGCGAACTGGGTGTTCACCGCCCCCGGCGAGTACCTGCTGAAGGTCACCGCGAGCGCTGAGCTCTCTGATGGTTCGACCGTGTCTGATACCCGCTACCTGAAGTTTGCAGTGGGTGATTCTGCGAGCGCTGATGCCCTGTACGCAATGGAGGCGCAGGCTCGCGGTTCGGCATCCTCAGGTTCGGCTTCTTCCTCCGATGCTTCGTCTGGCTCTGCTTCTCAGGCTGCCGGAACTCAGGCATCCGGCACCCAGGCGTCCGGCTCTTCTTCTGCCGCCGCTGCGAGCGACAAGGGTGGTTTCCGTGCTGAGTTCACGATTTCGACTTCTATTGTTATCGGCGTTCTAGCTGTCATTGCGGTGGGCGCCTTCCTTTCGTTCCGTCGCCGCTCCTCCGCGCAGCGTGAGGCGCTGGACGAAGTGCGCGGTGACCGTTCGTGAGCGCGTCGGTAACAGCAGGTGCAGAGCCTGTTCTAGAGATTTCGAACCTGTACGCCGGCTACGCACGCCGTTCCATCCTCAAGGATCTGTCCCTGACCCTGGAGCGCGGCGAGTTTACGGGTCTGATTGGTGCTAATGGTGCCGGTAAGACCACGCTACTGCGCACTATTTTGGGTCTGATTCGCCCGGCGTCCGGTCAGGTTCGCGTGTTGGGTGAGTCGCCGCGTGTGGCGCGTGCGCATATTGGTTATGTGCCGCAGAAGCACCAGTTCCAGTGGGATTTTCCGCTGACCGTCAAGGATACGGTGATGACCGGTCGCGTGCGTGAGATTGGGTTCTTCCGCCGCCCGGCGAAGAAGGATTGGGTGCAGGTTTTTTCGGCGATGGAACGCACCGATGTTCTGCACCTGCAGGATGCTTCCATTGCGGAGCTTTCCGGTGGTCAGCGTCAGAGGGTTCTTTTGGCGCGCGCTTTGGCGGCGAACCCCTCCCTGCTGCTGTTGGATGAGCCGTTTACGGGTGTGGATGCGCCAACTCAGACCACTCTGACTCGCCTGTACCGTGAGTTGGCGTCGGAGGGCATCACGATTCTGATGTCTACGCATGACATGCTGGCGGCGCGCGAATCCTGCTCGCGCCTGTGCGGTGTGCGCGGCAATATTCACCTGGATGGTCCGGCGGACTCCTTTAGCTTGGAGCAGCTGCATACATGGTTGCACGGTCACGATATTGAGGAGGCGCAGGGCCACGCCCGCACGGGCTTCACCTGTGCCGGTGGTGCGTTGGATGAGTACGGCCACGAACTGCCGGATTCTTGCACTTCTGACTCTTCCCTCTCCCCCGCTGATACTGCTGCTTCTACCGGGGGTGCCCGTTGATTACTCCTATCGATTTTCTTGCCGACCTGTTCAACCCGTCGCTGGCGTTCCTTCCGCGCGCCCTGGCGGCTGTGCTGCTGGCGTCGGTGGTTACCGGTGTGGTGGGCTGCCACGTGCTGATGCGCGGCATGGTCTTCATCGGCGATGCGGTGGCGCACTCAGTGTTCCCGGGTCTTGCGGTGGCGTTCGTGCTGGGTGGCAACCTGGTGATGGGCGGTCTGACCGCGGGCGTGGTGACAGCTATTCTGGTGGCTATTTTTAGCCAGAATCAGCGGCTGCGCGAGGATTCCGTGATCGGTATTTTCTTCGCGGCGTCTTTTGCGTTGGGTATTGTGATTATTTCGTTGGCGCCGGGCTATTCGGGGTCGGTGCAGGATTTCTTGTTCGGCTCGATTGTGGGTGTTTCGAATGAGGACATTACCCAGGCGGCGATTATGGGTGCCGTTATTCTGCTGGTGTTGTGGCTGTTCCACCGCCAGATTGTAACGGTCAGCCTGGACCGTGAGAGTGCCCGCGCGATGGGCCTGCCGGTGCTTGCCCTGGATATTGTGCTGTACGTTCTGGTGACCATTTCTGTGGTGCTGGGTTTGCAGACGCTCGGTAATGTGCTGGTGTTGGCGCTTCTGGTGATTCCGGCGTCGGCTGCCCGGTTGGCGTGCCGCCGACTGGGGTCGATGATGGTGTTCTCGCCGGTGTTTGGCGGTACCTGCTCGATTGTTGGCCTGTACCTGTCGTGGGCGTTTAACCTGCCGACCGGTGGCACGATTGTGCTGTCGATGGTGGCGGCTTTTGTGCTGGTGTGGGCGGTAACGGCGATTCGTTCGCGAGCGCGTGCCCAACTCAAGAATTAAGCCCAGCTCAGCTCCAGCTCAACCCACCTTTTCTCGGCTAAACGCACGAGGCGCATCCCTGTTTGGGGGTGCGCCTCGTGCGTTTTTTACAGGTCTTAAACACCCAAAATGAACCATGTTCATGTTTAAAGAACCAAAAGATACACTCCGCGTAATAAAAGCGCTTAATTCAACACGTCGGGTTTAATGAAAATACAACCTATCAAATATTTCTTATGGGTTGATACATGTAGTGATAAAGCAGTCACTGCACCCTCATCAGAGCTTCAATGAAGGAGTCACCATGAAGGCATATGTGTACCACGGTCCCGATCAGAAGGGCGCCTGGGAGGAAGTCCCGAACCCCACCATTCTTGAGCCCACGGACGTTATCGCCCGCGTCGACACCACCACCATTTGCGGTACTGACCTGCACATCCTGAAGGGTGACTGCCCCGAGGTGGACCACGGACGCATCCTCGGCCACGAGGCTGTCGGTACCATTACCGAAGTTGGCTCCGCGGTGACTGACCTGAAGGTCGGCGACCGCATCATCATCCCCGCCGTGACCAGCTGCGGTAAGTGCTCCTACTGTAAGGCAAACCAGCCTTCGCACTGCCAGACCGTTGGTGGTGTCGGCTGGATTTTCGGTTACATGATTGACGGCACCCAGGCAGAATACGTGCGTGTTCCCTACGCAGAGACCTCGGTTCACCTGGTTCCGGAGGGCCTGACCGATGAGGACGTCCTCTTCCTCACCGACGCACTGCCCACCGGCTTCGAGATCGGTATTCTGAACGGCAACACCAAGCCCGGCGACACCGTCGCTGTCGTGGGTGCAGGCCCCGTGGGTCTGGGCGCGATTATGACCGCTAACCTCTGCGGTGCTGGCCGCGTCATCACCATCGACTTCGACGAGAACCGCATGAACAAGGCACTGGAGCTGGGCGCAACCGATAAGGTCAACGCGGGCGACCCGGACTTCATCGAGAAGATTAAGGCTCTCTCCCCCGACGGCCTGGGCGTGGACGTGGCAATTGAGGCTGTGGGTGTTCCGCAGACCTTCGAGACCTGCACCAAGATTGTTCGCCCCTACGGCAACATCGCTAACGCAGGCGTGCACGGCAAGCCCGTTGAGCTGCCCCTGAACACCATGTGGATTTCTAACGTTCGCATCAACATGGGTCTGGTCAACTGCAACACCGTCGGTAACCTGCTGAACATGGTCCGCTCGGGTCGCCTGAACGCTAAGGCTATGGCAACCCACCACTTCACGTTCGACCAGTTCGAGGAAGCATACGACCTGTTCACCCACGCTGCTGAGCACAACGTGGTGAAGGTTGTTATCTCCCGTAACCCCGAGGTTGCGGCATAGACTGCGGTAGGCTCATATACCGCTCATACTGAAACCCCGAACGTTCGTTAGGGATTTCAGCGGGATGTCTTCATGACACTGCGAACATCCCCACGATTCGCCTCCGGGTGGGAGAGGGTAGGTCCCACCCGGAGCGCGAATCATCCCCGCACCCCACGCACACAGGGGCCAAGCTTCTAAGGCGTGATGCACCCTCTGCCGGGCGCTCTGCCGACCCGCTGTAGCGGGTTCTTCTGCCAGGCAACCTCTACTGGCGGAGGGGCGCATCATTTGACTCTTCTTGGTCGGGCAGCACCTCCGATTCTGCTCCTCCTTGAAGGGAAAGGAAAAGGGTCGCACGCTTACGATTCAATGGCGATTCGTAGGCTGCGACCCTCTTCTCATGCCCGGATTTTCTATGCCCCGGGGATTTTCTATGCCCGGATTTTTGGCGACTCGGGCAGGCTATTTAGTTTTTGGGTTTCTCACCGGCGGCTTTATCATCGCCGCTCTTCTCATGACTATCGGCATCATGGAGAATGCGGGTGAACGCCTCCGTGGGGTCGTCCGCATCGGATGCAGCAAATACCCCAGATGCGAGGGAAGGATCAGCGGCGCTTCCGGTGACGGGCTCGGTGGGTGCATCAGCTAAATCCCCGGCAGGCACATCAGCAAGCACGTCAGTAGGAGGATCGGCAGGGGCTTCAACGGGCACCTCCGCAACGATGGGTTCTTCTGAGGTAGCTTCTTCCGAAGCGGGCACCTCTGATACGGGTACTTCCGGGGCCTTCTGGGTGTCCTTACCCTGCGTGTCCTTGCCCTGCGCGTCCACAGGCTGTTCAGGAGCTACACCGTGCGCGGAATCCTTCTGCTCATCCCTATGCGTGTCCCTGTGCGCGTCCTTATGTTCGAGCGTGTAGATAATGCGCGGTTCCAGACGCTCAAAACCAATCTTGGAGCGCACCCAGTTCACGGCACGGTCGATACGGTCCTCACCCTCGGTGGTTTCCACAACCCGGTAGTTACGCGGTAGCATCCCCGTGTCGCTGAGCACGCGCGGGTACTCATCAATCTCCTGGATACCCGCCATGTACATGTTCTGCCGGAACTGGTGCGCAAACTCCTGCTGACCCAGGAACAGCTGGTCGGCGTAGGTTTTAGCGGCCAGGCGCTCGCTGTAGGCGTGCTTCGAATCGCGGGCGCCCTTCTTGGAGCCGTAAATGTCCCAGAAGTAGAAGTACACGTTGTTCGCGATAATCGCGGAGATAATGCGGTTCTGCAGGTACACGAGGGAACCCACCGCACCGGCACCCACCAGCAGCAGAACCACGGCGATGGGCGGCAGGCTGTAGCTGCTCCAGTCCACCGGCTGGCCGGTGAAGATACGCACCAGGTAGGCGATGGTTGCCACGATAATCGGCACGCCAATGAACACCACCGCGCAAGGCACCCAGAGGTACAGCAGACCGCGCAGAATCAGGCGGTAGTAGCGGATTGAATCGCCAATGGGGAGGGGCGTAGGCTTCACGGAGGAGTGCGCACGCTTCATGAGCAGGCTGAACACGCGGTTGCTGTCGATGCCGACTTTACGCAACTTCGATTCGAGGGAGGCACGTTTGAGGAAGACCCGGTAGTTTTCCAGAATGACGCGCTGGTCGGAGGTGAGGCTCTCCGGGTCGGGGAGCGCGCTGATGTCCATACCGGCTTCGGTGAGGAGCTTACTCCACAGCTCCAGGCGTGCCAGTTCGGAGGGTTTTGCCGCCGCCTGCGCCTGGTAGTTCTTGTAGGAGATGAAGATGGTGCTGGCACCGATGAGTAGCGTAATAAAGGGTGCTATCCAGTCTTTGAGTCCCATGGTGGCGTTCCTCCTTGAGTGTGTGGAGCCGCTGGTTCCTCGGTCTTTTCAGCGCGTCTTTTCAGGACGTCTTTTCGGGCGCGAGCCCACTATTTTTACCGTACCACCGGCACCTGTGCTGAACCTTTAAACGCGCAGGTGGGTGCGTAAGAATAAGCCCCACCTCCCGGCGCTACGGTAGCGTCAGGAGGCGGGGCTTACGTACCCGAATTAGTGCGCTGGGTTAGCGCGGCAGGTTAGTGTTCTGCGGGCTTCATTTCGCGCGGTGCCTTGCGGATCATGAGGTAGCTGATAACAGCCATAACACCCATGAGCACGGCGCTGAACGCGGAGCTAACCACCACGCCGGAATCGAACGCCGCGAATGCGGAGGAGAGCAGCTGGTTTGCCTGCTCGCCGCCCACGTGGCTTGCGACCGTCACGGCACCGCCAAGGGTTTCGTGAGCGTGGTCGGCAAGAGTCTCATCCAGACCGGCGGGCATGACGACGTTCGCGCGGTAGATGGCGGTGAGCATACCGCCAATGATAACGGTGCCGAGTACCGCACCCGTCTCGTAGGAGGTCTCAGAAATTGCGGATGCCGCACCCGCCTTACGCGGCGGCACGCTGGAGAGCATCAGGTCGTTCGAAATGGTCTGCGCAATACCGATACCGGTACCGAGCACGATGAAGATCAGGATAATAACCAGGTCGTTATGTGCGCCCAGGAAGGCGAGCACCGCGAACGCGGCAGCGTTGAGTGCCAGACCGAAGGACACCACCTGCGCCGGGTGGAAGTGCACCGCCACGCGCGCAATCACCAGGCCGGCGATAATGGTCGCCAGGGTACCGGGAATCAGCAGCATACCGGCGTACATGGGCGGCAGGCCGGAGACCAGCTGCAGGTGCTGGGAGGCGAAGTAGATGAAGCCAACATCCACCATCATGGAGATGAGGTTTGCGGTAATCGCACCGGTGAACACGGTGTTGCGGAAGAGGCGCACATCCAGCATGGGCTGAATATCGTTCTTCTCGCGGTTGAGCTGACGCAGCACAAACAGAACGATGAAGCACAGGCCGACAAGGATGGTGCTAATAGCCACCGCGTCGAAACCGGTTTCGGAGGTGTGAGTCAGGCCGAAGGTAATGCCGGTCATGCCGGTCATAATCAGCAGGATGCTCAGCGGATCCACCGGGCTGGGGTTCGGGTCCTTCGACTCGGGCACCATGATCGGAGCAAGAATCAGCAGCGGAATCAGAATCGGCACAGCGAGCAGGAACACCGAACCCCACTCGAAGTGCTCCAGTAGGAAACCACCCACAATCGGGCCCAGTGCCGCACCGGCGGAGAAGCCCGAAGCCCACACGGCAATAGCGATGCGGCGCTCGGTCGCATCCACAAAGATATTGCGAATAATCGACAGGGTTGCCGGCATGAGCATGGCACCAAAAATACCGAGCAGGGCACGGGCAACCACGAGCATCAGCGCGGAGGGCGCGAATGCCGCGAGCGCAGAGATCGCCGCGAAGCCGGTCGAACCGATGAGCAGCAGCTTGCGGCGGCCAATACGGTCACCGATAGCGCCCATGGGCACGAGCAGGGCGGAGAGCACCAGCGGGTAGGAGTCAACGATCCACAGCTGCTCCGCGGAGGAGGGGCTCAGCGCCTTAGCGATTGCGGGCACCGCGAAGGCGAGCACCGTGTTGTCGATGGAGACCAGGAGCACCGGGAGCATGAGCACGCCGAGTGCCGCCCAGCGCTTGGTCTTCTGGTCGGGGGCGTGAATGGGCAGAGCCGTGGTGTGCGGATTGTGATTCGTCATGGATTGTTTTCGTGCGTCTATGGGGTTTCGGCTGATACGGCGGACGCGACGGCATCAGCTCGGCCTGTCTTTTGGACTAGGGTTTTTAGTGTGGTTTCGGGGCTTGCCCGGAGGTTTTAGGGGTTCGGGCGGGTCCACAAACGAAGATTAACTATACCAACTGGACGGTATAGTTTCAAGCGGTTAGACTGGTAACCATGACCACCCCCAACCACCGAAAACAGCGCGCCAACAACTCCCGCGAACACATCCTCGACACCTACGTCGACCTGCTGATTCGCTCGGGAGAACGCGCCGCAACCCTCGACGCCGTCGCCACCGCCGCCAAGGTTTCCAAGGGCGGGCTACTCTACCACTTCTCCTCCAAGAAGGCGCTACTGGAGGCGCTCGCAGAACGCACTCTCACCCTGGCTGAAGAGGACTTCGCGGCAATGAAGCAGGCACCCGAAGGTGCAAGCGCCTACTACATCAATTCCTCCACGCCCGATAATTCGCCGTTCGACCGCTCCCTGATCGCCCTGAGTCGCCTGGCGCAGAGCAATAACGAACTTGCCCAGCAGACCATGAGCCGCGTACAGGACGGCTGGCATGCACTCGTCCTCGCGGAGATTGGTGACGAGCAGATTGCCCGCGCCGTACTGCTTCTGGGTGACGGCATGTACTACAACGCGGCGTTCGGAGGCGACTCCGCCAACCCGCAGAGGGCAGCCGCGATCACGGCAGACCGTGCGGCGCTGGAACGCGTCCTGCAGGTTCTCAAGGCGGCGGCTCATTAAAACCACGAAAGCCACTCGAGACAGCGGTTAAAGCCACAAGCTAAAACCGCTACCTCGCACCGTATTCTTCAGCACCGGCAAGCACCCAGGGCATAAACTGAAAGGGTACGTATCTACCCTTCCATCAAGGAGTTCCGATGATTTTTATTGCTGTAAAGTTCCCCGTCAAGCCCGAATACGCTGACCAGTGGATCGAGAAGACCCGCGCTTTCACCGAGGCAACCCGCGCCGAGGAAGGCAACAAGTTCTTCGAGTGGTCCCGCAGCGTTGAGGACCCGAACGAGTTCGTTCTGCTCGAGGCTTTCAACGACGACGCAGCTGGCCCGCACGTGAACTCTGACCACTTCCAGCAGGCGATGAAGGACATGCGTCCGCTGCTGACCGCAACCCCGAAGATTATTTCTCGTCTGATTGACGGCGATGACTGGGACGCAATGGGCGAGCTGCAGATCGACTAGTCTGTACCCCCGACATGCACCCTAAAATTGCATAGTTAGACGTTGCATAAGTAGACGCTGGAGCACCCCTCCTCTCTGCCTTTTGAGCAGTGCGGAGGGGTGCTTTGCGTGTCCGGTACCTGAACTTTTTCCCCTTGACACGACGCGGAGGGCACCGGTTTTCGGGTCGGCGGGTGCCTTGCGTGCATTTTTACCCTATTAACCCCTTAAAATGGGTAGGGTATGCACACCTATCGATACCCATTCGCACAGGAGGCCTGAATGAGCATCGCATCCCAGCCTCTTCCCGGCGCAGTTGCCGTTGAAGAGCACCACGACGTGGACCACACCTCTGTGTCCCTCGCTGTATCGACCGTTATTCTGGCCCTGCGCCCCAAGGAAAACGAAACCCACCCGACCCTGTGGCTGCCGCTGGTTCGCCGCCTCCGCGAGCCCTATAAGGGCCAGTGGGCACTTCCTGGCGGCCCGCTCAACCCGAATCTTTCCCTCGAAGAGGCTGCGGCTTCGACGCTGAAGCGCGCAACCAACCTGCAGCCCGGCTACCTGGAGCAGCTCTACGCATTCGGTGACGTTCTGCGCACCCCCGAGGCGCGTGCCGCCCGCGTTGTTGGCGAGCCCGACCCGGTACCCGGTGCTGATCACGAGCGCGTGGTTTCCGTGGTGTACTGGGCGTCGATTCCCGCCACCGAGGTTGCGAACACTCGCGTGCACGAGAACATCCGCTGGTTCCCGGTGGATGAGCTGCCCGAGCTGGCATTCGACCACAACGAAATCATTGAGTACGCGCTCTACCGCCTGCAGAACAAGGTCGAGTACTCGCGTATTGCGCACTCTTTCCTGGGTGAGGAGTTCACCCTGGCGCAGCTGCGTGAGGTGTACGAGGCGATTCTGGGTCGCACCCTGGATCCGGCGAACTTCCGCCGCCAGATTGCGGCGTCGAAGTCGATTATTGACACCGGCCGCCGCGTGGAGGGCACCCGCCACCGCCCGCCGCGCCTGTACCGTTACAACGACGCTCAGGCGTATGCGGATGCGGGCCCGCTGGGCATGTACCGTGAGCGCCACGAGGCGTAATAGCTTTTATTTTCGGGCATGAGCCGCGTTTTACGCGCGCAGATTTACTGCCTAAAAGAGATTTAATGCCTAAAAGGAGGGGCGGCACCGAATGGTGTCGCTTCTCTTTTTGTGCCCTCTAGTGCTCTCCAATACTCTCTAGTGCCCTCCAGAGAGTATCAGTGCTTGTCAGAAGGTTTTATAGGAGGGTACTTGACCCGCCACTCACATAGTTCCTATGCTGGATTCATCAGCTCTCTATCCGCGTTGCCCCGCCGCGGGGGGGGTAGCCTACAGAGCTGATCGCATTGTTGAACCGAAGCCACCCAAGGCGCGACCGGGGTGCCCTTCGGAATCTAGGAGGCATCAAAGAAATGACCCACCGAGCATAAGCCCGGATCCAACAACACCAGGTCAATGCGCTTTTATGCGTCCACCCCACTACCCGGGCTTACGTGTACCTACAGACCGCGCTCGGGTTTTTTCATATTCTCATGCCTAACGTGCACTACGATGGCGGGAATCCGAGCACCCATTCGAAGGAACTCGGCCCATGCCACACCACATTACACTCGATCATATTTCGTATGCACATCCGGGTGAGCCCCCACTTTTCACAGACCTTTCCGCGGTATTTTCTGCGCCGCTCACCGGGCTTATCGGCGATAACGGCGCCGGAAAAACTACCCTCTTCAGACTTATTCTTGGCGACATAAACCCTAGTCAAGGCATAATCAGCACCCCACCGCACATAGCGTACCTACCGCAAGATTTAGGGTTGAGTGGGCATCAGCATCTTGCCGATATTTTTGGAATTACAAAAATACTGCAGGCGCTTGATGCGCTGGAATCGGGCGAATATTCCCCCAGCCTTTACGACACCATAGGCGACGCCTGGGATATTGAAGAACGCACCCTCGTAGCCCTTGCCGAACATGGTTTTGGTCCTGCCCTCACTACGACCGATACACAGGCCCGTCGCGACCTTCTGGTGCGTCCCCTTAGCACCTTTTCAGGTGGTCAGACGGTCACAGCCGCACTCACCGCGCTTCTGTATTCAGACCCAGAGTTCATTCTGCTCGACGAGCCGACGAACAACCTGGACTCCGCGGCGAAAGCCCAGCTCTTCACGACACTGGAGGCGCTGCCCTGCCCGGCGCTCATTATCAGCCACGACCGCAACCTACTGGAGCGCGTGAACGTGATTGCCGAGCTTCATGCTGACCGTCAGGGACTGGCTCATCTGCGCCTCTTCGAGGGTAACTACAGCACATACCGGCAGGCACTGGACACCGAGCAGCAGGCGGCTCAGCGTCGCGTGACCGAGGCGAAGAATGAGGCGCGTAGGGCTGAGCGTGAGCGTGCCGAGAACCAGATTAAGCTCGATCGCAACACTCGCCGAGGTCGCGAATTTGAGCGGTCAAAGCGGAAACCTGGCATGGCTATGGGCCTGGATAAGAACAGTTCAGAGCGCTCTGCCGGGAAACTTCACACAGCCCACGAAAGCATGGTGGCGGATGCGCGGGCGGCAGTTGGAGAAGCCCAAGAGAACCTGCGCATGCAGGAGCGTATCTATCTGGAACTTGCTCAGGATGCGCTCCCATTGGGGCGGAAGGTACTGGAATTACATCGGGTGAAGAACGACTCTTGCGCGTCTACACCGCAGAGCGCCGACCTTAAGAATGCATACACCCAAAACACTGTTTCACGTGAAACACAACCTTATAAAGTTGATTACCTGCTTCAAATCCAAGATTTTCCCGAGGTTCTTATCCTGACCGGACCCGAACACCTGCACATCACGGGCGCAAACGGCAGTGGCAAGACTGTGCTTCTCAATGCGATAGCGCACGCAAATGACCCTGATTACCGTTCCCCAGTGCCGCCTGCATACCAAGTGCTCTACCGTCTGGATAACACCGCATACCTGCCGCAGCGCATCACCCTCGACCCGGAGCTCACCCTCCTTGAAACCGTACAGAGGGCAAATCCCGGTGCGAGCGAACAGCACCTTCGCAACCAACTGGCGCGGTTGCTTTTCCGTCGCGAAAGCGTACATCAGCACATTGGGGATTTATCCGGAGGTGAGCGCTTCCGTGCCGCGGTGGCGCAGGTGCTTCTGGCGGATCCGGTACCGCAGTTGCTCATGCTGGATGAGCCGACGAATAACCTCGATATTTCTTCGGTGGATTGGCTGGTGCAGGCGCTCGAAGCATACACCGGCGCGCTTATCGTGGTGAGCCATGATGAGGATTTCTGCCGCCGCATCCGCATTGACCGCACACTCAACCTTTCAACAAAAACTCTCGGGAAGGAACCATTCGGGGAATCAGCACGCTGAATCTTCTCCTACATGGGAAGGTGTTTGACTCAGCGCCCAGTCAGTTCCTATGCTGGAGTCCTCAGCTCTCTTCCGACGCTGCCCCATCGTGGGGGTAGCCTACAGAGCTGATCGCATTGTTGAACCGAAGCCACCCAAGGCGCGACCGGGGTGCCCTTCGGAATCTAGGAGGCATCAAAGAAATGACCCACCGAGCATAAGCCCGGACCTCACAGAATTTTTTCGTGCGCTCACGCAGCAGCTTTATAGGCACAGCTCTATAGTCGCTTTATCCTGCCTATTTCTGTCAGCACGCACGCACCCGGGCACAGGTACATCCACCGTTACGCTCGGGTTTTTTCGCACCCTTTTTGGGGCGATCCTCTTACCGCCACGCGCTCAGCATAGGCACCCAAACCGCCGGCACACTACTGCAACGCACCACCGTCGGAGTTTGAGAACACCCGAGCATCCATACCTCAAGGAGCTCGTATGACACACGTACTTCAGCCGCAGGCGACCTTTCCCCGTTCCGCTTCTTCCCGCGATGCCCGTTCACACGACCATGCGGCGGCGCACGTTAGCATCGCCCACCTGCACTTTGCGCACCCGAGCCAGCCTCCGCTTTTTGCGGATCTTTCGGCAGTATTTTCGGCACCTCTGACCGGACTCATTGGCGACAATGGTTGCGGAAAAACAACCCTCATGAGGTTGATTTTGGGTGATTTAACCCCGGATTCCGGTTCTTTGGCGGCACCGGCACGCATGGCGTATCTACCTCAGGATTTGGGTCTGGACCGGGAGCAGACCCTCGCCGAGCTCTGCGGAATCTCCGAGATTCTGCGGGCGCTACAGGCTGTGGAATCCGGCGAGTACTCCCCCGAACTCTATGAGACCATCGGGGACAGTTGGGACGTTGAGGAGCGCACCCTCGCGGCCCTTGCAACCTACGGGTTCACCCCGGCGGTGCTGGTAGACCGCGATAGCCCGGAGGCTGTTCGGGCACTCTTTGCTCGCCAGATGCGCAGCTTCTCCGGTGGCGAGGCGGTCATTGCCGCACTTGCCTCACTCATAGTTTCTGACCCCGAGTTCATTCTGTTGGATGAGCCAACAAATAACCTGGACTCCGTGGCGAAGGCTCAGCTCTTCACCGCACTGGAGGCACTGCCCTGCCCGGCGCTGATTATCAGCCACGACCGTGACCTGCTGGAGCGTGTAAACGTGATTGCGGAGCTTCACGCGGACCGTCAGGGGCTGGCTCATCTGCGCCTCTTCGAGGGAAACTACAGCACCTACCGGCAGGCGCTGGACACCGAGCAGCAGGCGGCTCAGCGTCGCGTGACCGAGGCGAAGAACCGGGTGCGTTCGGCGCATCGCGAGTGGGTGCAGGCGCAGGAGATTATCTCGAAGAACATGGCGCAGGTGTGGAAGGACGACCAGCCGGATACGATTCTTGCCCTCGCCAAGGACGCCTCACGTCAGGCGGCGGCAAAGCTTCGAGTTCTGCGCGTCGGCAAGCAGGAGCAGGCTCAGGAGGAATACCAGAACGCCCAGGATGAGGTGCGGGTGCAGGAGAAAATCTATGCCGAGCTGAGCCAGCAGCCACTACCCGCGGGGCGCAAGGTGCTGGAGCTGCACAGGGTTGATGCCCGGCAGGTTTCACGTGAAACATTTACCGCTCAGCAACCCACCAAGGTTGATTCTCTGCATTTTTCACCCGTTGAGGCAGATGGCGAGAGCCGGCAGGGAACCCCTGCGGAGCACCCCGAACACCTGATTCTCAGCGGCCCCGAGCATCTGCGCATCACCGGTGCGAACGGTAGCGGCAAGACCACCCTCCTTGAGGCAATTGCCCACGCAAAAGACCCGGACTACCGCTCCCCCGTGCAGCCCGCCTACCGCGTCGACTATTGCATCGAGGGGGCGTATATTCCGCAGCGCATTACCCTCGACCCGGAGCTGACTCTTCTGCAGAGCGTGCAGCGGGCTAACCCCGGGGTGAGCGAACAGCATCTTCGTGATCAGCTGGCACGGCTGCTTTTCCGTCGCGAGAGTGTGCATCATAAGACCGGTGAGCTCTCCGGTGGTGAGCGTTTCCGTGCAGCGGTGGCGCAGGTTCTTTTGGCGGATCCGGTGCCGCAGCTACTCATGCTGGATGAGCCGACGAACAACCTCGATATTTCTTCGGTGGATTGGTTGGTGCAGGCGCTCGAAGCCTATACTGGCGCGCTCATCGTGGTGAGCCATGATGAGGATTTCTGCCGTCGCATCCGTATTGACCGCACGCTGGCACTCTAGGGCTCCCCGTATATCCGGGGCAGGAAATAAGCATCCAGCACCGGCTGGGACAAAGTTACATAGCAATCATGTATGCGCTCCGGTGTGAACTTTACATTTTGAGTGACAAAATCCGCTGGATAGTTACAATTTGAGTGACAAAATCCGCCGAAGAGTTACATTTTGTCACTCGAAATCTCCATATTTGTAAATTTCACATCCCAGTTGTTACATCATCACGCTTAAAACTACGGGCATACCCCGATTAAGCCGTTAAACGAACGGGTGCCCGGCACCTCCGAATATGGAGGCGCCGGGCACCCGTTTCAGTTATCTCACCGCGGCCACTTCACCGCGCTGACGAAACCTTAGATTAGAGGACCAGGCCCTTGGTCTGGGACACTGCGCGCTCGAAGCGAGCCTGAACGTCAGCCCAGTTCACAATGTTCCAGAATGCCTTGACGTAGTCGCCCTTGACGTTCTGGTAGTCCAGGTAGAATGCGTGCTCCCACATATCCAGCTGCAGAACGGGGATCAGTGCAACGGAGATGTTGCCCTGCTGATCGTAAAGCTGCTCGATGATGAGGCGCTTGCCAACGGTGTCCCATGCGAGGATTGCCCAGCCGGAGCCCTGAATGGTCAGTGCAACGTTGGTGAAGTGCTCGCGGAACTTGTCGAAGGAGCCGAAGAACTCGTCGATTGCTGCTGCCAGCTCGCCGGTGGGCTTGTCACCACCCTCGGGGGACAGGTTGTTCCAGAAGATGGAGTGGTTAGTGTGGCCACCCAGGTTGAATGCCAGATCCTTGGAGAGCTTGGAGACGTTGCCGTATGCACCGTTCTCGCGTGCCTCTTCGAGCTGCTCGAGAGCTGCGTTAGCGCCTGCAACGTATGCTGCGTGGTGCTTGTCGTGATGCAGCTCCATGATCTTAGCGGAGATGTGGGGCTCGAGCGCCGCGTAGTCGTAGGGGAGCTCGGGGAGGGTGTACTTTTCAGCCATGATGATGCCTTTCATTAGAAAACTTGGCTTGTATTAAAGATTACCAGCGTAGCGTTTACTTTACTTTTCATGAATTGGGGGGCGTCACATGTGCACGCCAACCCGCTCAAGCCTGTGGATTTTAGTCGGGGATTTTCCCCATACCTGTGGATAACCCTGTGTATCAACAGGCTTTTCAGGCTCGATACCCTCTTCTACCTTGAAATAACAGGGTATGCACTCATGTGAATAACAGTGCTGTAAGTTCTCCACACTGTGGATAACTGCTGTGGATAACAGCCCATTTTGGGGATGCACGGGGGATAAACTGCAGAATTTTCGTCCTTATTCGGGGCATTTTTCCTTCTACTAGCCAAAATTTTGGACGCCAACAGGGGTGTCGAGCGGTCTTACACGCCCCTTTACGCCGGAGGCGGTGGATTAAGTGCACAGGATTATCCACAGGTGTGGAAACTTTGAGGTTCCGCGGATTTAAAGGTGAAAAGCTCTTCTGTTTAAGAACTGACCCTCGGTTTTAGCGACTGTGAAAGCCTGTAATTACAAGAATTTTTCTGTAGAGCCCTTAAATTGCGTTCGTGGCGAGCCTCAGCTCCGCTCCACCAAATCACATGCGTGTAAGTTCTCCACACTGTGGATAACCCCTGTGGATAACGATCCCGGCACAATACGACGCACCAATCCCGCAGCCACACAGCACCGCCACGCAACACGACCACACCGTGCAGCCCCGCCGTACAACCGCACTGTGCAGTCTCGCCATGCAACCCCGCTGCGTAGCTGCACCGTGTAATCACACAGCGCAGGTGTTTGCGCCTCCTTGTACACCCCTCCCCCGGCTCGTACAGGACTCGCCGGCGCCGATACGAGGGCAAAGAAAAAGAGCACCCGATCATTGGATGCTCCTAGAGTGAGTTGATAGAAATTTGAGTTAAAAAGATACGGTACGGAATGCAGCCCAACCACGAACTGCACCCGCACCGCACATCCGTCGGTAGAAATACGAGTTACTCGTACACCGACGACAATCACCGATAAATAGAGAGTCGAACCTATCGAAGCGAGCTTCCGGTCTCGCCTCGGAGGCTTCCTTCGACCCCGTTATGTAATTAGTGTACACGGTTTCATTACGGTTGCAAAGCCAAAACCGAGATTTTTTTAAAATTTTTGTTATCGTTTCGTTATTTTTCGACCTCAGAACACTCTTTGCCAGCCCAAGAATTTTCTTCCGCCACCCAAAAAACCTTGATATTCCGCGGAAGTTAGCATTATGCACGGAGGTGCTTCTTGGTACGGTCTCGTCTATACTTGTACCAGAAATCTTTTTAAATATGTCGCATGTCACTTGCATACCCCCGGTATTTGCAGTCACTGCGTGCAAAAAGACACCCCTAGCACCCCTCAAAAAATTAGCACCAAAGTGTCAAGCATTACTTGACCGTACCAATTTTGAGTTACCTAGTCAGACCTTTCGCTACAATGGGTGCCAACACACCGCATCTCCCCTTAAAAAGGGAGCTCCATATCCGATAAAAGAGGAACCAATCCCGTGTCCACACCAACCACGCCTGCGCAGCGGTCTGACAATACCGCACACAGCGAATCCATCCAGTGGCTTTCCCCGCAGGAGCGAGAAGGCTGGCTCTTTATCAGCTCCATCATTTTCAGCCTCACCCGCAAGCTGGAAAACCAGCTGCAGACCGAAGCCGGCATTAGCTTCGTTGAGTACATGGTGCTCGCAATGCTCTCCGAATCTAAGGATCATTCCCTCACCATGACCGAGCTGGCAATTACCACCAACACCCTACCTGCGCGTCTCTCCCGCGTCGTGGCACGCCTTGAGAAGGGCGGATACGTCCGCCGTTCCCTCAGTGCCGAAGACCGCCGAGTCAGCATCTGCCACCTGCTCCCCGCAGGCGAGCAGAAGGTGCAGGAGGTCGCACCCGGCCACGTGAACGAAGTACGCCGTCAGATTTTCGACCACCTCACGACCGAGCAGGTTGAGCACCTCGCAGAAATCGGCGAGGCAGTCCTGGGCAACACCCCCTCAAACGTCATCTCCATTGATGCACTCCAGCGCGGAGAATACCCCGCACCATAACCTCCTCCACCCTTGGTGAGAGTTGAGAGAATCAGAGATAAGGCACATTCCCCACCGGAAACGTGCCTTATCTCTTTAATAGACTTTCTTTAAACAGCCTCTTGCGGCCGCGAGCGCTACGGCATACGTGAACCCCAAAACTGCCTCAAGTACCCCCAGCCACCGCCACATACGAAGAATTTTAAAAAAATTTTTACAGCTCGAGGACCACTCAGGAACGCCGGATGAACGGCTGTCGAGCACATGCCGCCTCGTGTAAGTGTGTGGGAGGTTGAGGTATCCAGTGCCTCCCTCAACCGCGAAATCTCAAGGAAACACACACAATACCACCCATCCCAAAGGTTGTATTCAGGTCACCCACACTAAGGGTTGTGGTGACAATATGTCAGGGATACCTCATCTGCCTCACCGATTAGCCTTTTCTCTCTGTACAGGACGCACCCCACCCCTTACGATAAATATCAACAGGTTGCACCGCGCCATCCGGCGCACACACAAAAGCAACCACCATATAAGGAGAAACCATATGTCTAAGTCTTTCTACGACCTTCTGAACGAGCAGATCGGCCACGAGTTCGCTGCATCCCACCAGTACCTGTCCATGGCTATCTGGCTTGACGGTGAGGACCTGCCCCAGCTGGCTAAGTTCTTCTACCGCCAGTCCCTCGAAGAGCGCGAGCACGCACTCATGATGGTTCAGTACAAGCTGGACCGCGGCCACAAGGTCGAGATCCCCTCCGTTCCCGCCGTCAAGAACGACTTCGAGAACGTTCAGGAAATCGTTGACATGTCCCTGGCACAGGAGAAGGCCGTCACCGGTCAGATCGAGGCGCTGTTCTCCGCAGCACGCGCTGAGAACTACGCACTGGGCGAGCAGTTCATCCTCTGGTTCCTGAAGGAGCAGGTTGAGGAAGTTGCAACCATGGAGACCCTGGTGACCGTCGTAAAGCGCGCAAACGGCAACCTCTTCGACCTGGAGAACTACGTTGCACGCGAGCTGGCACACGACCACGGCCAGGAGTCCGGCGCACCCGCTATCGCAGGCGCATAATCTCGCATTCACGCGACTAGGGCACTAGTCGAACACGCAGAATACCTGCAGAAATATTAAACGTTCCGCCCTTCCCACACAGCGTGGGGAGGGCGGAACGTTTATGCATATACGCCATAAAAACACACCGCGGTGCACCGTCCATGAGCTAAAAGCCGCCAGCGGGTACTCGAATACTCATACAGTGCAGAGTAAACTTAAAAGCCTTAGATGCCGCAGAATACCGCGGCAGAAAGAGGAGAGAATGACTCACACCAATCCAGATACCCTCAGCCGCGGCTCGTATAGCAACTCACGCCGCGTAGCCGATATTCTGCGTGCAGAATCAGTCGGCGGTACCGTGCTTCTGATCGCAACGGTGCTGGCAGTAGTACTCGCCAACACCCCCGCCTCCACCCTCTACTTTGGTCTGCGAGACACCGTGGTCGGCCCGGTCATCCCCGGCTTCAACCACCTGCAGATGAGCATCGGTACCTGGGCGGCAGACGGTCTGCTCGTCGTTTTCTTCTTCCTCACCGGCCTGGAGCTGAAGAAAGAATTCGTGATCGGTGACCTCAAGTCGCCGTCCACCGCTATTGTGCCGATTGCGGCTGCTTTCGGCGGCGTTGCGGTGCCCGCAATTATCTACACGGCACTGAACTTCACCAGCCCCACCGCGCTGCACGGCTGGGCTATCCCCACCGCAACCGATATTGCGTTTGCGGTGTCTGTTCTCGCCGCTGTGGGTACTTTCCTCCCCTCGGCGATGCGTGTCTTCCTGCTGACCCTGGCTGTGGTCGACGACCTGATTGCAATCTGCATTATCGCGATTTTCTACACCAATAACTTCCACGGCGAGTACCTGCTCTTCGCGCTGATTCCTCTCGCCCTTTTCGCGTTCATCGCCTACCGCGGTGAGACCATGCTGCACCTGAAGCCGCTGGCTGCCTGGTTGCTGCTTCTGCCCCTGGGTATTATCACCTGGGCGCTCTTCCTTGAGTCCGGTATTCACGCCACCATTTCTGGTGTGGTTCTGGGCTTCCTAGTGCCCGTGAAGATGTCCGCTCGCTCTGAGGCGGCGCAGGCTGAACACGGTCTTGCGGAGGTGCTGGAGCACCGCTTCCGCCCCCTCTCTACCGGCATCTGCGTGCCGATTTTCGCGTTCTTCAGCGCGGGTGTGGCTGTGGGCGGTTTTGAAGGCCTCGGACGCGCCCTCACCGACTCCGTGGCGGTCGGCATTATGGTTGCGCTGGTTGCCGGTAAGACCATCGGTATTTTTGGTACCACCTGGCTCGTCACCCGCTTCAAGAACGCTAACCTCGACCCGGACGTCGCCTGGATTGACGTGGTCGGTCTGGCTGCAACCAGTGGTATCGGTTTCACCGTGTCCCTGCTGGTGGCTGAGCTGTCCTTCCCGCACGGCTCGGCGCACACCGAGGACGCAAAGATTGCGATTCTCGTCGGCTCTGTTCTGGCTGCCATTGTGGGTGCGTCTATCCTGTCTCGCCGAAACAAGCACTACCGTGCGCTGGCTGAGAAGGAAAGCGTGGATGCTGACGACAACGGCATCCCCGACGTCTTCGAAGACACCTACCGTGACCCGAAGGCTGAAGCCTAGCCAGATTCTTTAGGTCCAATACCTTCTCTACACCCCGATTCCTCGCTAATAATGATGTCTCACCGCACTACCTCACGTCGCCGTACAGCACGAGCAGGGCAGGCACCTGCGCCTCCCTCTAGGTATGCAGAGACATCAGCACGCGTGGTCATCGGGGTGTATTCTTTTGCCGCGCTTCTGACCACGTTCGCGTGGATTATCTCTCCTCTGCGGCACGGCCGTGGCTTCACCTGGTGGGAAGTCATTGCGGACCTGCTGAATATCCCTTCCACGCATACTCTGCCCAGTGCTATTACGTTGATTGTGATGGTGTCCGGGCTGATTGTGCGTAAGCGTGCCGCCCTTATTGCGGCGATTGTTTTTCAGGTGCTGGGCGCGCTGATCGCGACCCATAGCGCCTTCACGCTGGCGTTCCCGGCGGGGATTATGCCGAAGGACCGTATTTTCTCCTCGACGGTCGATACGCTCTCCATTGTGTTTGCGTGCGCGCTGGTGCCTTTCCTTTTCTCGATTCGGTCGGCGTTCCCGGCACGCATTGGTCGCCTCTCGTGGGCGGGTGCGGCTGCTACGGCAGCTGGCGGTATTCTGCTGACTACTGTGGTGCTCTGGTATCTCTGCCGTATTGGTGTGTGGGAGCCGTTGCGTTCCATCACCCCGTGGGAGCTGCTCATGCACGGCATGGGTATTGAGCGTACGCATCCCGGTGTTTGGGCTGCTGATGTGGTGGCTTTCTTGGCTTCGTTTGGTTACGGTGCCTCGCTGGTTGCGGCGCTGTACCTGTTGGCGCGCGGTTACCGTGCCCCGGATGCGTGGACCGGTGAGAAGGAGCTGAAGATTCGCGCCCTGCTGCAGCAGTACGGTGCCAATGATTCGCTCTCCTATTTTGCGACGCGCCGCGATAAGCAGGTTATTTTCTCTCCCGACCAGAGGGCGGCGATTACGTACCGCTCGGTGGGTTCGGTGTGTTTGGCGTCGAGCGACCCGGTGGGTGACCCTGATTCGTGGGATGCCGCGATTGAGCAGTGGATGCTGCAGGCGCGTAGTTACGGTTGGGTTCCTGCGGCTCTGAGCGTGAGTGAGGCGGGTGCTCGCGCCTATAACCGTGCGGGTCTGTCGATTATTCAGATGGGTGAGGAGGCGGTCCTTGAGGCGGATCGTTTCACGCTCAATGACACGTCGATGCTACCGGTGCGTCAGGCGGTTCAGCGTGTGCGCCGCGGCGGGTACACGGTGCAGATGCGCCGTTTTTCAGAGCTGGATGAGCAGCAGCGTCAGCAGGTTGCGGAGAATATTTCTGCGTGGCGTCATGGGCGTGTGGAGCGCGGTTTTTCGATGGCTCTGAATCGTGTGAATGATCCGGCGGATTCTTCGTCTGTTCTGGTGTCGACTCATGATGAGTCAGGCCGGATGGTGGCTCTGCTGTCGTTCGTCCCGTGGGGTCCTACCGGCCTGTCGTTGGATGTTATGCGCCGCTCCCCCGATGCGCCTAATGGTGTGGTGGAGTTTATGGTGGCGTCGCTGATGGAGCAGGCGGCGTCTTTGGGTGTGCGTCGGGTGTCGCTGAATTTTGCGATGTTCGGCCATATTTTTGAGGCTGCTGATCAGGTGGGTGCGTCGGCGTGGAACCGTTTTGCTTCCCGCTCTTTGGGTGTGCTGGATCGTTTTCTGCAGTTGCGCCGTCTGTACCGTTTCAATCTGAAGTTTGCCCCGCTGTGGGTTCCTCGTTTTTTGGCGACGGAGCCGACGTTGGCGATGGTGAATGTTGTGTTTGCTGCGGGTATGGCGGAGGGTTTCTTGCCGAACCTGTCGGCGCGCCGTTTGCAGAATCAGGAGCAGCGTCTTTCTGCTGATGAGTTGGAGGCTCTTCACCGGATGCAGCTTGCTTCTGTGGAAGAGCTTCCTGAGGTGTCGCGTAGCGATCAGACCCAGCATCGTCTGCGCCATCTGGAGGCGTTGCGTGCGGCGGGTATGGAGCCGTATCCGCTGGGTGGTGAGAAGGGCAGTAATGGCGCCTCTGCGCTGGGTGTCAAGGATGCTCTGCATATATTCTCTTCTGAAAATATTCCAGATTCGGAATTCATGGTTTCGGGCCGTATTCGTGCGCTTCGCAAGCATGGCGGGGTCCTCTTTATTACCCTCATTGAAGGCGCTAAGACCCTGCAGGTCGTCATGGAACGCAGCCTGGTGGGCGAGCGCCTGCTGAGCCTCGCCTCCCGCAACCTGGATACCGGCGACATCATCACCGTGCAGGGCAGCTACGGGGCGAGCCGTAACGGCACCCCATCACTGATTGCCTCCACCTGGCACATGGCGTCGAAGAGTCTGCATCCCATCCCCTTCGACTCCTTTACCGACCCGGAGGCGCGTCTGCGTCGCCGTTCCACGGACCTGTTGGTGCATCCGGATCAGATGCGGAACCTGCGTCTGCGCACTGCGGTCATTAAGGCGTTGCGTGCCCGATTGGATGCGGAGGGTTTCCTTGAGGTGGAGACCCCGATTCTACATACGGTGCACGGTGGCGCGAGCGCGCGTCCGTTCCGCACGTATATCAACGCCTATGGTGAGGATTTGACGCTGCGCATTGCGCCGGAGCTGTACCTGAAGCGCCTGGTGGTGGGCGGTAGTGGCTCGGTGTATGAGCTGGGTCGTGATTTCCGTAATGAGGGTGCTGATGCGACCCATAATCCGGAGTTTACGGTGCTTGAAGCGTATCGTCCGTATGCGGATTATGTGCAGATGCGCGAGTTGACGGAGCGCCTGATTAAGGATGCCGCGCAGGCGGTGTTTGGTTCGGTGTCTTTGCCGCTGGGCCATAAGGCGTCGAGTGAGCGCACGGTGTCTGATGTGTCGGGTCCGTGGCGTGTGGTGTCGGTGTGTGATGCTCTGTCGGAGGCGCTGGGTCGCCGCGTGGATGTGCAGACGGATTTTGAGGAGCTGCTAGCTCTGGCGCAGCAGCACGGTGTGCGTGTTCATGAGGGTATGGGCCCGGGGGCCATCGTTGAGGAGCTGTATGGTGAGCTGGTTGAGGCGCATACGGTGGAGCCGACATTCTATACGGATTTCCCTGCGGAGACGAGTCCGCTTGCGGCGCCGCATCGCAGTGTTCCGGGTTTGGCGGAGCGTTGGGATTTAGTGATCAACGGCATGGAGATGGGCTGTGCGTATTCTGAGTTGGCGGATCCGCTGGTGCAGCGTGAGCGTCTGACGGAGCAGTCGTTAAAGGCGGCTTCAGGTGACCTGGAGGCGATGGAGGTGGATGAGGATTTCCTGTACGCCTTGGAGACAGGTATGCCGCCGACGGGTGGTTTGGGTCTGGGTGTGGATCGTTTGGTGATGCTGTTGGCTCAGACGCAGATTCGTGGGGTGTTGTCGTTCCCGTTTGTGAAGCCTGAGCGTTCATAACCCAACCCGATACCCCCGCTATTCGCTATGCCCGGTGCGAGGTTTTGTGCCTTGTGCCGGGCTTTTCCCACCCACCCCGCGCGTATTGTGAAACCCGTACGGGATCCTATATTTACTCTGCTCGTATATTAAATATTCGTTACATTTTGCGTTGCGCCCCTTTTTAAATTGCCTAGCGGGGGTTACACCCGACACAATGGGGTGACTAATTATACGGAGTATATACCCCTCCGTTACGCGGCATGAGTCCGCATCACCCAGCAATGTAGCCCCCACCTCGTCCGTCTTCCGGGTTTGAGTGTGCGGGCTTTTTGCTTTCAAGATTGGAGTACCGAGTGGATTTTCTTCTGAATATCATCGGGGACATTAATACGCAGACTGCAGGGCTGACTTCCTCCGTGGATGCTGTGCAGAACTGGATGTGGAGTAATTTCCTCTACTACGCTCTGATTGCGGCTGGTCTGTACATTACGATTCGTACTCGCGGCGTGCAGTGGCGTTCCATTAAGGAAATGATTCGTGTCCTGGGTGACCCGGTTGCTCGTGAGGCTGACGGTAAGAAGAGTATTTCTTCGTTCCGTGCGTTTACTGTTTCGGCGGCTTCGCGTGTGGGTACCGGTACTGTTGCGGGTGTTGCTTTGGCTATTGCTATGGGCGGCCCGGGGGCTGTGTTCTGGATGTGGGTTATTGCTGCTGTTGGTGCGGCTTCTGCTTTCGCGGAGTCCCTTCTGGGTCAGCTGTACAAGGAGCGCGGTAAGGATTCTTACATTGGTGGTCCGGCGTACTACATGAAGCGTGGTCTGAATGCTCCGTGGATGGGTTACATCTTCGTGGCGTTCATTGTGGTCACTTATGCGTTTGTGTTTGTGGCGGTTCAGACGAATGCTGTGGTGGATGCTGCGGCGAACTCGTTCAACATTGATGTTTCGGGTACTAACTCGATGGGCTTCCGCATCACTATTGGTCTGATTATGGTGGCGCTGACTGCGGCTATTATTTTCGGTGGTATTCGCGCGATTTCTTCGGTGACTGAGTGGCTGGTGCCGATTATGGCGGTGCTGTATCTGCTGTTGGGTCTGCTGGTTGTTCTGCTGAACATCTCTGAGGTTCCGAATATGCTGCTGATGATTTTCCAGGGTGCTTTCGGTATTAAGGAGTTTGTGACCGGTGGCGCGATGGGTGCCGTGATTTGGGGTATGAAGCGTGGCCTGCTGACTAATGAGGCGGGTATGGGTACTGCTCCGAATGCTGGCGCGACCGCTACTATTTCTCACCCGGCTAAGCAGGGTTACGTGCAGACTCTGGGTGTTTACTTTGACACGATGATGGCGTGTACTGTGACCGCGTTTATTGTTCTGCTGTCGAACCCGACCTATGGTGATCGTTCGCGTGGTGCGTCGCTGACTCAGTCGGCGCTGGCTATGCAGCTGGGCGATTGGGCGGTTCACTTCCTGACTATCGCTATTTTCATGTTTGCGTTCTCGACTGTGATTGGTAACTACTACTACGGCGAGTCGAACATGCGTTTCGTGACTGAACGTAAGCTGCCGATGAATATTTTCCGTGCACTGGTTCTGGTGTTCGTGTTCTTCGGCGCGATTTCTTCGCTGGACCTGGTGTGGACTACCGCGGATATGTTGAATGCCGGCATGGTGATTGTGAACTTGACGGCGGTTCTGTTGATGACTCCGCAGGTTGTTGCGGTGTTGAAGAACTATGAGGCTCAGCGTAAGGCTGGTTTGGAGCCGATTTTCAAGGCTTCGGATATGCCTGAGTTGAAGAATCTTGCAGCGTGGGATGGCACCGATGAGGTGACTACCCGCGAGTTCTGGGCTGAGTATGATGCGAAGACTGCTGAGCGTCGTGCTGCGAAGAAGGCCAAGAAGGTTGGCCGCTAGTCTGTGAGCCTGGCGCAAGAGCGCCGTGTATGGCTTTGTGGAGGGTCCGTCCTGCTGTGTGCGGGGCGGGCCCTTTTATGTGCCGGGGGCGTCTGTGAGGGGTTCCTGCAGCCTGTATGTTCTTGCGGGGTCTGTATGCTTAGGAAGGATGTTAGGAGGGCTCATGGATTGGAATGCTGTACTGGAGCTGGTGGTCACGGTTGTGTTTCTGGCTGGTATTGCGCTGGCGCTATTGTGCTTGGTGACGATTCATCGGAATCCGTATTTTTCTGAGGTGCAGAAGTTGAAGTGGCTTCTGCTGGTGTTATGCCTGCCGTATGTGGGTCCGGTGACGTGGTTGTTGCGTGCACGTTTGGAACGTATTGACCGGGAACGTGCTGAACACGAGCGTACGGCGCGGGGTTCTGCGGCCGGGTCCAGTGCGATTGCTTCCGATGCGGCTACTGCCGGCGGAGTGTCCGATAGTGCCTCATAATGTCTCGGAGGCTCTTTCTAAACCCTTCACCACCTCCAAGTAACAAAGCAAACAACAAGGCAAGTAACGAAGGTCACACTCTCTCAATTGGACAGCACCGCATGCAGTCCGTATAGTTTTATGTGTTGCCTGCGGTGATACACCGTAAGACACATGCGCGAGTGGCGGAATAGGCAGACGCGCACGGTTCAGGTCCGTGTGCCCGTGAGGGCGTGGGGGTTCAACTCCCCCCTCGCGCACCAACGATCCCCGGTTCGAAAGAACCGGGGATTTTTTCATATCCATAACCAATTCCCCGCTAAATGACGGGGTTCCAGAGCGATGGCTAGTGCATCACCTAAAATAGAATCGGGTGTGTTCATTCACAGGGCACACAGCTAACGCACAGACACGCTCGTTAAACTGAGCCTTTCGGATAAAGACCGTTTGCGCGGTCTGTTGCTCGGAATGGTCGTTGAGAAGGAGGCGGCATGAAGTTTTTCGACAAGCTGGGCAAGCTGGAGCAAGGCATCGGTCGCACTGTCGGCCTTTCCAAGGGCTTCGGCACCTTTGCGAAGGCGGATGTTGCTAACCGCGTCCGCATCATGATGGATGACGAGTCCTATGTGGACGGCAGCGGCCGCACCATGGCTCCTAATGTCTATACTCTCCGTTTCGCACCGGTTGATTTCCCTCGCGTACGCGAGTGGGGCAACCCGTTCGCTGTTGAGCTGTGCGATTTGGCGATTTCGCACGCCCGCGCGCAGGGTTACACCCTGATTGGTGCGGTTCGCGTGACGTTCAACGTTCTTGATTCTCTCTCTGAGGGCGAGTTTGAGGTTGTTGCGACCTTCGAGCCGTTCTCTGTGCCGGAGGCTCCGGCGTCCCCGTCGTCTCTGCGCGGTGCCACTAACTATGCGCCGGTGCGTCCGCCGCGTGAGTCTTCTTTGCCGACCCGCATTACGAAGCCTGCAGCTCAGCCGGCTCCGCCTGTTCAGCCTGCGCCTCAGCAGGCTCCGGCACCTCGCCTGAACATGCCGGTACCGTCCCCTGCGGCGGGTGCTCCCCGTTTCTTCTTGGAGATTGAGGGTCGCATGCACCCGGTGGATCGTCTGCCGTTTGTGTTGGGCCGCGGTTCTGATGCTGATTTTCGTCTGGATGATAAGGGCGTTTCTCGCCGTCACCTGCAGCTTTCGATGCAGGGTGGTGCGGTGGTCGCCTCCGATATGGGTTCTACTAATGGCACGCTGATTAATGGTGTGCCTTTGCGTGCGCCCGTGGTGCTGGCGAACGGTTCGTTGCTTCGCATGGGTAATACCCGCATCATTTTCCATAGTTCGACCGGAGGTGCCCGTTAATGGCGTCCGAACTGACTGTTACTATCCTTCGTTACGCTTTTCTGGCGCTCATCTGGTTCTTTGTTTTCCTGGTGGTTTCGGCTGCTCGCCGTGACCTTGGTTTGGGTAAGAACTATCGTGCGGCGCCGGTTGATGCTGTTCCGGAGGCTACCCATATTGCGCCTCCGCCGACTCGCCCTTCGCAGCTTGTGATTACTGCGGGTGCGCAGGCTGGCGCGATGATGCAGCTGGGTGATCACCCGATTACTATTGGCCGCGCTAATGACATTGAGGTGTCCCTGCAGGATGATTACGCCTCGGGCCGCCACGCGCGCCTGTTCCCTCAGGGTTCCCGTTGGTTCCTGGAGGATTTGAATTCTACTAATGGTACGTTCGTCAATGGCGAGCGTCTGACTCGTGCGACCCCGATTGAGCCCGGTGATGATTTCCGCGTTGGCGGTACCACCATGCAGTTGAGGGGCTAGTGTATGAAGATTGCTTTTCGTTTTGAGGCCCGCTCTGATACGGGTCTGAAACGCTCGAAGAATGATGACTCCGGCTACGGTGGTCGTTTCCTTGCTGTCGTTGCTGACGGCATGGGCGGTCACGTGGGCGGCGATGTCGCGTCGGCTACGACGGTTTTGAATTTGACTCCGCTTGACCACCCCGACTTTGAGGATGGTACCGGTAGCGTTTATCTGGCTGATGAGATTCAGAGCGCGAACCTGATTATTAATGAGCTGGCTGCCAATGACCCTCAGCTGGCGGGTATGGGTACGACCTGTACTGCCCTGCTGATTGATGGGGATTGCATTGAGTTCGCCCATATTGGTGATTCGCGTGCGTATCGTCTGCGTCCGGGCGCTGATGGCGAGTTTGAGCAGATTTCTACTGACCATACGTTTGTGCAGCGTCTGCTCAATGAGGGTCGTATTACCCCGCAGGAGGCGGAGAACCACCCGCATAAGAACGTGATTATGCGTGTTCTGGGTGATGTTGATGCCTCCCCTGAGCTGGAGTTGAAGACTCTGGACGCTGTTCCCGGCGAGCGCTGGGTGCTCTCTTCGGACGGTTTGGATGCTGTGGTGTCCCTGGCGGAGATTGAGCAGGTGATGCGTTCTACCGATGACCTGTCTGAGATTGCTGACACTCTGATTGCGATGACGTTGGAGCGTGGCGCGCCGGATAACGTGACGGTTGTGTCCCTACAGGTGATTAACCGTGAGGTTCTGCCGGTGGATGAGCCGGTGGGTCCTTCGAGCCTGCCTGAGTCTGCTCTGCCTGATTCGATTGTGGCGGAGCAGGAGGTCAGCACGAATACTCAGAAGCTTCCCGAGGTTGCTGCCACGGCTGAGGCTGCTGAGGCTCTTTTGGGTGCGCACCATGATGAGGACTCTGAGGAGTCTCGTCGGTCGTTGCGCCGTTTCCGTCGTGCTCGTGACTTCTCTGGAACGCTGTTGCATAGCGGTTCTGGGGCGGTGCGTCACCATATCGGTACGTACGATAACGCCGTGGATGCGGCTCTTACGAACGCTGCGATTTTGCGTAGTGAGTTGGGTTCCCGCCCGCATCAGCTGGTTGGTGCCGCTTCGGTGGCTACTGAGACCGGCATGATTCCGGCGGTTACTTCTCGTACCCTGGAGCACCGTGCGACGGTGGCTCAGCGTGTGCCTTTGAAGGTTGAGTCTGATGAGGCGGCTCTGCCGGCTGAGTTGGAGGAGCTGATTGCTGAGGATGCTGCGGAGCGTTCGCGTCCGCGGTCGTGGTCGATTCGCCTGTTCGTTACTTTGCTGATTGCCGCTGTTTTGACGCTGGTTGCGTGGACCGGTCTGCGCTATGTGGAGCGTAGCTACTATGTGGGTGAGAGTGACGGCACGGTTGCGGTGTACAACGGTATTCCGCATGCGTTGGGTCCGATTCGCCTTTCTCACGTGGTGGAGAATACTGATATTCAGACGAGTGAGCTGAATGATCATACTCGTTCTTTGCTACGTAATGCGATTACGGCGAAGGACCTGGATGATGCGCATCAGATTGTGACTCGTTTGAAAACTCAGGCGGATCAGACGCGTGAGAAGGCTGAGCAGGCTGCTGCTTCGGCTTCCGCCTCTGCGTCTGTATCGCCGTCTGCTTCTGCAGTTCCGAGCACCGATCCGGCTTCCGCGACTCCTGTAGCGCCTGAGCAGGCTTCTGAGCAGGCTTCCGCACCTGCGGCAGAGGGTGGTGAGAACAATGGCTAAGTTCTCGTTCCGTCGTGAGTCGGATGCGCCTCGTGCACGCCGTTTTACGGAGCTTTTCCTGCTGGTTTTGGCGGTGGGTATCAGCTCCTTCGGTATGTACCTGATTGATCCGGAGCACGCTTTTGATACGTCGAAGAGCCAGTGGCTGCCGTGCACGGTGGTGCTGGGTGCCGGTGCTCTTCTGATTCACTTGGTCATGCAGTTCCGCGCCCGTTACGCTGATCCGTTTATTCTGCCGCTGGTGGTGGCTCTGAACGGTATTGGTTTGACCATGATTTATCGTTTGGATCCGCAGATTGCGGCTCCGGTGGGTGATGGTCAGCTGATGTGGACCGGCGTGTCTATGGTGCTGTGCGCGATTATTGTGTTCGTGCTCAGGGATTACCGTCTGCTGCGTAAGGTCACGTACACCTCCCTAGTGCTGTCGATGATTTTGCTCATCATGCCGCTGGTTCCGGGTCTGGGTATGGAGCTCAACGGTGCTCGTATTTGGATTCATATCGGTAACCGCACGTTCCAGCCGGGTGAGGTCGCGAAGATTACTTTGGCGATTTTCTTCGCCGGCTATTTGGCGACGCACCGTGACTTGATTCTGGTGGCTGGCCGCCGCATCGGTCCTATCAATCTGCCGCGTCTGCGTGATTTGGCGCCGGTGTTTTTGGCGTGGATTGTGAGCCTGGGTGTTCTGGTGTTCCAGAAGGACCTTGGTTCGGCAATCATGTTCTTTGGTCTGTTCATGGCGATGCTGTACCTTTCGACCGGTCGTATTTCGTGGCTGGTGGTTGCGGGTGTCGGCATAGCTGTGGGTGGCTATTTTGCGTACCACTATGTCTCGCACGTGCACGCCCGTATTTATGCGTGGGTGCATGCTTTTGAACCGGAGGTGTACCAGGCGTCTCCTGGTGGTTCGGGTCAGATTCTGCAGGGCGTTTTCGGTCTGGCTTACGGCGGTCTTTTTGGCCGCGGTTGGGGTCAGGGCCGCGCAAACCTCGTCCCGTACGCTAACTCGGATATGATCATTTCCTCCTTGGGTGAGGAGCTGGGCCTGGTGGGTCTGGGTGCCATCCTGATGATGTTCATGCTCCTGGTTTCGCGCGGTTACCGTGCGGCGTTGGGTACTCGTGATGGTTTCGGCAAGCTGTTGGCTGCCGGTCTGTCTACGGTGATGGTTCTGCAGCTGTTCGTGGTGATTGGCGGCGTGACTCGTTTGATTCCGCTGACTGGTCTGACGACTCCTTTCATGTCTGCCGGTGGCTCCTCGTTGGTGGCTAACTGGATTATTGTGGCGCTGTGGTTGTCTATTTCTCATAGTGCCCGCGCACCTCACCTGGTGGCTGGTTATGATGCTCCGCAGGGTATTGACCATGCGGACATTAGCTACGAGCCGGAGGGTGCTACTAGCGTTCTGGCGCGCATTACGGCTAAGGATTCTGGAGGTGAGAAGAATGGATAGGGCTATTCGCCGCATGTGGATGTCTGCCGCGTGCGTGTTTGTCTTGCTGATGGGTACCCTCAGCTATATTCAGTTCTTCGATTCGAAGACGCTGATGAATAATCAGTGGAATTCTCGAGCGCTCTACGACAACTACGGTTCGGCACGTGGTTCGATTGTGGTTGACGGTACGGAGATTGCTTCGTCGGTGAAGTCCGATGATGAGTACAACTACCAGCGTGTGTATAACCACCCGCTCAAGTATGCGGCTCTGACGGGTTACTTCTCCACGATTTATGGCGCGACCGGCTTGGAAGCTGCTATGGATAAGGAGCTTGCCGGCACGAGTGATAGCCAGTTCTACGATCGTGTGGCGCAGCTGTTCAGTGGTTCTTCCGCGCAGGGCGCTAGCGTGGAGCTGACGATTAATTCGAAGCTTCAGGATATTGCCTACAACGCGCTACAGGGCCGTAAGGGTGCTGTGGTGGCGATGAACCCGAAGACCGGTGAGATTCTGGCGATGGCTTCTTCGCCGTCCTATGATCCGAATCTTCTGTCGGCTCATACGAGCTCTTCGGTTTTGGCGAATTACCAGGCGCTGACTTCTGATGAGGACAGCCCCCTGTTTAACCGTGCGATTGCCGGTAATACTTATTCGCCGGGTTCGACCTTCAAGATTATTGATGCGGTGGCGGCGCTGGAGTCCGGCAAGTACAACGCATCTTCGGTCATTCCGAACCCCGCTCAGCTGCCGCTGCCGGGCACGAACATTAGCCTGCCGAACTATACCGGTGGTCAGTGTGGAACCCGCACTCAGGCGACGATTGAGTGGGCTTTGGCGCAGTCCTGCAATACGCCTTTTGCGCAGATTGCGATGGATTTGGGTCAGGAGCGTATCGCGAAGACCGCTGAGAATTTTGGTTACGGCCAGGATTTGAAGATTCCGTTGACGGTTTCTAAGTCTTCTTTCCCGTCGAATCTGACGCAGAGCCAGTTGGCTCAGTCGGCGATTGGTCAGTATGACGTGAAGACCACTCCGCTGCAGGTGGCTATGACGTCTGCGGCGATTGCGAATGGCGGTGTGCAGATGAAGCCGAACCTGATTCGTTCGGTGAAGACCAGCAACCTGAGCACTTTGCAGGAGTTCTCTCCTGAGAAGCTGCGTACGTCCACTAGTCCTGAAATTGCTAACCAGGTCAAGCAGTGGATGGTCAATTCGGTTGATAATGGTATTGCACGCAATGCTGGTGTCCCCGGTGTGAAGGTGGCGGGTAAGACCGGTACCGCGGAGACCACGGCAGGTTTGAATAATTCTTGGTTTACCGGTTTCGCGCCGGCTGATGATCCTCAGATTGCGATTGCTGTGGTTTATGAGGATATTGATGTGGCGACCGGTGCCCAGTTGGCAACCAGTACTAGTAAGCAACTCTTTGAGGCGGTGTTGAACAAGTGAGGCCTGCGGCTGATATCACTTTGGGCGGGCGCTACACCCTGACCGAACGTATCGCGATTGGCGGTATGGGCGAGGTGTGGAAAGCTCGCGACAAGGTGCTTGGGCGCATCGTTGCGGTCAAGATCCTCAAGGAGGAGTACACCGGTGACCCGGGCTTCTTGGAGCGTTTCCGCGCTGAAGCCCGTAATACGGCGCTGTTGAACCACCCCGGCGTAGCAAATGTTTTCGACTACGGCGAGGAGGACAACTCGGCGTACCTGGTCATGGAGCTGGTGCCGGGTAACCCGCTCTCTAGCATCATTGAGCACGAGACTACCCTGCCTCCGGACCGTGTTCTGAACTTCATTGCTCAGACTGCTCGCGCGTTGGCTGCGGCTCATTCGCAGGGTCTGGTGCATCGTGATGTGAAGCCGGGTAACCTTATCATCACCCCGGATGATCGCGTGAAGGTGACTGATTTCGGTATTGCTCGTTTGGCTAATCAGGTGCCGTTGACGGCTACCGGCCAGGTGATGGGTACCGCCCAGTATTTGGCGCCGGAGCAGGCAACCGGTCAGGCGGCTACCGCGTCTTCGGATATGTACTCGTTGGGCATCATTGGTTATGAGTGCCTGGTGGGTCGTCGTCCGTTTACGGGTGAGTCGCAGATTGCGATTGCTTTGGCTCAGGTGAATGATCCGCCGCCGCCGCTTCCGGAAACTATTCCGGCTGCTACTCGCGCGCTGATTATGTGCTTGCTGGCTAAGGACCCGGCTCAGCGTCCTAAGGATGCGACCGCCCTGGCTTCTGCGGTGGATGCGATTCGTCGCCGCGACCTGAAGGCAGCGGTGAAGGCTGTTCCTCCGCTGGCGCAGTTCTTGGCGGAGGAGAATGCTGACGATGCTACTGTCGCTATGACTGCGATGGATGTGGCGGCGGAGCCGATTAGCGCTTCTACTACTCCGCGTTTTGGTTCTGGTGGTCGTTTTTCGCCGGAGCCGACGACGGCGCCTATTCCTCGTACGGGTGCGCAGACCATGCGTCCGGCTTCGGGTCGTGTGAAGGCTGCTCCTGCTCCTGCGGCGAAGCGTGGCCCGAACGTGTGGATGTGGGTTGCGTTGCTGTTGGCGATTGTGCTGATTGCTGGCGGTATTTGGACGGTTCTTTCCTCTAATAGTGGAGGTGCAACTGATTCGGTTCCGAGCACTTCGGCTTCTGCTGTTCCGACGAATACGGGCACTGTTTCTACGGTGGAGCCGACTGAGTCTGCTTCTGCTCGTACTACGAAGCAGAAGGTGACCGTCAATTCGATCAACTATGAGGGTCGCGAGTTGCAGGATGCGGTGAACGAGCTGAAGAACCTTGGCCTGTCCCCCAAGACTGAGGGTGTTGAGTCTACTCAGCCGGAGAACACGGTGATTTCGGTTTCTCCGACGGGTACTTTGGAGCAGGGTAATAGCGTGACTGTTCGCTATTCGACCGGTCCGAAGTCGGTGACTTTGCCGTCGAACCTTGAGGGTAAGAACGTTGATGAGGCGTCGAAGGCTGTTGCCGCTTTGGGCGTGAATGTTTCTCTGCATTATGAGAATTCGGACACTGCGGCCCCCGGTACGGTGCTTCGTACTACGCCCTCATCTGGCACCAAGGTCACGGTTGGTAGTAATGTAGACATGTATGTGGCCTCTTCCAGTTCGGGTAGGGGTTCGAGTGCGAGCGCTTCTGCTGCACCGTCTGCGTCGGCTTCTGCTTCCGCTTCTGCGTCGGCGCGTTAGCCCCTACGTTTTGATTTAGTTTTAGTCTTAGTAATCCAGGAGAACTTATGGACCTGTCGGTTCCCGACACGGTTGATAACCGTTACAAGGTACTCGAGGTAATCGGTACCGGTGCAATGGCAACCGTTTATGCTGCTGAGGATACTCGCCTCGGCCGCAAGGTTGCGCTTAAGATTCTGCGCCCGGAGCAGGCCCAGGACGATACGTTCCGCGCACGCTTTAAGCGTGAGGCGGAGGCTGTTGCGTCTCTGAACAATCCTGCGATTGTTGCTGTCTATGACACCGGTTCGTATAACCCCTCGCAGGATGGTGAGGAGTCTTCTTCGGAAGATAGCACCGCTATTCCTTATATTGTGATGGAGTACGTGGAGGGTCATACTCTGCGTTCCATTCTGTCTCGTGGCGGCCACCTGCCGGTCCGTGATGCTTTGGGTTATTCCGAGCAGCTTCTGGGTGCTTTGCAGTACAGCCACTCCATGGGCATTATTCACCGTGACATTAAGCCGGCGAATATTATGGTGCTGGAGCGCACCAGCGAGGATATTGCTAAGGGTCAGCCGGGCCAGATTAAGGTCATGGATTTCGGTATTTCCCGTGCTATTGAGGAAGCTGGCGAGGCGCTGACCAAGGCTAACGTGGTGATGGGTAGCGCACGCTACATGTCCCCGGAGCAGGTGAGCGGCAAGGATGTTGACGCCCGTAGTGACCTGTACTCTGCTGCGTGCGTGATTTACGAGATGATTGCTGGTCGTTCTCCGTTTGACGCTGAGTCGAATGTTGATTTGGCGGCTAAGCACCTCTCTGACGCTCCTGAGCCTCCGAGCAAGTTCACCCCGCTTGAGGTTCCGGCGGGTCTGGATGCTGTGATTCTGAAGGGTCTGGCGAAGAACCCGGATGAGCGTTATCAGAGTGCTGCTGAGTTCGCTCAGGCTCTGGTGTCGGTTGCCCGCCCGGGTGAAGAGACCGTGGTGCAGGATGCAGCGATGACTACTGCATTTGTGCCTTCGGTGACTACCGCTTCTTTGGGCGATGACTACGCTCCGTACACCACCTCGATTACTGAGGCTTCGGTGGAAGACGGCGGCCTCAATGGCTTCTTTGAGTATGAAGACGATGAGGAGCTGTACGAGGATGAGGAGTATGCGGAGTACGATGAGTCTTCGCCGCGTAAGCGTGCGTGGGTTCGCTTCCTCGTGGGCACTTTGATTGCTGCTCTGCTGGTTTTCAGTGTCGGCTCGGTGCTGTACTACCAGAACAAGCTCAATGAGGTTCCGCAGGTTCAGGTTCCGGCTGTGGTGAATGTTTCCCGCGATGATGCCGATAACCAGCTGCGTAACCGAGGCTTCGTGGTGGAGTACCGTCAGGGCTACTCGGACAACATCAAGAAGGGTGACGTTATCAGCGTCGAGCCGGGTGTCGGTTCAAAGGTTAACAAGGGTTCGACTGTGACCGTGACTGTTTCTAGCGGTCCGGAGAAGGTCAAGTTGCCGGATAACCTGCAGGGTCAGAGTGAGGCGTATGTCCGTAACGCTCTGAAGGACCTGGGTCTGGTGGATGGTCGCGTCTCCACTGTGGAGAGCGCTTCCGTTCCTGCAGGTATGGTTGTGGAGCTGTCCCCGGAGAAGGGCTCGACCGATGATAAGGGGGCTCAGACCGTTGAGGCTGGTAGCACCGTGAACATCGTCCTGTCCTCCGGTAAGGTGAAGGTCCCCTCGCTGGTGGGTCTGACCAAGGATCAGGCGATTGCTGCTCTGACTGCTCAGGATGTTCTGCTGAACACCAACATTGAGACCGTTCAGACTAACGAGCGTCCTGCGGGTACCGTGCTTTCACAGAGCTCTGCGGCGGGTACTCTGGTGGCTCAGAACAGCACTGTGACGATCCGCGTGGCGGCTACTCCGACTCAGACGACCGCACCGACTACTGCGGCTACTCAGCCTGCGGCGTCGACCGGTAACCAGAATTCTGCTGCGACCACTAACCAGCAGCGTTCTACCGCTACCCAGCCGACTACTGCGGCTACTCAGCCTGCGGCAGCGAATAACCAGCAGCGTTCTACCGCTACGGCTACTCCGGCACCGGCTGCGTCCACTGCTGCGGGTACCCGTACGCTTCAGGGTACTAACGCGAACGCCAATGCGAACAACGCTAATAACGCTAACACTGACGCCCGCTAAGGGGTTCTAGCGGCTAGCAAAAGGGGCGGCGCCCCACACCAAACGGTGTGGGGCGCCGCCCCTTTTTGTGTACCTGGGGTTTCGTATACCTAGGTTTTGTGTACCTGGGTTCCGGTTAGGAAGTGTGCGGGGGTAGAGTTATCGCCTCCAGTTTCCCTATAGCGTGTCTGCTACGAGGCTTCTGGAGGCGATATAAGCCGTTGAGGGCGTCTAAGGCTAAAGGTTACTAAGCCATGAGGGGTGAGAGGCTCTTAGCGCGCTCTGCGGCTCCCTGCAGGCCGGTTTCTTCGAGCCAGTTGCCGAGCATGAGGTATCCGCTTTCCGTCAGGACCGATTCGGGGTGGAACTGCACGCCGTGCATGGGGGCTTCGCGGTGGCGCAGACCCATAATGATGCCGTTGTCGGTGGTGGAGGTGGTTTCCAGGACCTCGGGCATGGTTTCGGGTACGACTGCCAGGGAGTGGTAGCGGGTCGCGGTGAAGGGGCAGGGCACGTCCTTGAAGACGGAGACGTTCTCGTGCACGAGGCGGGAGGTCTTGCCGTGCATGAGTTCGGGGGCGTGGGTAACGGTGCCGCCGAATGCCTCCGCGATGGCCTGGTGGCCGAGGCATACGCCCAGTAGAGGCTTCTTCGCTTCGGCTGCCCAGCGGATGGTGTCGATGATGACGCCTGCTTCTGCGGGGGCGCCGGGGCCCGGGGAGACGAGCACGCCGTCGTGTTCTTCGGCGAGCTTGATGACGGCGTCGAGTTCGTATTCGTCGTTACGGATGACGGTGGTTTCAGCGCCGAGCTGCTGGATGTAGCCGACGAGGGTGAAGACGAAGCTGTCGTAGTTGTCGATGACAAGGATGCGGGTCATGGCAGGTCCTTAGCGCTAATGGTTGATGGTGACGTTCAGGTTGAAGGGGCCGTACTCTGCGAAGTGGGGGAAGACGAATTCCATGAGCAGGTAGACTACGGCGAGTATCAGCACGATGGCGATGATGATGCGAACCCACAGGGGGCCGGGGAGGTGGCGGAAAATCCATGCGTACATCTGCTTTTCCTCTCTGATTTAGGATCCTGCGACGGAGGCGGCAATTTCTGCGGGCGCTCCGGCTGCGGCGGGCCGCCAGGATTCGAGGCGGGCGTGGACAATGTATCGTTCGGTGTCGCCGTAGCGCGGGTGGCAGGTGGTGAGCGTCAGGAGGCGCTCGGTGGGTGCTACACCGGGCTGTCCGGGGACGGGTTCGATGACTTCTACCTGGTCGGGCTGCACGATTTCGTGGCTGTAGACGGTGTAGGTGTAGTAGCCGTCTTTGGTGCGCACGTAGATGTGGTCGCCTTCGGTGAGTAGGTCGATGTCGTTGAGGACTTTACCGCGGGTTTGGCGGTGGCCTGCGAGGGAGAAGTTGCCGACCTGTCCGGGCATGGCGCTTCCTTCGTAGTGGCCGAGTCCGAGGGAATCGAGCACGTCGGAGCTGGTGCCTTGGGTGGCGGGGCGCTGGTAGTCGGATCCGAACTTGGGGATGTAGACGACGCCGAAGACTTCACCGTGGCCGGGTTCGCTCAGACCGGCGGGCGGAGTGTTGGGATCCCAGTCGGGGAGGGGTTCGGCGGGGTTGGAGTCGAATTCCTGGACGAGGGTGCTGACGGCTTGGGATTGGGTGCGGTCGGCGTCGATGTTGGTCCACCAGAGCTGCCATGCGACGAAGAGCAGTAGCAGTAGGCCGATGGTGATAAGGAGTTCGCCTGTAATCTGGATAATCCAGTGCAGCACGGTGCGGGGCCGGCGCTCTGCGGTGGGTGCCGTTCCTTGACTCATGCGTTCTCCTTTGTCCTTTGGGTTGTGTATGTTCTTGGGCGCCGGGTGGCGTTCCTTATCTTTCAACGCGCGGAGAAGGTGAAATCATCCCGTAAGTCTGCAAAGATAGGTGTGAACATAATTTTTAGGTTACCCATACAACAATAAGCGGAGGAAGTATGTCGACCAACTCGGCTAAGGCATCGTCCAAGAAGAAGTCTCAGAAGTCTGCTAAATCTGAGGTGGAGGATGCGAGCGAGCTGCGTCTGCGTGAGATTGCTCGTGAGATGGAGAGCGGCACGCAGCTGAAGGAGCAGACTCCGTTGTGGTACCGCGTGATTATGTTCTCGCTGTTGGCGGTGGGCATTCTGTGGATTATTGTTTTCTACATTACGCAGGGTCTGTTCCCGATTCCTGATTTGGGTATGTGGAATGTGAGTGTTGGTGTGGGCGCCATGATGGTGAGCATGCTGATGATGACTCGCTGGCGTTAGAGTTTAGACGTTAAGACTTAGGCGTTAGAGCTTATAGAGAGGCGGTCGTCCCGTGTGGGGTGGCCGCCTCTCTATATTTTTGGGGGTACCGGGGTTAGGGAGCCTCTGCGGTATTTTTTCTGTCCTGAAACGCTGCCCGGAAGATTGCGGTCATGGCGACCATGATGAGCAGTTCGGTGAGGGTTTGGGTGAGTACGGTAGCGCCCATAAGCTTTGCTTCGGGGTTCCCGTTGTGTGCCAGGCGTTGTGCACAGAGCGCTACGACGGGGTAGATGATGAGGGCGTTGCGGGTGACGGCACTGAAGGTTACGGAGATACGTTCTGCTCGGCTCATGGCTCTACTCAGGAACCATGCGGCGACTCCTGCGAGGATGGCGTAGGTGAGGTAGAGCCCGGCGAGTCGGGGAATGAGCTGCGTTTCGTTCAGTACCGCCGGGGTGTAGGCGGAGCACATGAGCGCCAGGAGCAGGCACATGAGGGGAATCATCGCGGTATCGCTCATACTGCGTACGCGTTCGTAGGTTTGTTGGCGCTGCGGTGAGCGGGTTGACCAGCGTTGCACGAGGTAGGCGGCTACTAGAGGCACGATGAGCGGTGTGAGGCTGAGGTAGCTTTCAGCGGGGAGGGGGAATATTTCTCCCACTACCCTCGTATCCAATATTCCTATATATGCATATATACTAGTCCAAACAGGAATAAAAATGAGTTGAGCGCCAAGCAGATAGGGTGTTGCCGCTAGTAAACCTCGATATTCCCCTCCGGCAATACGTGTAAAAACCACAACGTAATCCACGCATGGAGCCAGCAAAACAATCACTGCAGCTAGAGCAACGGGACCACCCTCGGGAATAAAGAGGGAGACCAAGGGCGCAACGAGAATCGGGGTTCCAAAGGTAGCCGTCAGCACGACCGTACAAGCGAGCCTCTTATACTGACCAACACTCATACCGGTTAAAGGCATGAGAGCAAAGTTGGTCCACAGTAGTGCGCCAAGCGCGTAAGGCACGAGTTGTTCAGAAGCGTAACTCCATCCGCTCAAACCCGCGCAGGCAACCCCCACGATCATGGAGCCGAGGTAGAGAGCCACCTGGTGGCGTTCCATAAAGCTCACGGAAGTCGTCCTCTTCTAGTAGATCAGGTCGCCTCGTGCCGCTTCGTGGACGCGGCGGGTTACGGTCTCCATGACGGGCGAGTTGATGTTCCAACGCTGCCAGTAGAGGGGAAATTCTACGGGGGTTGCGGCGAGCTTCACGAGGCGCCCGCTTTCAAGTTCTTCGGCGCATTGCGCCTCGGGAATGAGCCCCCAGGCAATACCGGAGCTGACGGCACGCGCATAGTCCGGGGATGAGGGAATGTAGATGGTGGGGCTTTGGATGAAGGTTTCTTCAGCCTCCAGACCTACCTCTTTTTCAATGAGGGCTCGCGCTATATCCTGCACAAAGTCTTTACGGTCATATTCGACGACGGGGGCACGATTGAGCTCTTCGTGGCTCATGGTTTTGGGCCAGCCGGGCAGGTATCGCTGTACGTAGTCGGGGGTGGCAACGCACCAGTAGCGTGCCACGCCGAGGGTTTCGACGGAGCAGCCGGGGATTTTTTCGGGCTTGGAGGTGATGACTGCCATGACTTCTCCGGATCGGAGCATGGCGGAGGAGTGGAATTCGCCTTCTCGTCGCAGGTCGCAGAAGATGCTGTCTTCGCGGCTGAGGGTTCCTACGGCGTCGAGGAACCAGGTGGCGAGTGAGTCGGCGTTGACGGCAACGGAAACGCTCTGGAAGCCGCCGGCGCCCATGAGTTCGCGTTCCATTTCTTGTTGCAGGAATTCGCTCTGTCGGGCGATGCGCAGTACGCTTTGTCCGGCGTCGGTGGGGGTGACGGGGTTGCTTCGGCGTAGCAGGACCTTTCCGGCGATCTGCTCCATGGCTTTGATGCGCTGGGAGATGGCGGAGGGGCTCACTCGCAGAATATCTGCTGCCGCGTCGAAGGTGCCGTATTCGATGACGGTGGCGAATGTGGTGAGCTGGTCGGTACTGAAACGTGTCATAAGAATATCTTACGCAGTGTGAAAATATTTAGATAGATTTAGGGTCCTTTTTCCCGTATTCTCGTCTCTGGCGCTTCACACTTCAGCTAACGCAGGCTTTATCCCTGCGTCGTATGCTTTTGCCTGGCAAGCTGGTATTAGAAGGAGCCACCACCCGTAATATCCGCAAAGCCCGTACCGTTTGATCCACATAGAAAGTTTCACGATGTCCTCCTCCCTGTCCCTGCTGTTTCTGGGTGCTACCACCACGATTTCTTTGGTGGCGGCTATTGGCGCCCAGGGAACTTTTGTGCTGCGTCAGGGTATTTTGGGTCGGCATATTACCCCGATTATTATTTTCTGCATTCTGTCGGATGCTCTGATGATTGGCTTGGGCGTTGTTGGTCTGGGCGCCCTGTTGGATGCGGCGCCGTGGTTTATTGAGGTGTTCCGCTATGTGGGTGCGGCGTTTTTGGCGTGGTTTGGTTTTGAGGCGGGCCGCCGCGTGTTTACTCCGCACTCCATCGTGGTTGATGATGCGGAGGGCGATTCTCAGTCGTTGAAGGCGGCTCTGCTGACCACGGCGGCGGTGACGTATTTGAATCCGCTGGCGTGGTTGGATACGACTATCCTTTTGGGTTCGCTGGCGAATGCTCAGGGCGATCCTGGCCGTTGGTGGTACTACCTGGGTTGCTGTTGCGGTAGCCTGATCTGGTTTTTGATGCTGGGGTATGGTTCGCGTCTGTTGCGTCCGCTTTTTGCGCGCCCTTCAGCGTGGCGTGTTTTGGATGGTGCGACGGCTCTTTTGATGGCGTACCTGGTGTTCAACCTGCTGACGATGAACCTGTCTACCCATTAGCTTTTACCGCCCTGACCTGTCTCTTTATGCTTTGTCAGCCTCTTTTTCGGTGCTCTTCTCCTCTTCGAGGGGTATGAGCACTTCGTTTTTGGGCATGGTGAGCAGACCCAGGTAGATATCGCGAATAATCAGGATGTGCTTGATTCGCTCAATCATGGGCTTGAGGAAGCTTCGGGCATACTTTTCGTCGCTACTGGTGGTTGCGACGAAGCTGAGCCCGGAGAACACGGCAACGATCATGGACACCTTGATGACGACGGCGTTAATGTTGGTGTCCACACCGAGGATTTTGAGGTGTTCGGGTTTGATGCTCATCCAGGATTCGATGGTGGTGTCGCTAATGGCGATGGATGAGAATCCCATGAAGAATCCGAAGACGAGCAGCATGAAGAAGATCGCCTGAATAATCTGCCCAATCATGGGGATGACGATGAGGTTGCTCCAGGGCGCGACTTTGAGGGGTCGGTGTTCGAGAATTTTCTTCTCTTCGACCCAGTCTTGGGCGGTATTCCAGATTCCGCCTTCGAGGGCTGCGGCGTGCTCGTAGTCGTTCTCTGTAAAGTGTGCGATGTCATTGCCCCTGTAGCGCCCCAGCAGGCGCGCTGTGCGCTCCAGGGAGGTTGTGACGACCACGAACACCGCGAGTAGCCCCATGAGTCCCAGAACCGCCCAGGTGCGTGGGAAGCTGAGTCCGTTGGCGAGCTTCCAGAGGTCTGCGTTCACGAAGATGAAGAGCACGGACACCATGAGTACGGGCAGTACTTTCGCGATCATAGGCGGTAGGGAGGCAAGCTGGTGGATGGCGTGCTTGAGGGACCAGCCGAGTACTGTGTCTACGCCTAGGAAGATGGCGAGGTAGATTCCGATAACGATGAGCGGGAAGGCTTTGCCACCGTCGTAGACGAAGTCGAGGCCGTCGAGGCTGCTGGTTTCGAAGACACCGGCGATGAAGAGCACGCCGGCAAAAAGTACGGTGAGAATACCCGTGGTGATTTGAACCCACTGCGGGGTGCGAACCATGAGTTTGTGGGCAAGAGTAATGAACACACCAGAGATGACCGGCATCACGAGGAAGATGCCACCGAGAACGAGCAAGGGTAGCACTTCATCGCTGAGTGCACTGTTAGTGGTGAGGGCTTTGACGTAGTCCGGGAGGGAGCCTTTCACGTCCTCTACTAGGAAGAGGAGAATGTCGCGCAGGAAGATATAGCAGATGTGCATGATGCCCGCCCACAGGATCCATGGCACGGAGCGTGGGAACGCATCGAGAGCACGTTGACGTGCAGGAATGATGAGGGGGGCACCCTGTTTACGGAACCAGATATTGCTCTGCTTCAGCATGTCAGCCTTGCTGTAGTGCAGGGGTTCTTCTCCCGATGCAGGGGTCTTCTTGTGAAGGCGCGCCCAGCGAGGGCGTGCGTCCTTCTGCTGCGGGGTGTTCTGGTCCTGTGTGCTCATGACATACCACTCTACAGGGGTTGAGAACCTCTTTTATCCGAAGGCCCCTATAGCTCTTCTCGCTGGAGTTCAGTTCCAATGAAACGACTGTAGGCACCCATAAGTAGGGCTGCTGCTGCTTCCTGTTCAGCGTAGATGCCCAGTTCCTCGTCTTCACGACCAGTGTAGGTGCCGCTACTGATTTCGAGCAGGGATAACGGTCCTTCTGCGGTCTCCGGTGCCAGGGCATCCAGGATGAAGCTCAGGCTTTCTTCTGATTCTTCAGCTACTCCCAGGAGGCGTCCCAAGTGTGTACCCGGGTAGGGTGCGATGGTGAGGACGTCTTCGTTCTCGCATTGGATAATGCGTGCGACAGGAATGATATCCTCGTCTGCGGTCTCTTCGAGCAGTAGCTCAGTGGAGAGGTCGATATGGCTTTCCTCGCTCTGTAGGAGCTGCCTGGGCCACCAGAGGTGAATGTATTCGGTCAGTGCCGCCCAGGTTTCGTGAGGCTCCAGTGTGCTCTCTACGTAGAGGGCTGCCGTTCGTTCTTCACCGTTGTGTTGGTGCTGCTGATCGGCTGGTTCTGGTGCGTGGGAAAACATGGGGTAGTGCATGGTTCTACTCTATCCCAGTGTGTCTGGGGAGAGCATTCTTCCTTGTAGACAATTCCTTGTAGACAAGGCTTCATAGACAGGGGTCTGAGGGCACAAAAAAGGGGCAGAACCGCATGGGTCTGCCCCTTTTTAGCTTTAGCTGTTAAAGCAAAAGAGCCCGCGCAAGCGGGCTCTTTTTATTGCCTATTGGATTGTTATCCAAAAACCATACAGTGAACGCAAACACACAAAACAACATCTCGAAAAAGTAAGCCTTCGGCCTATTAGTACCAGTCAACTCCACG